>JGI24705J35276_12237658_pt1 | contig 12345 bp, 13 predicted proteins | sample TergutNt197P4_FD_35276 | JGI IMG/M metagenome (IMG submission 35276)
ATCGATGTCTTCATGGAGGACGGCTACACCAAGGAAGAGTGGAAGATGATGGCGGAGACCAAGAAGATTCTTGATCCCAAGATCAAGCTATCCGCGACCTGCGTGCGCGTGCCGGTCTTCGTCGGCCATTCGGAGGCCGTCAATATCGAGTTCGAAAACCCGATCTCCGCCGATGAGGCACGTGATATCCTGCGCAAGGCGCCCGGCTGTCTCGTGATCGACAAGCACGAGCCCGGTGGTTACGCCACGCCTTACGAAGCCGCCGGTGAGGACGCGACCTATATCAGCCGCATCCGCGAGGATGCGACAGTCGAGAACGGGCTCGTGCTGTGGTGTGTGTCGGACAATCTGCGCAAAGGCGCCGCGTTGAACGCCATCCAGATCGCCGAGGTCCTGATCAACCGCAAGCTGATCACAGCCAAGAACAAGGCGGCGTGATCGGCAAAGGTGGGAACCGCGACAAACGCGGAACCCTTGCGTGGTTGCGAATGGGGCTCCCTGTTCGCAACTCATGCTCACTAATCGCCTTGGCTCGCTAATCGCTTTGCCGCGCGCTCAAGAATTCCTTCGCCACCTTGTCCAGCACGAACAGCGATCCCTCCGCAACGCCGAAATAAGCGCCGTGAAGCTGAAGCTGACCGGCTTCGACCTCCTTGCGAATAAACGGGAAGGTCATCAGGTTTTCCAGGCTGCGCAAGATTGCAGCTTTCTCGATGCGCACTGTGAATTGCTGCATCGTCTCGTGCTCACGCTGCTCAACCACCTCGCCAGGCTTGATGAACGTCTGCATCCAGCGGCCGATAAAATCTCCCGGCGACAGCGGCTTGATCTTGTCGATGAAGGCGCGGATGCCGCCGCACTGCGCGTGCCCCATCACGACGATATGCTTGATGTGCAGGACGTTGACTGCATATTCCAGCGCCGCCGAGATCCCATGGGCGCTTTCATCCGGCTGATAAACCGGCACGAGATTGGCGATGTTGCGCACCACGAAGAGCTCGCCCGGGCCAGCGTCGAAAATCACTTCCGGCGACACGCGGGAATCGCAGCAGCCGATCACCATTACCTCGGGCGACTGTCCCTTTACCGATAGTTCGCGGTAACGGGTCTGCTCCATCGGCAGGCGCTCCGTCGAAAAAGTCCGATAGCCGTCGAGCAATTGCGGAGGAAATGTAATCATGCCTATGGCTAACCATATACGGCCGGGCGGAACAAGCCTTTCGAACCTGTGGGCGAAATGCTATCGCGTCGGCGAAAAATACTTCCGAAGAAACCCGTCTAAAGGAACAGCAGCATGATCCGCCCGCGCCGCAGCCACCTGTACATGCCTGGCTCGAACCAGCGCGCGCTGGACAAGGCGCGCAACCTGCCCGCCGATGGCCTGATCCTCGACCTTGAGGATTCTGTCGCTGCTGACGCCAAGTCGGTAGCGCGTGACCAGATCGCGAAAGCTGTTGCGGCCAAGGGTTTCGGCAAGCGCGAGATATTAATCCGCGTCAACGGCCTTGATACGGCTTGGTGGAGCGAGGACGTTGCGATGGCCACCAAGGCCTTGCCCGATGGGATCCTGGTACCCAAAGTCTCGAGCCGGGAGGATCTCGACGTGATTGGCTGCCGTTTGGCGGAACTTGGCGCGCCGCCCTCGGTAAAGGTCTGGGCCATGATCGAGACGGCCCGCGCGGTGCTGCATGCGGAAGAACTTTCCGCCGCCTCGCGTGATCCGAGGGCGCGACTCGCAGGCTTTGTGTTCGGGCCGAACGACATCTCGCGAGAGACGCGGATCAGGATGATGCCCGGCCGCGCCGCGATGATTCCGATCTTCACCCACTCCATCCTGGCAACACGCGCCTACGGCCTTGAGATTCTCGATGGTCCCTACAGCGACATCAACAACAGCGATGGATTTGCATCGGAATGCGCCCAAGCACGCGACCTCGGCTTCGACGGCAAGACGCTGATTCATCCCTCGCAGATCGAGGCCTGCAACGCGACCTTCATGCCGCCTTCAGAAGAGGTCGCGCGTGCCCGCAGGATCATCGCAGCTTTCGAATTGCCGGAAAACGCCACGCGAGGCGCGATTCGGCTCGACGGACAGATGGTGGAGCGGCTGCATGCCGACATGGCAAGGCGGACGATCGCGATTGCAGATGCCATCGCTGCGAAGGATAGTTCATAAGTGAACTGCCTGGGGCCCGTCCATGCACCTCGTTGGTAGAAGGATCGCATTTGTACAACGTGGGGCGGCGCTCGGCTCGCGCAAAGCGCAACTCAAAGGGCGAGCCCGGGACATGATCGGCGACACGACCGACTGTGCCTCGTGATTGCATCTAAGAGTCATAAGCAGCGGCAATTGCCTATTGCCGTATGCATGTCCGAGACGGCTGTTTAGGCCGCCACATCTTTTCGCCAATTTTCTCACAAAAGACTGTGCACGGTTCTGCATTGCTCGTCAGCATAAGGAGCCTCGCGCGTTTGCAAGCAATGCAACATAAAGACGTCAATCAAATGTCCAGACCTAATACTGCTCTGCAAGATCAAGAGGCATCGCCACAGTCCGACACGATTGCCGTCCGGATATCTCCTACAAAATACAGCTGGATGTTGCCTGCCAACAGTCGCACGGTCGGCCCCAAAGAGCGGATCGTCTGGGTGATCCTGCAAGCTGTTCTGTTGCTGGTGGGCGTCGCACTGGTTGGTCTGCTGATATTCTGGCAGGACGTGGGCCTTGCTGTCATGTGGTGTCTTTTGATACCCGTTGCCCCGGCCTTGGTGGCTATAGCGCCGGGGGCGTGGCGCAATATTTGTCCTATGGCAACCGTTCATATGCTGGCGCAAAAATTGGGCGTCGCACGAAATATGAGGATGCCTGAATGGGGTGCTGCCGCACTGGGCTGGATCAGCATGATATTGCTGTTTGTGATCGTACCCATGCGGCATATTGGCCTCAATACCGACGGTTCATTGACGGCAACCATGCTGCTGTCGGCGGCAGTCGTCGCATTTGTGATGGGGGCACTGTTTGAAATGCGATCGGGATGGTGCAATTCTCTATGCCCCATCCATTCCGTGGAGAGGTTATACGGCACGAACCCCGTCATAACGCTCAAGAATGCTCGCTGCGATTTGTGCGAGGTATGCAGCAATCCCTGTCCCGATTCGACGCCGGAACTGACGCCGACTGTGATTGGTACGAAATTTGTCGGAAATTTCTTAGTGGGGAGCTTCGCCGGATTTATATGGGGATGGTTTCAGGTGCCTGACTATTTGCCACATGAGGTTGGCACCCGCGAAATCGTGGAAACCTATGCTTGGCCGTGGGGCGCCTGCATTGTCACTTACGCCGTCTTCAGGATCTTCGAACGCATCTTTCGCTATAAGGATGATGCCCGGACATTCCTGCATCGGCTATTCGCTGCCGCCGCGATAAGCACCTATTACTGGTACCGTATTCCTGACCTGCTGGGCCCCTCGTTGCCGGATTGGTTCCCGTTGGCGTCTCGCATGGTGACGACGCCGTTCTTCATCTGGGTCATAGTCTTCCGTATACCCAAAGTGAGCTGGCAGAAACGGCCGGTCATGGCATCGACCTATTGGTCGTCTCGGTTCAAGACGAAGGCGAACAGAACTCTCGTCCGTGTTGCACCGGGAAGAACCTGACCAGGGGGTCCGTCCGGACCAGGCATGAATCGCGTATTCGATTTGGGGGTAGATGATGGCCAATTACAGGAATGTCTCGATAGGGGGGCGCGTGTTCCAAGTGCGTGCGGGAGATGTCCTGCTCGACGGCGCGCTCGCCAACGGTGTCGAAATCCCACACGATTGCCGCGCTGGGACCTGCGGAACCTGCATGGTGCAAATTGCCAAAGGCCAAACCGTATGCGGCGAAACACGTACAGAAGGGATGGTCCATGCCTGTCAGGCGCGTGTCGTCTCCGACGTTGAGGTAGAATTGGAGGAGGTGCCCGAAATCGAGACGACCAGGGCACGACTAACCGGCCTTCGCGAACTTGCGCCCGACATTCTTGAGTTACAAATCGCACCGGAGAAGGGAATCTCCTATCTTCCCGGACAATATTTTCGTTTTGCATTTAATGGTTTCCCAACCCGCGCTTATAGCCCCACCGCCAACTTCGAGGGCCAGATTGGCGGACAGTTCATTTCTCTTCATGTGAAGCGTGTCCGCGGCGGGCGCCTGTCTTCCTGTTTCGGCACCGCCATACGGCCGGGACACCGGCTACGGATACAAGGCCCCTTCGGACGGGCTTTCCTGCGTCCTGGAGGGAGAGGCAGGCTGATATTGGCTGGAAGCGGTACCGGCTTCGCTCCGATATGGGCCATAGCCTGTATGGCGCTAAACGAATACAGGGATCGCCCAATCGTTATGATCGCTGGGGCGCGCAGATTGTCTGCGCTTTACATGACGCCGGCACTGGTGCTGCTTGCCCGTCTGCCCAAGGTGACAGTGATTCCTACAATCGAGGAAGGGCCGTGTCCTCCAGAGGTGCGTGTTGGGCGCATCGAGGCCCATATGCCACCCCTCAACGCCTCCGACACTGTATATGCCTGCGGATCGCCGCGCATGGTTGACGCTGTGGCCGGTTGCGTGGAAAGCGCTGGTGCGACATTCTACGCTGATCCGTTCGAGCCTGCCGGTCCAGACGAGACCGCGGGCTTTCTCTCAAAGATCAGGATGCTGTGGGGGCGCACCGACAACGCAGGCGCCAAGGTGACGGCATAGCGTGCACCGATCCCAGAGCGGAATGTCACAGCTCGCACCGCTTTTCTGGCTCGGTCACAAGAGGGATGAAAATCAGGCGAAGCGCTTCGTAGCCCAGGCATAGAGGCTGCCCGGAATTGGCGGCACGCTGCCGCGCCCCTTCGGCGAAATGTGCAGGCCGATCACCTGTGGATCAGCGACAAGGCTCTCGAATTTCGAAGGCTCGAAGAACAGTTTTGGTTCGGCATGCACCGCATAGAATGACTGCTTCGGCAGTGCATGCTTGAGTTCGCCGAACCGGCGGGCGAGCGCCGTCAGCGCCGCCGGCCCGAAGATCGCGATGCGGATGTCGGAAAGGCGGCTGGACTTGCCGCGTAGGCGGTGCATCGCAAAAGTGATGCGGTGCCTCAGCGACAGCCAGTCTGGCGTCAACTCGCCCTGTTCCATCAGCTTCTCGAATGCGGTGACTATTCCGTGCTTGGGTGGCAGATAGAGCACGGAGTTGCCGAGCTGCCGTGGCTTCTCAAAAGCGAAATAGGGCTTTGTGGTATCGATCTCGATAGGCTTCAGCAGCAGCACATCGGCATCGAGCCAGACGCCCTTGGCTTTCGCCATCAGATTCATCCGGAAGAAGTCGCTGAACTGCAGCGTTGTCCAGTCGCGCCAGCTTCCGTCCGGTTGGGGGGGGCGAAGCCTCTCGGAAAAGGAGTACGGCAGGATCGCTTCGGCTTCAGCGCTGTCAACGCCTGTCGGCAGGCCGGGAATAGACTCGAAGCTATACACCGTGACCTTATGGCCTGCCGCGACCTGCGAGCGCAGGCAGGTTTGGCGCAGTGCGTCCATTGGACCATGCCAGAAGGTGACGATTTCAGGCAGCATCGGGGCCACCAGTGGATCGGGTCAGTTGTGTGGCGAACACTTGAAAGCTGGTGGTGCCGTCTGTGGCTTCTATCCCCCAAGGTGTCGAGGTGGTGATTCTCGAGGTCTCGCGCCCAGCATCGTCCCGGTCCCGCGAGACAATTTCGCAGGCGATAAGGACTGGCTGGGGAAACTCACTATCGGGCTGCAAGTGCTCGGTCGTCACAACTGGCACTTTCTCGACAATCGACCACGCTCGCTCTGAAGCATCTGTGAGACGGCACTCAACAAAGCCGGGAAAGTCATCGCTGACCCACCGAACGATCTCGGCACGAACATGCCAGCCTGAGAATGCAGTCACTTCGGCGCCATCCAAAGACTTCGACAGCTTGAGCCCCGATGCCAATCGGCAAACGGGGCTTTGACGGATCCATTACGCCCAGGCGCGCTCGCGCTTGGTCTTCTCCTCATAGGAATCGATCGAGGACTTTTTTTCCATCGTGAGCCCGATGTCATCGAGGCCATTGATGAGGCAGTGTTTGCGGAACGGATCGATCTCGAACTTGACCTTGCCGCCGTCGGGGCCTCGGATCTCCTGATTGGGCAGGTCGATGGTGAGGGTCGCATTCGAACCACGCGCGGCATCATCGAACAGCTTGTCGAGGTCTTCCTGGCTGACGCGGATCGGCAGGACGCCGTTCTTGAAGCAGTTATTGTAGAAGATATCGCCGAACGAGGTCGAGATCACGCAGCGGATGCCGAAGTCCAGGAGCGCCCAGGGCGCGTGCTCGCGGCTTGAGCCGCAGCCGAAATTGTCCCCGGCGACCAGCACCTTGGCGTTGCGATAGGCCGGCTTGTTGAGGATGAAGTCCGGGTTCTCGCTGCCGTCATCCTTGTAACGCTGCTCGGAGAAAAGTCCCTTGCCAAGGCCGGTGCGCTGGATGGTCTTCAGATATTGCTTCGGAATGATCATGTCGGTGTCGACATTGATGATCTTCAGCGGCGCCGCGACGCCTTCCAGCGTGGTGAACTTATCCATGTTTGGGCTATCCCGGTAAGGTCAGGGAAGGGGCTGTTTATCGCGAAAGGGGGCCGAATCCTAGGCCCAATTCGGCAGATCTCGTCTGCCGTCTCCAATCCGCCTTGCCCAAACTGACGTCTCTAATCTCTTTTGGCCTCGATCGCCTCCATGTCGCCGTCCGACAGGCCGAAATGGTGGCCGATCTCGTGGATCAGGACATGGCGAACGATGTGGCCGAGCGTCTCCTCATGTTCCGCCCAATATTCCAGGATCGGCCGGCGGTAGAGCCAGACCATGTTGGGGAGGTGGGGAACGTCGCTGGGGCTCTGGTGCGGCAGGCCGACGCCCTGGAACAGCCCGAGCAAATCGAACTCGCTCTCGCATCCCATCTCATCCAGCACGTCTTCGGTGGGAAAATCGTCGACGCGGATGATCAGGCCTTCGCAGAGAGCTCGGAAGCGGTCAGGGAGATGCTCGAATATCTCATGCGCCGTCGCCTCCATCTCCGCCAGCGAGGGCGCTTTCCGTTTCGTCCACATCTTATTTCCTTAGCGTGGGTTCCATGGTGGATGCATCGAGCTTTTGCAGAGATCACGCTCCGACAAAGAGATAAGAGCATGATACGATCCAATCGAATCGCGCTTTAGAGCATTTTGTGCCGAAGTGGATACCGGTTCGGCGTAACAAAATGCAGCAAACAAGAAGAGTTAGAGAACTTGCCGATCCAATTTGATCGGCAAGTGCTCTAAGGCACATTGAAGTGAGGGGACGATGCGGGCACCAATATTGGTTTGCTTATTCGTTGGCCTGGTCCTGGGTTTGCTGCCCGATGCAGGAGTGAAGGCACAGACGGCAGGCGCAGAAATCAAGCTGGCCCAGGCGCCTCCGGACAGTCAGGCTCTACATCGGCGACCGCCGACCAAGTTTCGTGTCGTGCCCTATTATTATCAGGATGGCGTCTACCCCCGCTACAATCCTGGCCCTGACGCAGTGAGGGAATGCAGCGTCGTCTATGTGCGGGAATATCGCCCGAGCGGTACGGTGATCGCGCCGCATATGAGCTGCCACTGGCGTCGCGGCTGACGCGACCGGCTCCCCAAGTGAGATGAGTGGCGTATCCCCCTGATGTTTTGGATTCGGCCCATCGTGGCAGTAGCAAGGCCGCGCGTTCATGACGCATTCACGCTTAATTTGATGAAATGAATGAGTTGAAGCCGTCCAACAAAATGGCTTCGTTGTCTAAGCCCAGGGGGTTTTTGATGCTGAGATTTCTTAAGAAAAGCCGTCCCAAGAGAAGCCTGAAGGTCGGCCTGGGATTTGCACTTGTTGCGACGCTGATGCTGTCGGTGGGGGGTACCCGTCCTGCCGAGGCACTGACACCGGCCAAGCCGGCGACTTTGCCGGCCGCTGCATCAGATAAGATGATTACCGAGGTTCGTCACGGCGGTGGTGGCGGTGGCTTCCATGGTGGTGGTTTCCGCGGTGGTGGTGGCTTCCATGGTGGCGGCTTCCGCGGTGGTGGCTTTCATCGTGGAGGCGCTCACTTCGGCGGCTTCCGGCATGGTGGCTTCCGCGCCGCACGGGTCTATCGCGGCGGTTTCCGTCACGGTGGTTTCCGTCACGGTGGCTATCGCTCTTACCGCCATCGGCACTATTACGGTGGCTACTACCCCTATTATCGTCACCATCGCTGCCGGGTCGTCTGGACCAGCTGGGGTCCGCGCCGCGTCTGCCGCTGGCACCATTGGCGCCGGTGGGGCTATCCGTTCGGGTACTGGTGATTGCTGGCCGCACCTGTTGAGGGAATCGCCCCGAGCTTAGATTTCGGTCGCGCCGATTAGGAGCCGACAGGAAATCAGTGAATCAACAGGCCACTCGTCATCACCGGGCTCGACCCGGTGATCCCAGTGCGAGCGAAGCTCGTCACACACCGTCCGCGCAAGCGGCAAAGCGAAGCGTGCCCACCTCTTGCGGTGTCGTTACAGAGAGATGGTGGGCACGCTTTGCACCTTATGCCCACCCTACATGCTTACTTCGACAGCATCCTTCCGCACTGCCCCATTGACTTTCACGATGCCGGGTGTCGTCAGATCAACGGTGTCACCAGCCTGAACCCTTCCAAAGCTTTTGCCGTTAACGGCCAGCATCTTCCCGTCGGTTTCGGCCTTCAAATTCTCGCTTTCGTATTTGATCCCCTCAGGTCCGTAGGTGGCATTGGATGTTTGCAACGGTGTGATGAATGTCACTCCTGCGCCAACGTACCTGGGGCCGCCACTGGAAACTTTTACGTCGCAGGACGCGAGAAACAGGGCAACCAAGACGCTGAGTAATAGATGGGTCTTGAACTGCATGATCAGGTACTCTGTGGGATTTTGGAATCGGGGTGCCGTTGCGGAGAGACGGTGGGCACGGCGCTTCGCACCTTTGCCCACTCTACACCTCAGGATTGAACGGCGGAGCGCCTTACCGCCACTCCCTCACGTCGACGAAATGCCCCGCGATCGCGGCTGCTGCGGCCATGGCCGGCGACACCAAGTGTGTGCGGCCCTTAAAGCCCTGGCGACCCTCGAAATTGCGGTTCGAGGTTGAGGCGCAGCGCTCTTCCGGCTTGAGCTTGTCGGGGTTCATCGCCAGGCACATCGAGCAGCCCGGTTCGCGCCATTCAAAGCCCGCCTTGATGAAGATCTTGTCGAGGCCCTCAGCCTCCGCCTGCTCTTTCACAAGACCGGAGCCTGGCACGATCAGGGCGTTGACATGGGCGCTGACCTGCTTGCCTTCGGCAATCTTCGCGGCGGCGCGCAAGTCTTCGATACGGCCGTTGGTGCAGGAGCCGATGAAGACGCGATCGAGCTTGATGTCGGTGATTTTCGTGCCGGGCGTCAGGCCCATATACTTCAAGGCGCGGTGCTTGGAGATCCGCTTGGCCTCGTCGGCGATCTTGTCCGGATCGGGCACGAAGCCGGTCACCGAGATCACGTCCTCCGGGGAAGTGCCCCAGGTGACGATCGGCGGCAGCTTTGCAGCGTCCAGCCGGATCGCCTGATCAAAATGCGCGCCGTCATCCGAGCGCAGCTTTTCCCAATAGCGCATCGCCGCATCCCAGGCCGCACCCTTCGGCGCCTTGGGACGGTCGCGCAGGAAGTCGAACGCCTTTTGGTCGGGCGCAACAAGGCCGGCGCGGGCGCCGCCCTCGATCGACATGTTGCAGACCGTCATGCGGCCTTCCATCGACAGCGCGTGGATGGCATCGCCAGCGTATTCCAGCACGTACCCGGTGCCGCCCGCGGTGCCGATCTCGCCAATGATGGCGAGGATGATGTCCTTGCCCGTCACACCTTCCGGCAAATTGCCATCGACTGTGACGCGCATGTTTTTCGCTTTCTTCTGGATCAGCGTCTGTGTTGCCAGCACATGCTCGACCTCGGAGGTGCCGATGCCGTGGGCCAGCGCGCCGAACGCGCCATGGGTCGAGGTGTGGCTGTCACCGCAGACGATGGTGGTGCCAGGCAGCGTGAAGCCCTGCTCCGGGCCGATCACGTGACAGATGCCCTGGCGCCTGTCGAACTCGTTGTAATATTCGATGCCGAATTCCCGGGCGTTCTCGGCCAGCGTCCTGATCTGCTCGGCGCTCTCCGGATCAGGGTTTGGCTTGGTGCGATCGGTGGTCGGCACGTTATGGTCGACGACTGCGAGCGTCTTCTCCGGCGCGCGCACCTTGCGTCCCGCCGCGCGCAGGCCTTCGAACGCCTGCGGCGAGGTCACCTCATGGACAAGGTGGCGATCAATATAGAGCAGGCAGGTGCCATCTTCGGCTTCATGCACCAGATGATCGTTCCAGATTTTGTCGTACAGCGTGGTCGGTTTGGACATGAGCTTGAGCTCCGGGAATTAGGTGGTTTCAATCCACGCTCCCGCGCGGGGGAGCGACGGACACGGCATTCAAGTCGCGCGGCTGAGGCCTGACGTTGCGAAGCGCCCGAAGAACCGGCCAGGCAGCCGCGAGTGATCGTCCAGGACGACGCGCCGCGCAAGTTCAATGCTGGTCTGATCTGGAACCATTTTGCGAATATAGCAGGCCGATTTGGAAGCGCGAGTCTTTGAGATTCTCAATCGCGCAACAGAAAAGCGCGGAGATGGCTCCGCGCTTTCGCAACTCGCTACCAGAAATGATGCCGAGTGGCAGCCATCACTCGTTGACGGCGGTGGCGCGGTCCTGCTTCTCGACGATGCGGGCCGACTTGCCGCGGAGGCCGCGCAGGTAATAGAGCTTGGCGCGACGCACTTTGCCGCGACGCACCACCTTGATCGAGTCGATCATCGGCGACAGCAGGGGGAACACGCGTTCCACGCCTTCGCCATAGGAAATCTTGCGCACGGTGAAGCTCTCGTTGATGCCCCCGCCGGAACGGCCAATGCAAACGCCCTCATAGGCCTGCACGCGGGTGCGCTCGCCCTCGACCACCTTCACGTTCACGACCACGGTGTCGCCGGGTCCGAACTCGGGGATATTCTTGCCCGCCGAGAGCTTGTCGAATTGCTCTTTTTCGAGCTGTCTAATCAGGTCCATGGGTAATTCTCCATCGGCGCGCCCAGCCACAAAAGGGGGCTGCGCGAATATTCTTCTATCCAGCCATTGCAGATTTGCCGGCTCCTATAAGGCAAATGGGAGCGTTTGTCACCCATCCCGGGTGTTTTTTGCCGCATTTTGGCCAGACGCCAAAGCCCACAAGTCCGGGCGGCGTGCCTGGGTCAAGGCCTCGGCCTGGGTCCGCCGCCAGGCCGCGACCTTGGCGTGGTCGCCTGAAGTAAGGATTTGGGGGATCGGAATCCCTTCAAACACCTGCGGACGGGTGTATTGGGGGTATTCCAGTAGGCCACCCGAGAAGCTTTCCTCGGCTGCCGAGGCTTCTTTGCCCATGACCCCAGGCAGAAGCCGGACGCAGGCGTCAATGAGCGCCATGGCTGCGATTTCGCCTCCGGACAGCACGTAATCGCCCATGGAGACCTCCTCCAGGTCTCTCGCGTCGATCACCCGCTGGTCCACCCCCTCAAACCGGCCGCACACGATGAGAGGACCAGGACCATCGACCAGTTTCATAACCCGGGATTGGGTCAACGGCCGTCCCCGCGGGCTCATCAGGAGGCGTGGTCGGGACCAAATTTCCCCCTGGGTGATGGCGGCATCAATGGCGGCGGCCAGGATGTCGGCCCGCAGCACCATGCCGGGGCCACCGCCTGCTGGCGTGTCGTCGACACTGCGGTGGCGATCGGTGGCAGAGGCGCGGATGTCCCGTGCTTCCAGTTCCCAGAGGCCGGAGGTAAGTGCGCGGCCGGCCAGGCTGACGCCGAGCGGCCCCGGAAACATTTCGGGGAACAGGGTCAGCACGGTGGCGCGCCAGATGGGTGAGGGGGGCATGGTTGGTATACTCCGTTCGCGCCAAGACCCGAAAATCGTTTGCCGCTGTACCTGCTCGGTTGCTGTGGCACAAACCCACGTTCCCGCGAGCGCTTGCGACCGGGGTTTGCTGTCGTCTCGCCCTCTGTCTTATCGAAGAGGGCGCGGGAGCCGGACGCCAGCTGGCGCCCGTGACCCGTGGGCAAAATGCACACGGGTGGGTCCGGGGCAGCCGGACGTCCGGCTCCCGCGCGATGGTTTACAGTTTATCGTACGTGGCAAGAAGGAGCCGCTTCAGTCTCCATCCCCCCGTGGATTCATGCCCACGGGGACTCGACGCGTATTCGGATTCAT
>JGI24705J35276_12237657_pt1 | contig 12338 bp, 10 predicted proteins | sample TergutNt197P4_FD_35276 | JGI IMG/M metagenome (IMG submission 35276)
ACGCTCGACCGGCAAAGCCGCACGCTGTCGGGCGGCGAGGTGCAGCGCATCAACCTCACCACGGCGCTGGGCACTTCGCTGGTCAACACGCTGTTCGTGCTGGACGAGCCGAGCATCGGCCTGCACCCGCGCGACATGGGCCGCATCACCCAGGCCATGCAGCGCCTGAAGCAGGCCGGCAACACGCTGGTGGTGGTGGAGCACGACCCGGCGGTCATGCTGGCGGCTGACCGCGTGCTCGACTTCGGTCCCGGCCCCGGCGCGGCGGGCGGGCGCATCGTGTTCGATGGCACGCCCGATGAACTGCGCCACGCCGACACCCTGACTGGCCAGTACCTGGGCGGGCGCAGGCACATCGGCGCCGGCTTCACGCGCACGGTGCGCGAAAACACGCCGCGCCTGATTCTGGAAGGCGCGAGCGCGCACAACCTGAAACACATCGACGTCGCCTTTCCGCTGCAACGGCTGGTCACCGTCACCGGCGTATCGGGGTCGGGCAAGTCCACGCTGATCCAGGACGTGCTGGCGCCCGCGCTGCTGCGCCACTTCGGCAAGGCCACCGAGGCGCCCGGCGCGCACCGCCGCCTGCTGGGCGCCGAGCAACTGAGCGACGTGGTGTTCGTCGATCAATCGCCCATCGGCAAGACGGCGCGCTCCAACCCCGTCAGCTACGTCGGCGCGTGGGACCCGATTCGCGCGCTGTTCGCCGCCGCGCCGCTGGCCCGGCAGCGCGGCTACACGGCGGCCAAGTTCAGCTTCAACTCCGGCGACGGGCGCTGCCCCACCTGCGGCGGATCGGGCTTCGAGCACGTGGAGATGCAGTTCCTCAGCGACGTGTACCTGCGCTGCCCCGACTGCGATGGCCGGCGCTACCGGCCCGAGGTGCTGGAAGTCAAAATCGAGCGCCAGGCCGCCGATGCCGCCGAGTACGCGCGCGCGCGCCACCTGAGCGTGGCCGACGTGCTGGAGCTCACCGTGGCCGAGGCGGCGCGGCTCTTCGCGCACGACCGCGAGGTGATCCGCGCGCTGCAACCCATCGTGGACGTGGGGCTGGACTACATGCGGCTCGGCCAGCCGGTGCCCACGCTGTCGGGCGGCGAGGCGCAGCGCTTGAAGCTGGCGGGTTTTTTGACTGAAGCCACGAAATATGCCCCCACGCTCGCCGCTTCGCATGCTTCGCTGCCCCCCGAGGGGGCTGGCTGGACTTGGGGCGGCCCGGCCTCCAGCCGCACAGCCGCGCAGGCCGCCATGCGCAAGGGCGCGCTGTTCCTGTTCGACGAGCCGACCACCGGCCTGCACTTCGACGACATCGCCAAGCTGATGCGGGCCTTCCGCAAGCTGCTGGACGCCGGGCACTCGTTGATCGTCATCGAGCACAACCTGGACGTGATGCGCGCCAGCGACTGGCTGATCGACCTCGGGCCGGAAGGCGGCGAAGGCGGCGGCGCACTGGTCGCCGAAGGCCCGCCCGACGACGTGGCGCGGCACCCGTCATCCTTTACCGGCGCGGCGCTGCGGGCCTACGAACAGGCAATGGGCGTTGGGCGTTCAGCGTTCAGCGTGCAAGAGGCAACCCCGGCATGGGCTGTTCACGCCGGGCGCTCAACGCTCGACGCTCAACCCGCCGACGCCATCCAGATCGTGCACGCGCGCGAACACAACCTGAAAAACCTCAGCGTGGACATTCCGCGCGGCAAGTTCAACGTCATCACCGGCGTCAGCGGTTCGGGCAAGTCCACGCTGGCGTTCGACATTTTGTTCAACGAAGGCCAGCGCCGTTACCTCGAAAGCCTGAACGCCTACGCGCGCAGCATCGTGCAGCCGGCGGGCCGCCCGGAAGTCGATGCGGTGTATGGCATTCCGCCCACGGTGGCGATCGAGCAGCGCCTGTCGCGCGGCGGCCGCAAAAGCACGGTGGGCACCACCACCGAGGTGTGGCACTTTCTGCGCCTGCTGTACGTCAAGCTGGGCGTGCAGCACTGCGTGCACGACGGCGCGCCCGTGCAGCCACAAACGCCCGAGCGCATCGCCGCCCGGATCATGACGCGCTACCGCGGCCAGACCATCGGCCTGCTGGCGCCGCTGGTCACGGGCCGCAAGGGCGTCTATACCGAACTGGCCGACTGGGCGCGCCCGCGCGGCTTCACGCACCTGCGGGTGGACGGCGAGTTTCTGCCCACCACGGGCTTTCCGCGCATCGACCGTTTCAAGGAGCACACCATCGAACTGCCGGTGATGAGCCTGACTGTCACGCCCGGCAACGAGGTGCAGTTGCGCGAATCGCTGGCCCGCGCGCTGGAACACGGCAAGGGCGTGGTGCATGTGCTCAGCAGCATCGCCGGCTTGCGCAACGCCATGGAAACCGGCGCGCCCACGGCGCGCATCGGCCAGGTGGAGGCGTTTTCGGCCAGACGCGCCTGCCCGGTTTGCGGCACGAGCTATGCCGAACTCGACCCGCGCCTGTTTTCCTACAACAGCAAGCACGGCTGGTGTCCCGACTGCGTGGGCACCGGCATCCAGCTCACGCGCGAGCAACGCAAGGCGCTCGACGACTCCCTGCCGCTGGCTGACGGCAAGGGCCGCGAACAGACCTTTGCCGAGCCCGAGATCGAAGACCTGGACCATGCCGAATGCCCTGCCTGCCACGGCACGCGCCTGAACCCGGTGGCGCGGGCGGTCTTGCTGCCGCTGCCCCGGGGTTCAGCGTTGAGCGTTGAGCGTTTGGCGTCCCACGCCCAACGCCCAACGCTCAACGCTCAACCACCCCGACTCCCATCGGAGGAGCAACTGCCGCCCCCCGTTGGCGACACCCTCCTTGCAGGAGAGGCCGCCCAAGAAAACCAGGGCATCGCCATCACCCAACTGGCTCGCCTGAGTGTGCATGGCCTGCGCATCTGGTTCGACCAACTGGCGCTCGCCGGGCGCGAGGCGGAGATCGCCCGCGACTTGCTGCCCGAAATCAAGAGCCGGCTGGACTTTCTGGCCCAGGTCGGCCTGGGCTACCTCACGCTCGACCGCGGCGCGCCCACGCTGTCGGGCGGCGAGGCGCAGCGCATCCGCCTGGCGGCGCAACTGGGCAGCAACCTGCAAGGCGTGTGCTACGTGCTGGACGAACCCACCATCGGCCTGCACGCGCGCGACAACCGCATCCTGCTCGACGCGCTGGACGCCCTCTCGGCCAAGGGCAACACGCTGGTGGTGGTCGAACACGACGAGGACACCATCCGACGCGCCGAACACCTGATCGACATCGGCCCCGGCGCCGGCCTGCGCGGCGGCCAGTTGGTGGCCCAGGGCAGCGCCGCCGACCTGCAGGCCGCGCCCGATTCGGCCACTGGCCACTACCTGCGCCAGGCCATGCGCCACCCGCTGCACCCGCGCCGGCGCGTCGATGCCAATGACGCCTGGCTCACCGTCAAGGGCGCTTGTCTGCACAACCTCAAGCACATCGACGTGGCCGTGCCGCTCGAGCGCCTGACGGCGGTCACGGGCGTGTCCGGCTCCGGCAAATCCACGCTGGCGCGCGACGTGCTGCTGGCCGGCGTGCGGCGCTTCGTGCGCCAGGACGCCAGGGACAAAAAAGCCGCCGCCGCCAGCCGCCCCGTCAACAGTCATGGCCCGGCTGGCTGCGCCTCGCTCGAAGGCTTTGGCCAGATCGACCGCGTGCTGGAAGTGGACCAGACGCCCATCGGCAAAACCCCGCGCTCGTGCCCCGCCACCTACATTGGCTTTTGGGACACGGTGCGCAAGCTGTTTGCCGACACGCTGGAAGCCAGGGCGCGCGGCTACGGGCCGGGGCGCTTTTCCTTCAACACCGGCGAAGGCCGCTGCCCCGGCTGCGAAGGCCAGGGTATGCGCACCATCGAAATGAGCTTTCTGCCCGACGTCAAAGTGCCCTGCGAGGTTTGCCACGGCGCGCGCTTCAGCGCCGAAACGCTGGCCGTCACCTGGCGCGGCAAAAGCGTGGGTGACGTGCTGCGCATGGAAGTGGACGAAGCGGTGGAATTTTTCGCCGCCATGCCCGCCATCGCCCACCCGCTGCAACTGCTCAAGGACATCGGCCTGGGCTACCTCACGCTGGGCCAGCCCTCGCCCACGCTCAGCGGCGGCGAAGCGCAGCGCATCAAGCTCGTCACCGAACTGGCCAAGGTGCGTGATGACCATCGCCCCCTCGCCGCTCCTTCGGGCGACGGCCCCCCCGAGGGGGCCTCGCTTGGGAACGCCCCGGCGCCGCGGCTGGCGGGCCGGCGCGGCCAGAAAGCGCCGCACACCCTGTACGTGCTGGACGAACCCACCGTCGGCCTGCACATGCAGGACGTGGAAAAACTCATCGGCGTGCTGCACCGCCTGGTCGATGGCGGCCACAGCGCGATCGTCATCGAGCACGACCTGGATTTGATCGCCGAAGCCGACTGGATCATCGACCTCGGCCCCGAAGGCGGCGACGCCGGCGGCTACCTGGCCGCCGCCGGCACGCCCGAAGACGTGGTGCGCGCGGGCACGCACACCGGGGTGGCGCTGGCGCCGGTATTGGCGCGGGGCGGCTGACTGGCAGGGCGGCTTTCCTCATTGGAGGAAGGTTGGAATGGGGCCAGCAGTGCAACGCCTGGCCGCCGCTCGAATTCGGCTGGGTTTCCGGTACATTCTTGACTGTTCTCAACCCGCGAGGAAGCATTTCATGAACGACGAAGCAACGCCCGTGGCAACACAAGAAGCCGACTGGCACAACGACCCCGGCTTGAGCGAGAAGTGGAAGTTTCGTTTCAGTTTCTTTGAGAAAAACGGCATTACATCGTAGTTCGTGCCCACGCCTGCGCAGCAAGCCGCCTTCAAGCAGATGTCGTTTGGCGAGCGCATCAAGATAAACATGAATGGGTATGCCCTCTTTTTCGGTTTCATCTACTTTGCCTTTTTCCTCAAGCTCTGGCGGCAGGCATTGATCCTGATCGGCATCGCGCTGGTGTACACCATCGTTGCGAATGTTCTTGACGTACCGGACGGCGCTGACAGAGGTTTTGGCGTGGCCTACGCCATGCTTTGCGCCATGCGCGCCAACATGTTGTACTACCTCAAGCGCACGCAAGGCGACATTGGCTGGAAGATTTGATGCGCGCCGCAAAGCGCATCGTCACGGCGCTGCTGTGCCTGGCCTGCGGCTGGGGCGGCGCGCAGGCCGCGGAGTTCAGCGCCGGCGGCGCGATCGTGCGGTTCCCGATGCCGGTCGAGCAGATCAATCAGACCAGGGATGATTCCGGTCAACCGACATATTGGCAACGCGCGCCCACGCCGCAAGACCCGCAGCGGGTGCTGGTGTTCCATCAACTGAACATGCCTTTCTGGATGGGCTGGTTCATGCGCGTTGTGCCTGAAGCCATGATGGACCGGGCCGGCGACAAGCTCATCGAGGCTTTTCAGGCGGCGGGTAAAACCGGGCGCCGCGCCCCTATCGAGGACCCGCAATGGGTTGAAATCAATGGTCACCCTGGATGGACGTTTGCCGTCCAAAGCCCCGGCCAGAACCAGCCCGTGGCGCGCCCCGATGGACAGCCGCCACGGCTGGGCGACTACAGGTATATGAGCGCCTTGTTGCTGTGGACCGGCGAAAGCCTGGTCATCGCGGGCGTTGGCGGCAATCAACCGATGGCGGACGATGAATTCTTGCAATCGGTGCGCACCACGACCACCGTGGAGCCGGGCGATGCCCAGGCGCAATTCAACCTGCTGTGCACCGCCGGCGGTCTGGCTCTGCCGGCGCTGCTGTTGCTGCTGATCGTACTCGTGTACGTCATCGACAAATCCATCAAGCGGCGCAAGCGGGCGCGTGCCGCCGCCTGATGCGCGCGCATCACCGCATCGCAAACACCTCGTGGCGAAAGCGCACGCCGGCTGTGCCCAGGCCCTTGCGCAGCGTCTGCCCCAGCCCTTCGGGGCCGCAGAACCAGATGTCCAGCGGCGTTGCGCCGCGCCGCAGTTGTTGCGCCGTCAGGCGCTGGCCCTGGGCCGCGCTGTGCACGGTCAGCGCCACCGGCGGCTGCGCCTGGCCGCACAACCGGCTCAGACGGGGCAGCAGGGCGTCGCGGCTGGCGTCGCGGGTGCAGTAATGCATTTGCACGGCAGGCTGTTGGGCCTGCCTGGCGCTGGCGGGCGGCTGGCGGGCTTCGAGCAGCGCCAGAAACGGCGTCACGCCGACGCCGCCGGCTACCCACACCTGTTGACGGCGGGCGCCGCGCCGCCAGAGGCCGAAGCGGCCATACGGCCCTTCGATGCGCGCGGCTTGCCCGGCGCGCAGGCGCTGCGCAAGGCCGCGGGTGTAGTCGCCCAGCGGCTTGATGATCAGCCGCAGCAGCGCCTCGCCCTGCTCGCCGTGCCCCAGCGCGCCGGGCGCGCTGGCAATAGTGAACGGGTGCGCGCCTTCGCCTTCGTCGAAGCTGGCAAAGACGAACTGCCCCGCGCGGTGCCCCGGCCAAGTGGGGGGCATGGCGCAGATCACTTCCAGCGGCGCGTCGATGGCCGGGCCGAGTACGGTCACGTCGTGCACGCGGGCGGCGTGGCTGCGGCGGCGGCCGATTCGCCCGGCCAGCGACCACAGCGCTGCCAGGCAGCCCAGCGTCAACGCGCCGGCCAGCAGCAGGCCCAGCGGCTGGCTCCAGAACGCCAGCGGCGTCAGTGCCACGGCGTGAAAGGCCAGCATCAGATACAGCACCGGCATGGCGCGGTGCAGCACGCGCCAGCGCCGGTAGGGCAGCAGCCGTTGCAACAGGGTGAGCGCGACCATGACGAGCAGGGCGTAGAAAGCCCACTCGCCGACGTGTTCGGCCAGATCGCGCAGGCCGCCGAGCCCCGGCAGCACGGCATCGCGCGCGGGCCGGTTGACGATGTTCCACAGGTGCTTGATCCAGCCGCCGGATTCGTGGGCGCCCCAGTGCAGGATGGCCGTGAGCGCGGCGCCGATGCCGGCCCATTTGTGCAGGCGATAGACCTGGTCCATGCCGCCCAACGGGCGCTCCAGCGCGGGCAGGCGCAACGCCAGCACCATCGCCAGCGACATGGCCCCGATGCTCCACAGGCCGGTCAGGTACATGGCGTTTTGGCGCAGCAGATACCAGTTCCACCAGGCGGGGGCGGCCGCTGGCGCGTCGGCCAGCGGCGGCACTGCCCACCAGGCCAGCGTGATTGCCAGCAGCCATGCGCCGAGGATGATCGCGATTCGCGGGATACGCATTTCAAACTCCTTGTTCTTGCTTCGCGGCGTTAAGAGCCTGTTTACGATCTCAGCAAGCCCTGATCGGTGCAGCGCGGGCGGTGTTCGGCATGGTTCATGCTCTTTCACGAGCCTTGACGAGGCAGCCGCCGCGCTGCGGAACCGATTCTTGAGAACCCGGCTTGAACCCATGCTGAATACGCCGTTCACCGCGCGTTCATCGCGGAGGCCGACAATGCGGGTCAGTTTTGCCGTCACCTGCCTTGCCATGACACGTGTTGCCCACTCCCTTTTTGCGCGCCTGTGGCTGTCGTCCTTTCTGAGTCTGTTGGCGCTGGCCGCTGGTCTGTGGGGCTTCAGTGCCGCCAGCGCCAGCCCTCATGACGGCGGCCATGACCACGAACAGGCGCGCCAGGCCTTGCAGCAGGGCCAGGTGCTGCCGCTGCGCACGGTGCTGGACAAGGTCGAGCGCGAACACCAGGGCCAGGTGCTCAAGATCGAGTTCGAGCAGGACGGCGGGCGCTTCATCTACGAAATTCGCCTGTTGCAGGCCGATGGCAAGGTGGTCAAGCTCAAGGTCGATGCCGTCGATGGCCGGGTGCTCGAAATCCGGCAAAAGGACAAGAGTCACTGATGCGCATCCTGGTGGTCGAAGACGAACCGACGCTGCGCGCGCAGCTCGTGGCCGCCATTGCCCATGCCGGCCACACGGTGGAAGAGGCCGGCGACGGCGCGGCGGCCGACTACCTGGGCAGCGTGGAAGCGTTCGATGCCGCGGTGCTCGACCTGGGGCTGCCGGTGCTCGATGGCCTGTCGGTGCTGCGGCGCTGGCGCGCTGCAGGGCGGGCGATGCCGGTGCTGGTGCTGACCGCGCGCGGCGCCTGGCACGAAAAAGTGGCCGGCATGGATGCCGGCGCGGACGACTACCTGGCCAAGCCCTTCCACATGGAAGAACTGCTGGCCCGCCTGCGCGCGCTGCTGCGCCGCCTGAGCGCGCACGCCAGCGCCGAGTGGCGCTGCGGCGGCATCCTGCTGGACACGCGCCAGGCCCGCGTGCTGGTCGATGGCCAGCCCCTGAGCCTGACCAGCCATGAGTTCAAGCTGCTGTCGCTGCTGATGCAGCGCAAGGGCGAGGTGCTGTCGCGCACCGAATTGTCCGAACACCTGTACCCGCAGGACTGCGACCGCGACTCCAACACCATCGAGGTGTTCGTGGGCCGCCTGCGCAGAAAACTGCCGCCGGACAGCATCGAGACCGTGCGCGGGCTGGGCTACCGGCTGGTGGAGGCGGGGGCGCCGGAGCAGTCATGAATTGCTGGCCGCGGCAACCGGATGCGCAGCGCCCACCGGGTTCGCTGCGCCTGCGGCTGCTGGCCGGTACGCTGGCCTGGATTGCGCTGGCTGTGGCGCTGACCGGCTGGGGGCTGCGCAACCACTTGTTCCGTGACCACATCACGCAGCAGTTGCAGGGGCGGCTGGTGCATGAACTGAACCAACTCAGCGCCGCCGTCAACATCACCGCAGGAGGCGCGGTGGAAGTCACGCCGATGGTGGGCGACCCGGCCCTGGACGAACCCTTGTCCGGCATGTACTGGCAGGTCGATCTGCTGCAAGCGCGGCCTGGGCAAGCGCCGGTAGCGCGCTCGCGCTCGCTGTGGGATCAGGCGCTGGATCTGTCCGCGCCGCTGCGCCGGCAGACCGCGCCAACCGGCGGTTTCGACGTTTTGCACCTGCGCGACGACCAGGGCCATGACTTGCTGGCCGTCACCCGCATCCTGCAATTGCCCGAGGACGACGCGCCGCCGCTGCGCCTGACGGTGGCCGCCGACCAGGCGCTGCTGGCCGAGCCGATCCGGCACTTCACCCGCATGTTGCTGCTGACGCTGGGCGTGCTGGCCTGCGTGCTGGCCGTGGCCGTGTTCATCCAGTTGCGGCTGGCGCTCGGGCCGTTCGATCTGCTACGCAAGCGGCTGGTGGCCGTGCGCCAAGGCACTGCCGCGCGGCTCGAAGGGCGCTTTCCGCGCGAGGTGCAGCCGCTGGTCGACGAGCTCAATCACGGCCTGGGCGTCAACGCCGACATGGTGCAGCGCGCCCGCACGCAGGCGGGCAACCTGGCGCACGCGGTCAATACGCCGCTGTCGATCATGGGCAACGCCGCCGCGGGCGAAGACAGCCCGCTGGCCCGGCTGGTGCGCGAGCAGGTCGGCATCGCGCACCGCCAGGTCGAGCACCACCTGGCGCGCGCCCGCTCGGCGGCGGCCAGCCGCGCCACCGGCCTGCGCACCCCCGTGCTGCCTTGCATCCACGCGCTGATCCGCGCCATGCAGCGGCTGCACGCCGAACGGCAGGTGTCGTTCGATCTGCTGGAGCAAGCTGCTGACGAAGCCTTTCGCGGCGAGGAACAAGACCTGTACGAACTGCTGGGCAACCTGATCGACAACGCCGGCAAATGGGCGCGCAGCCGCGTCGAAATCGACGTGCAACGCGAAGGCGCGCAGCTCTGCATCAGCATCGATGACGACGGCCCCGGCATCCCCGCCGGCCAGCGCGAACGCATGTTCGAGCGCGGCGTGCAGCTCGACGAGCGCCGTCCCGGCTCGGGCCTGGGCCTGGACATCGTGCGCGAACTGGCGCAGATCTACGGCGGCAGCGTGCAACCGCAATCCTCCCCCCTGGGCGGCCTGCGTATGCGGCTGTGCCTGCCGGCGGCGCGGTAGGCCGCATCACCTCCCACGCTCTTGCGCCGCCGCATACACCGCTGCCTGTACGCGCGAACTCAGATTGAGTTTGCGCAGAATGTTCTGGACGTGGATTTTCACGGTAGCTTCGGCGATGTCGAAGGTGCGGGCGATTTCCTTATTGCTGACGCCACGGGCTATTTCGTGCAGGATTTGCTGCTCGCGCGGCGTGATCTGTTTTCTCGTGGTCGCAGGGCTGGGCCGGGCTGTCGCTTCGCCGCTGCGCTCTGCTTGCGCCCTTTCTTGCAGTACCTGACAGGCGTTGACGAGCTTGCCGGCCATCTGCGGGCTGATCGGCGCTTGATTGAGCATGGCGCTGACGATGGATTCAGCCAGCACGTCGCCGTCAACGGTTTCCAGCAGGTAACTGACGCCGCGCTGCAAGACGGCGGCCAGTGTCTGATCGTCTACGGTCATTGTGAGCGTCAGCCCGGCAGGGGGAGTCCCCAACGAAACCGGACGCTTCGATCTTCCCTTGTTTGCCGAATGTGTCATTCTGGAAACGGCAGTTGAACGCGCTCGAAAGCAAATTCAAGACTTGCAGCGCCCAGGCAGCATGCGCAGCAAGGTGTTGTCGTGCATCCAGTAATGGTGGAACAGGGCCGCCGCCGCGTGCAGACCGATCACCCCATAGCCGATGGTGGCCACGGTTTCATGCACTTCCTTGATCTGCTTGGACAGGTCTTTGTTCTGACCAATCAGCGCAGGCAATTCAAATCCGAAAAACGGCACCGGCTTGCCCGCTGCGCTGAACATCAGCCACCCGGCCAGCGGCAGGCCCAGCATCAGCACGTACATCAGCGCTTGCACCAGGCCGGCCAGCCGCTCCTGCCAGGCGGGCGGCGGCGGCTCGATACGCGGTTTACTCATGCTCCAGCGCAGTGCCAACCGCGCCAGCGCCAGCCAAAACACCAGCATGCCCAGCATGTAGTGCCACTGCTTCATGGCGTCGTAGCCGGCGGAACCCTTGGGAAAAATGCCGCGCAATTCCATCAGCGCATAGACGGCGGCAATGAGCAGCAGCATCAGCCAGTGCATGCCGATCGTCCAGCAGCCGTAGCGACCGGAAGTGTTGCGCCATGCCGTCATGATTCATCCTTTTGTATCTCGTGAATACCGATCCACTATAGAAGCTCAACATGAATCGCACATGAACGATGCGTCCGCGCCATGCCGTGGCGCGTACAAGTTGACGCTCCGGGCGAATCAGGCTCTGAACCGGAATATGCGGAAAATCAGGCTTTTCAGCCCCACTGGCGCGGGCCGCGACCGCGCCCTTCTCGCGTGAACCTGCATTTCGACCTTTTCGACCTCAAGCTGTTCGCCCACGTGGCCGAGGCCCGCAGCCTCACACGCGGCGCCGACAAGGCCTGCATCTCGCTGGCCGCGGCCTCGACCCGCATCAAGCAGATGGAAGAAGCCGTGGGCGGCAAGCTGCTGCATCGCAACGCCCAGGGCGTCACCCTCACCGCCGCCGGCGAGGCGCTGCTGTACCACGCCAAGCGCGTGATGCAGCAAATGGAGCACCTGCGCATCGACATGCAGGACTTCGGCAAGGGCATCAAGGGCCATGTGCGCGTGTTCGCCAACACCACCTCGATCACCGAATACCTGCCCGAAAAACTGGCGGGCTTTCTGACCCAGCACCCCGCCGTGCAGGTGGACCTGCGCGAATACCTCAGCGAGGAAATCGTGCGCGCGGTCGCCGACGGCAGCGCCGACCTGGGCATATTGGCCGGCGATGTGCACACCGGCGACTTCGACGCCCGCCCCTTCGGCCGCAACCAGCTCGTGCTGGTGACGCCGCTCGCCCATCGCCTGGCGGGCGCTGGAGCGAAGCCCTTCGTCGATACGCTGCAAGAGCAGCACGTCGGCCTGCACCACGCCAGCGCCATCCACCGCTTTCTGCTGCTCAAGGCCGAACTGGCGGGGCGGGGCTACAGCCCGCGCATCCAGGTCAGCAGCTTCGAGGCCATCTGCCTGATGATCGAAGCCGGCGTCGGCATCGGCGTGCTGCCCGCCTCATCGGCGCGCCGCCACGCGCGCTCCATGCGCATCGCCATCGTTCCCCTGTCCGACCCTTGGGCCGAGCGCGAACTGAAAATCATCGCCCGCGCCCGCGCCCAACTGCCCGCCTCGGCGCGCGAGCTGTTCGACGCGCTGGCTTGCTCGCTGGGGGAACGGTAGCGGCCTGTTCACGCCACTTGCCCCCGGGTTTCAGGGCAAAAACAGTGCCTGCAAGTCGCTCAAAAAATCAAAGCCGCGCGCGGTGGGCCGAATGTGGGCGGCATCGCGTTCCAGCCAACCGGCTTGCTCCGCTTTTTGTAGCTGGGCTTCGATGCTGCCCGGCGGCAGGCCGGTTCGGTCAACGTAATCTTGCATGGCGAACCCGGCTTTCA
>JGI24705J35276_12237655_pt1 | contig 12327 bp, 4 predicted proteins | sample TergutNt197P4_FD_35276 | JGI IMG/M metagenome (IMG submission 35276)
CAGTGCGCGATAGGCATAATGTCTGCCGCGCACTGTTGCTGTATCTGATATTGTTCCTACTAGAATTTTATTGCCCTACCGCGAGCACTACGTACTTGTATGCCCAGTTTGAAACCGGGGTATCGCTAAAGCTGAGCTTGGCGCCCTGCCACATGGAGTCTTGCGGTTCCCCTCCCAGCAGGTAGCGGACCAAGGCTGTCACTGCTTCGTACCTTGTGGTGCTGCCGTCAGGCCTGAACGTCCCGTCTTCGTAGCCTGTGAATATGCCCACGTCTACCGCCTTGAGGATGTCGGTAGCGGCTGCATGACCGCCAAGGTCGCTGAACTTGTTTTCGGCGACGCCTGTCAGCTTCTCGGCTTTCACGAACATCACAGCCATTTCAGCCCTGGTGAGCGGCTCTGCCGGGCGGAATTTGCCTTCTGAGTTGGGCTCGATAATGCCTGCGGTGAACGCCCATTCGATGGCGTCGTAGGACCACTTGGATTTGGCCACGTCTGCAAAGGTTTCGGTGCCTCCGGCAGCCGGCACTTCGCCGTCGTTCTTGAGCCTGGCAAGGATGGTGACGAACTGCTCCCTGGTCATCTGAGTCTGGCCTCGGAACGTGCTGTCTTCAAACCCCTCGATGAACGGGGTGATCACCGGAGCTTTTGGTCCAGTGCTTGTTGGACCATCTTCCACGCCGGTAGGCAGAGTGCCGGTCTCCTTCGTTTTAATGTCCACATCGCCTCCAGTCCCGCCGCCGGTGGTGCTTTCTGTCGAGGAGGCCCTGGAAACATGTATGATGTACAATGGCTCTTTTAATACATTGTCGTTGAATTTGGATACCCAGTCTTCTTTTCCCTCCAACTTCACTATGCGGGCTACCTTCATCTCGGTGATGGTGATGGTCGCCGGAGAGTTTCCTGTGTACTCGAAGACCGCTGTGCCTACAGCCATGCTACCGCTGAATTGATTTTCGTGTTTTTCGCTCACCTGTTGCGGGTCATCTGTAAATCCAAAAAAATATACGCCGTTTTGATCCGGAACGAAGCTTTGCTTTGCATCATCAAAAGTTGGTGCGTAAATCAATGCGTTTACCTTGCGCAAGTCGGCGGTCAAGTTAAACCTCGTGAACTTCAGCGCTTTGTCGTCGCTGATCTTCAGCCCGAACTGCACCCCGGCATAGGGCGCGTCCAATACGTCAGCGGTCGGGGTTATCCTTACCTCGTTTTCACCCGCTTTCAGGATTACGTTAATTTCTTCGGTTGCGGCGAAAGCGAAAGCGCTGAACGCAAAGCAAACGATCAACGTGAAAAACAACCCAATCAGGCACAGCCTGATTATTCCCATACTCTTTTTAGTCAATGTTACCACTCCTTACTAATTTTAATTTGTTCGCCAACCTGCCCTGCCAGCATGGGCAGCCTGCTTGGCCAATGAGGATTATCTATTTTCGTGCAGTATATGCCTTAGACGTCAATGCCGGCCAGAATGTTCCCGACGACTGTATTTTTTTGCACCACTATAGTATATTATAAGAACTCTCCATGGTCAAGAGGTTTTCTCGAATTTATGGCCGGCCCGCACGGGCCGGTGTCTGCAATTTCAAGCTGCTTTAGCTTTTTGCACTATTTTGTGTAGTGTATGAACAGGTCGAGCAAATCGAGCATGTCAATTATGCCGTCGGAATTGACGTCGCACATGCTCGCAGTGACCGGCTTGCCCCTGGAGTCGTTGACTTTTACCAAGCTGTTCCAGCCCGGGGTGTCCTTGCCAAACCCGCAGTACAGCAGCATCACGCCCAAGTCGAGCGCGTCAACTTTGTTGTCCCTGTTCAGGTCGTACTTCGAGAAGACGCGTTGGTCTATGTTCGTCGTGGCTACGCCGGCTCCGATGACGCCGTCGTGGTAGAACGTAATTTTGCCCTCTGCGTCAAACCCGCTGATCAGGACGTCGGTCAGCGTCACCGTGGTGTCGCCGACAGCCCTCGGTGCGAAAACGATCTTGGCTATGTCAATGGTGCCGTCATACGTGAAGCCCTCGCTGTCCCCTGCCGGGTATGCAAGCGTCGCTTTGCCTTTCCACATGTCGCCGCCCATATAGCTGTAGGCAATGCCGTCAACCAGCCTAAACCCATTAAGTGGCTCAATGCCTTTGCCTGCCAGCATGCTTCCGTCAACAGTGAATTCCGCATCAACAGTCAGCACCTTGTCCGCCCCGCTCAGCGACAGCGTGAAGCAGACGTCCTGGTCGATGTCGCTCTCCTCGTCAACTGCGATGTTCGCAAGGACAGTATTTCCGGGCGCCGCGTTCGGGTTGATGCCCGCCGCCACGGTTAGGATGGAATTGCCCAAAATCCTCTGGGCAAACAGCTCGTTGTGGGCTTTGATCATCACGTTTGGCGTTATTGTGACGATCGGCGCACCGTCCGGCGCACCCTGGTAGGTTCCGGAAGCGGCAAATATCTTGTCTGCGTACTGGCTCTTCACCTGGCCTCCGTCGCCGGCCGCATACGCCCATCCGGAAACGAAGAAGGAATCCGGGTTGTAAGCGTTCTTGTAACGGATGGCCGGGTCGATGTGGTTGTCGTTGCCGGCAGTCACCAGCGCCACAGCCGACTCAGGAAGTGCCCTTATCGCGTAGACGTTCGTAACGCGCTGGGTGTAGACGTACTTCGCCAGTTCCATGTTGGCTGTGATGATGCTGTTGCTTGCAAAGGCGGCTTTGAGCACTGCCTCGGCGCTGCTGGTTGTCGTCAATGCCCCTCCGGCATAGCCTGTGCCCATGGCGTTGCCGGCGAAGTCAGCGCCTGTCGAGCCGATGTTGATGAGCCCGACGCCCTGCTCAAGCAGGTTGGTGACGTTGGTGTTCGAGTTGAAATTGATCACTACGTTGCGATTCGTCAATGTTCCGTACACTAGGTCGTCGCCAACTGTGAACCCCAGTTTTTCAAAGGAAAGCGTATTCTCCCCCATAGAGCCGTTTACCTGAACCAAGGGCCTTACCAGCTCCTGATAGTATTTGCTGTCGAGGGAAGCCACTGTCTTTCCTTCAATGTAGAAAGCGTCCTTGTAAGCGTCGAAAACGGCTTTGCTCATGACAAAGTCGCCCCTGATCCCCGTTCCCGGCAGGTTGTACGTCAACATGTTCACGGCGTTGCCGTCCTGCAGGGCTTTGATTACCATCTTGACTGCGTCCAGCCCGTTGTTCTTGACGACTACAGTGCTGCCGTTGCCCGTAATAACCGAACTGATTTTCGTCAGTTCATTTTCGTTTTTCATTTTCTTGCCGAATTCGGTCACCGTATAGTTGATGGCCTCGGTCTTCCCTGCAAATGCGCCCTTCTCCTCGACGCGGTAGCAGCTGAAGCCCCTGGTCCCCGGGAAGCTCTGCACTACTTCCGCGTACAGTGACCTTGGGGAATCCGAGAAGTCCACCCCTTCGCAAAGCACTGTGTTCGCAATGTCCCTGTTGCCCTGTGCGAGGTCGACGATCAGCGTTCCTGCCTTATAGGTCACGCCGTCTGTCGTCACGTCGCTTGTCAGCCTCTCCACTCGGACCTGCGCCCGCGTCAGGTAGGTAAGCATGTTGTACGCTTGCGACACGTCGAGCTGAACTGCTGAATCCATCGGGATTGCGTAGTACTGCGGGAAGAAGCTGCCGCCTGGCAGCATCGAGTAGTTCCTCGGCATCATCGGGGTGCCAACGCGCTGCTGGGCTGCAGACAGGCTTTCTCCCCACGTCCAAGGGACAGCCCCTGAAAGCGTCTTCCACGGCATGCCCACGTTGGGGCTTGCGCTGAACAAGTACGGGTTGACTTTTGCGTCTGTGTTTTCGTTCTCCACTCCCCGGCGCTTGTACTCGATTTTGAAATCCCAGAAATCGTCATGGTTCTTGACGAAGTTGTGCATAGTGCCGAAGGAGGCTATCATGTTGCCGATGACGTCCAGCGCCGCGCCGCCTTGGGACTCTATGGTTCCGTTGATCCCGCCGTAGTGCATCGTGAAGTTTGGCGAGTATATCGGCGATGCGTCGTCAAACCCCACGCCGTTGCCGGCATGCTCGTCGCATATCTGGTAGCGCGGGAAGACGGTGGTTCCGGTTATCGCCGCGCCCATCTCGTTGGCGTGCTCGTGCAGCCTTGGCGTCAAAAGGTCGTATTCCGAGTTCGGGTCGTGAGGCGCAGTACACGGGTCAAACTGTATCGGGTTTGCGCTGTTGTGGAATTCAAGCACCATGATCGGATCCCACGCGGCCATGAACCCTTTTTGAATTACGCTTTCCTGTATCTCGTGATACGACCCGTCCCTGTTGGGGTCAAACCCGTAGTTAACCGCCCTGGTGCCGCCGTTCATCCTGCCGTCAGGGTTCTGGCAGAAGATGAATATGAATATATAGCCGGACAGCAAATCTTTGTCGATGTCCATCTTAATCGTCGTGGTTCCCTTATCAACGTTCATCTGGTTGTATCCGCCGCTGCTTGAGTTGTGGGCAATTTCGTTCGCCCTCTCATACTGCACCACGTCGCCTTCAGCAATGAGCTTGAACAGGTTGACTACTGCGTCCATACCGTGGGCCTCGCCGGAGTGAATGTTTGTGTAGACTATCGGAAGCCTTAAGTCCTTCTTGTCAAACCTGTCGTAGATCGCCGCCGGGTCGGTTTCCAGCATGGGTTCGATCTCGTTCAGGTACCTGTCGACGGATTCCGGGCTGTCGGCGACCATCCCCATCCAAAGGTCGTTTGGCTCATGCCTTGCGAATGAGCCGCTTGGGGTAATGCCGCTGCTCTTGCCTAGGGACTCGATCCTGACGTACCTGGTCGGTGCGCCGTAGGTGCCGTCAGACGGGACTACTGTGCCGTCAGCAAGGATGAACTCGTCTGCGTGTGGCCCCGTTTCACGGCAAAACACGTCAACGTCCTGCCAAGTGTTCAAGTAGTCCCTTGCGTTGACTTTGAACGGCATGGACGCAAGGGACTCGGCTATGCCGTCGTAGTGCAGCCGCAGCGTCGCTGTCCGCATGTCGTTCAGGAACGTCGCCCTTGCAAGGCTCAAACCGCTTGAGCTCGTCCCGAGCAGGTTGTTGAACCTGACTTCGGCAGTCACGGTGATGGTGTCACCTGAGTCGACTGCGGTCGGGGTGCCGATTAATGTTGCGACATTGGAGCCGCTTGCCTGCATCTGCGTTCCTGTCCAGTCGAGCAGTGCGCGGTTGTAGGTGCCAGCAACCGTGTCGCTGCCTACGCCGAACCACAATTCGGCCTTGCCGATGTCGAACTGGTCTGCACCTGTCCCTATGCCGCCTGCAAATGCGGTGCCTTTGGAAAATTTGGACTCGAAGACGAACGTCCTCTGTTCAGCAAGCGACGCTTCTCTGAAATACGTGTAGTATTTCCCGTCTTTCAGGTACATGTCGCCCTGCCCCACCAAAAACTTGTCTGCGGAATCCTTGATGGCTGTCCTGTACTTGTAAAAGTTGGCAGCGTTTGATTCGGTCACTTCCGCGCTCAGTATGGTCATGTTCGGCCCGTCAGCCGCATATGAAGCCCCGATGTTGCTTGCGCCGGCAAAAAACACGGGGAACGCCAAAAGGAGCGTCAATAGCAACGATACTACAATTCTTGCATTTTTACTACTCTTGTTCATTACGATATACCTCCATATCAATTTGTCACCATCATTATATAATAGCGACAAAAAACGTCAAGTATCATTGCACATGATTCTACAAAAAAACAATGCAAAACATTTAATGTGTATTGACTTTTTCGCCTGATTTGGCTAAAGACATAATTACTTTCTGCGGTACAGCGCTATTTTTTTGCAGACCGCTTCGATGTCGATCGGTTTCGCGAGATGGTCGTTCATCCCGCTTTCGATGCATTTGTCCACGTCCTCCTTGAACACGTTGGCAGTCATGGCTACAATCGGTATGCTCTTTGCCCTTTCTGCGTCAAGGCTGCGGATAGCCCTGGTCGCGTCGAGGCCGTCCATGACAGGCATCTGCACGTCCATAATGATCATGTCGTACCTGCCGGGGTTTGCCTTGAATTTGTCCACCGCTACCTTGCCGTTCTCGGCTATGTCAATGTCTACGCCTGTGTCGTCAAGAAGCGAGATGAAAATTTCCCGGTTTATTTCGACGTCCTCGGCAAACAGCAGCATGACGCCGGAAAAATCAGGCCGGCTGCTGCCTGCGGTGATTGCAGGTTTCTTGTCGGGAATCTGCGTGTTTGCGCCAATTGTCTCATTGATTGCGTTGAGAATCGCAGACGGGAACAAAGGCTTTGAAATGAACCGGCTGACTCCTAAGTGCTGCGCGTCTTTTTCAATCCTGTTCCATTTCAAAAATGACGTCATTATGACGAGGGACGTGCCTTTGCCGATTTCACCGCCCATGCCGGAAGCCAGCTCAAGTCCATCCATGCTGGGCGGGCTGTGGTCAGCGAATACGATGTCATATGGCTTCTGCGCCTCTACCGCCAGCTTCAGAAGGGAAAGCGCCATCTCTGAACTGTCCGCTTCGTCCGCATTTACGCCAAAACTGTCCGCCACTGCTTTGAAGTACCCTCTGCTTTCGCTGTCCCCGTCAACGACCAGCAGCTTCACTTCATCGGGGTGTACGTTCCTGAAAAACACCGCCCTGTTCTGGTACTTCGGCCGGTCCAGCCTGACTTCAAAAATAAAATTCGAACCTTTGCCCGCCTCTGTTTCGACCCAAATCCGGCCTCCCATCTTTTCAACGATGCTCTTTGATATGGCGAGCCCCAGCCCGGTCCCCCCGAATTTGCGCGAAGTGCTGCTGTCAGCCTGTTCAAAAACGTTGAACAGCCTGGCTTTCTGCTCTTCCGTCATCCCGATCCCCGTATCCTTTACGGTGAAACGCAGGACGCCGTACCCATCCTCTCTCTCAACCTCCTGCGCCTCGATCTCTATTTCCCCACCTTCCGGCGTGAATTTCAGGGCGTTTGACGTCAGGTTCGTGACTACTTGCGTAAGCCTAAGCTCGTCGCCTATGAAGTTCATCCTCATGTCCGGCGCAATGATGATGTTGAAGTGGATGCATTTCATTTCAATTTTCTCGATGAAAAGGTTGCTCACTTTGGTGAGCATTTTTTCTATGTCTATCGGAACGCGCTCAAGGTCGAATTTCCCAGCTTCGATCTTTGACATGTCGAGAATGTCGTTGATGAGCCCCAGCAGGTGCGTCGACGAATTTTCAATCATGGACAGGCAGTACTGCAGCTTTTCCACATCGCCTGATTTTGCCGCAATCTGCGTCATTCCTATGATAGCGTTCATCGGCGTCCGCATCTCATGGCTCATGTTCGACAGGAAGTTGCTCTTGGCGTGGCTTGCCTGTTCGGCGAGTCTCATCTTGTTGATCTTCTCCTCGGCTTCCTTTAGGGAGGATATGTCCGTGAAGCTCTCAAGAAGAGCTGGCCTGCCGTCATAGTGAATCATTGACACGGATTTGACTATGGGGATTCTTTTGCCCGCAGAATTGACGAATTCACGCTCAGAATGGTCGATAACCAAGCTTTTTTCCGTCACCGGGCAGCGTTCGTCCAAACAGAACGTCTGATTGCACCGCTTGCCGACTATCGACTCCTTCGAGTCACCGAACATGCGGACGGCTACCGGGTTGACATCCAGCGTCACGCGGGTGTTGGCGTCAATTATGGCAATGCCGCTTTCCACCTTGTTCCAGACCGTTTCAAAGCGTTCCAGCATGTCCCGGGCGTCGTTCCTCGATTTGACGATGCAGTTTTCGGGGATGTTGACCCTCAAGGCTATCTTCCTGGCCATTTCGTGGCATGTTTCAGAGCCGCAGGCGCCGCAGTCGACGTTTCGCATCGCATCGTCGCTTTTCTCCAGCAAGGCGAAAGCTTCCTCTATGTCGTTTTCAGATATTTCGGGGAATGCTGCGTCTGCCGGCGCGTACTCTCTCAAAAAATGCGCCAGCTTCAATTTGCCGTCGAGCTCTTTGTACAGGGACTCGAAGTGTTCCATGCTGTGGCTTTCCGTCGCCGCTTTCCTGCTTTTGTCCATTCCGGCGCCAATTTCAAACACGCTCATGCCATGCAGGCAGCCTGACCCCTCGTTGCAGCCTTCCGTACAATTCAGCACGTCGTACACGTCCGGCAACAGTTCTGTTGGGGTTTTGGCGAATGTGTTCAGTTTTGAGTAGATGCCGGAACCTTCGGCATGGGATATGCGAAACCTCCTGCCCGTAAAGAAATCAATGTTCTCCTTAAGCCCGCCGGGCATCGGAAACAAGGCACCCAGCCCGCTTTCATAGCGGTCGAACTCGGTTTCTTCGGATGGAAGGCAGATATTGTTGCGCTTCAAGTGCTCATAGAGCTTCGCTATAGTGACGTTGTACCTGATGAGCCCGGTGTCCTCGAATTCGTTTGCCTTGGCAACGCATGGCGACAGCGCTGCAAGTTCGTCTTGCACCCCTTCGTACTCCTTCATGAAGACGGCGGTGCAAGCCATGGGGCCATGCACCGGGAACAGTTTTGCAAGCAAATCCTGCCGGTAGATTTTGCAATACGACACTATCGACGGGCATGGCGAGGTTATCATCGGTTCAGGGTGGTATTTTTCCATGTACCTGATGTGCGCCCATATGCTGATGTCCGCCCCAAAAGACACATCGTATATCTTCCTGACCCCAAGCGCTTTGAGGTACGCAAACAACCTCTTGTATTCAGGGATGTTCGTCCGCACCGCAGGCGCAGCCACAAGCGATATGGGGGTCCCTTTAGTCAGGTCAGCGAAGAACAGCTCCGTGTCGTCTTCGAAATACCTGGCGTCATGCTTGCAAGCAAAAACGCAATGGCCGCAAGCTATGCATTTTGCGTTGTCGACCTTGACCTTGATGTTTCCCGCAGCGTCCTGATACGTCACGTTGGCCGTCTCCATCGGGCATTCTCTCACGCACCTGTTGCAGCCGGTACATAAATCTTGATTTGCTTTAATGATTTCTTTCATTTTCGCGCCTCCCTGTCGCCCAGCTTGCCCCGTCATAGAAAACAACCTTGTTGCGCCCTTCCTCTTTGGCCATGTAAAGAGCCTCGTCAGCGTACCTGACCGCTAAGTCCAAATCGTTCTTTGGAGCTGCGTTCGCAATTCCAAAACTGGCTGAGATAGATATCTCCTTGCCCTCAAACATCACCGGCGTATTGCAAACCTCCAGCCTGATCCTCTCCACGGCGCTTATCGCGTGGTTCCTGTCAGCCCCCTTGATGTCAGTCATGAGTATTATGAATTCCTCCCCGCCGTACCGGCCGAATATGTCATAAGGCCTGATGCAGCTTCTCACCCTCCGCGATATCTCCCTTAATACTTCGTCCCCGGCGACGTGGCCATAAGTGTCGTTGACCACTTTGAAATGGTCCAGGTCGAAAATGATGATAAAGCAGTCAATGCCGGTCCTGAGCGACCTTGCTATTTGAACCGCGCTTAATTCCATGAAAAAACGCCTGTTGAAAATGCCGGTCAGCGCGTCGTTGTTGGCCATTTCTTTCAGTTTTCTGCCAAGCCTCAAATTCCGAAGGAACAAAAGGCCTGTCGCTATCAGCAGGCAAAGAAGCACGGCGACGAAAATCATCATTAACCGTGCCCGGTCTTCCGCAATCTTCTTCGAGTAGTCGAACATCCTGCCTGTCCAGCTGGCTTCGATCGCGTCTGTTTGCACGAATTGCTGCGCTTTGTCTATTATCGAGCACAAAATCCCTTCCCCCTTGAAAAACCCGAAGTATGAGTCCATCGGGGCGTTTAGCTCGATATTGACCTTGAAACCTGGCTTTTCGCGGTAATTTATCTGGTAGAGCAATGTGTGCTCGGAAGCCATTAAGAGGTCCACGTCCCCGTTTTCCAGCGCGTCAAGGCATTCGTTCAGCGTATCGTACCTGACCAGGTTGTCGTTGTCCGGGAACAGCTCCTTGTATATGTCCTCAAGCCCTGATTGCTTCAGTACCCCTACTCTCGCCCTCACAATCTGGTAGCTTGCCAAGTTCGGGTAGTCAGACCTGGACATGATGATGTAGTAAGACTTAGAATAGGGCACCGCACTCCACAGGAACAGGTCTTCCCGCGCTTTCGAGTACAGCATTTGCGCAGCCATCGGCAGCTCCCCAGTCTTGATTTTTTCAAACATTTCCGCCCAAATTTCGCCGTTTGTGGGCGCAGCTTCAAATGCTATGTCCGTCAGCTTGCTGATTTCCTCAAGCACGTCCACGGCTATCCCTTCAAACTCGCCGTCGTTCTTGTTGTAGAAGTTCACCGGATAGTTGTCCTGCTCGTATATGACGGAGACGCTTGCCCCGCTCTGCGTCAGGTTGTCCAAGTACTTTTTTTCTTCGGCGTTGAAGGCTTTGTGCAGCTTGAACTTTGTGTATTCAAAATCGCCGTCTTTGTAGAGTTCGTAGAGCTTGTCGACCCCGCCCGCGTCTATAAACTTGTCAATCACTGAAACGACAGGCGCAAGGTCGGGGTTTGCGGTTGCCATCGACACAGATTCGTGTACCCTCGAGAAAAATATTTTTGAGTTGATGAAGTCGTATTCGTCAAAAGCCGGATCCGCTACCGCCTCGTCGATAAATGCGTCTATTTCGCCGTCCTCAATCATCTTTGCCGCTATAGGGTACTCGCTGATGTCGATGCGCACGAAATTGACCGGATACGACTTTTTGATGGTGTCGGCCGTAATCGACCCTTCCAGGAAGCCGATCCTCATTCCGCTTACGTCTGCTTCGTCCTGAATTTCTGAATCGGCGCGCGTAAAAATACGCAGCAGCCGCTCCGCTATGGGCAGGGTCATGCCGTAAACCTGCATCCGTTCCTCAGTCGCCGTCAATTCGCCGGCGAAATCGATTGAGCGGGATTCCAAGCCGTTAATCAGCTCGTCCCACTCGAACAATTCCAGATTGAACCGCGCACCAAAGAATTCAGACAAAAAATCGCACAAATTCACCGCAAACCCTGCAGTTGAACCGTCAGGCAGCGTGAACGCTTCGGTTGAGAGAAGCGCCCCGTAAGTGAACGCGCCCCTGTTTGCCTTCAACTCCTCGATTTCCGCAATTTCTTTTTCGGTCACCCCCGGAACGTCCCTGTAAGTCTTAATCATATCAGTCAGCGGCGCTTTGCTCGTTCCATGGGAACACCCCGCCAAAGGCAACAAAAGAAAAACGAGTATTATTGCCAGCGCTTTTTTCATTCTACCACCCCTGATAGTTAGTCAAACAATAGTCTCTTAAACATATTAACACAGCAAAGTAGAAAAATCAAAAGAATTTGGCAAATAACGTGTTTAACTTTGAATTTTCAATATTCACTCCTGGGTTTTCTTCGCCTTTGCCCTGCGTTTCCTCATCCGAATCACAACAAAGGCTACCACGGCTGCCGCAATCAAAAGCAGCGGAGAAAGCACGACGACATATTTGAACAGCTGCTTGAAGAACTCGCCTATGGCATAAAACGACGCAGCAACCCCGGACTTCAGCTCTTGGCTGTAGGTCTGCTGGAAAGGCGCAGCCTCCGAAATCTTGGCAACTTCCCTGATGCTGAGCTCTATCGTGCTGTAGTCCACTTGGCTTTGCCAGTTCCGCAGCGTGGTTGTCAGGCTTTCTATCTGGTAGCGCACGTCAGACAGCCTGCTTTCAATCTTGATCATGTCGTCGACGGTGTCCGTTTTTTCGAGCATTGCAAGCAGCCTTGTTTCTTCGATCCTGTAGGTGTTCAGCCTGGACTCCGTGTCGAGGAACTGGGTTGTTATGTTTTCGGCGTGGGACCTTGAGTAAATCACGTTGCCGATCTCGTAAAACCTGTCGAGCATGTCCTGAAAATGCCCTTTTGGAACACGGACCGTATAGTTTGCATACCTGGGCTGACTGGCTTTGGCGTCCACGTTGATCATGCCGCTCACATAAGTAGATTCAAAAAAAGCCTTGTATTCTTTGGCTAATTCCAGAAAGCTGGTGATGGTTTCGTCGAAATCCAAGCTCTCAATCGACACTTCTGCCGTATAGATGAGCTTATCGCTTAGCGCATCCGTGCTTTGCCCATAGTCTGCCACTGCCGCATTGGCAGTAAACTGTTCTTCTGCCGTTCCAAAACCCTTGCTTTTGTAAATGTAAGCAGCCGAATCGCCAGCTTCGAATTCTGCCTGTCCGTAATAGTCGTAGCCAGCCTCAAGGTCGCTCCCGGAACCGCTCCCTCCGCCATCTGCCATGCCTGACCAAGAACTGCTTCCTGAATACAAATCGTACAGTCCGGAGTCGCCTGCCGGCGCATATCTGTCGCCGCCGCTGCAAGCCGCCATTGAAATGATCATGGCAGCCG
>JGI24705J35276_12237654_pt1 | contig 12323 bp, 13 predicted proteins | sample TergutNt197P4_FD_35276 | JGI IMG/M metagenome (IMG submission 35276)
GCAAAAGAGGGCAGGGGGGTGAGGGAAAAAACGGCGGCTGACAAGCACAGGGCCGGATATTTGCGCGGCGGCATGGCAATCTCCATCCGGCTCGCGTCCCCGCTGACCGGAATCATGGTGATGAAAAGGGAGATGCCGCATGGGCTTCTTCACGACGCCCCGGCCACGACAGGAACCGGTGCGCCGCAACCCCGCGGCACTTCCATCGGTTCGCATCGGGCCGGTATCCGGGCTTGCAAGTCTTGATTCGCCGCCTTCCCAGGCAAAAACGCCCAGTGGCATCAAAGGCGAACCCTCACTCGCTTACCGTTGCGGGGGCAGCAGCGGCATTGCGTCCAGAGGACGCGCACCGCTTTCCCGTTTAACCACTGGCTTGGAAGCCAGCGGCACCAGAATGCGAAGACTTTGTCTCAATCTGCTGTTATGGAAAGCTGTACAGCAGATCAAGACGGCGCGTAGCCTACACGAGCCGATAGAGGGGGTCAAATCCAAGGACCCAGACTGATGGAGATCAACCCTTATTTAACAAACGCCACATCGCCGTCGTCTGGGCTGTGCCGATGATGGCAGGCACAACCAGAATGGACGCCATAAGCATAGACAGGATGTAGATCGTAAACGTACCGCTCAAGGAGTTGTTACTGTAAGTGTCCAAAGAGATTTCCTTACCAGTCACGTTATTTATAAACATAGAAAAATCCATCGATTAGATGTTTATTTTGGCACAAATCGGGGTCAAGCATTGCTTTCGTAAAGGCTTTCAACAAAAAAAACAACCCCTCCTCAAGCGTCGTTATATACGCCTGAAGAGGGGGACATCTTATTTTTGTCAGAGACGCAGCGGTCAGTACAAATTTACGTCAGCCCCGCGCATCCAACTCAGCTGTAATAATCAGCTTACTTGGTTTCAGCAGCGGGCGCAGCGGGTTCTTCGGCAGCCGGAGCCGGAGCTTCTTCGGCGGGAGCAGCCGGAGCTTCTTCAACAGCAGCAGGCGGTTCTTCCGCGACTACAGGAGGCGCTTCTTCCACAGGAGCCGGAGATTGCTCGGCGGGAACAGCGACCGCATCGTCCGTAGCAGGAGGCGCTTCTTTTTGGTCGTTACAGGCAGAAATGGTAAGAGCCAGAAGAGCTGCAGCTAAGAGAGGATATTTCATGTTGTCTTTCCTTAGGCTAGTGAGGAAGGGAGTTCGTAACGAGGACGAAACCATTACGAGGTTTTCGATCCCAACATGCGGTGCATACATGCACCCATTAGAAAGATTATAGAGAATGTGGCTATGATATACAACAGAAAATACGGGCGAGAGAAAATAACTTTTAAAGAACCATAATTTGTATTATGTAAAGTTCGATTGTTCTGGATTCTGTTCCCATCTGCTGGTTCAATCTGCTGGTTCAGCTACGCCTTGACCAGTCCCAAGGGGCTGCGTACCATCGCCAAGCCAAATTTCCGAGAGTTGCCATTTTGCCCATACTGGAGATATACGCGCCCATCGTCGCCGACATGAATGCGGTTGATGCGCTCATCCGCGAGAGGCTTCATTCTGACGTCGTCCTGATCCGCCAAGTCGCCGAATACATCATCCATAGTGGCGGCAAGCGTCTGCGCCCTGCCCTGGTACTCTTCGTTGCCAACGCGCTCGGCTACCAGGGGCACCAGCATCATGAACTGGCTGCCGTCGTCGAATTCATCCACACATCCACCTTGCTGCACGACGACGTCGTTGACGAATCCGACCTGCGCCGGGGCAACAAGACCGCCAATGCCCTGTTCGGCAACGCTGCCTCCGTGCTCGTAGGCGACTTTCTCTATTCCCGCGCCTTCCAGATGATGGTGAGCGTCGACAGCATGCGCGTGATGCAGGTGCTTGCCGAAGCCACCAACATCATTGCCGAAGGCGAAGTATTGCAATTGCTCAACTGCCACGACGCCGACGTCACTGTAAACGGTTACTTGCAGGTCATCCGCTGCAAGACTGCCAAGCTCTTCGAGGCCGCCGCCCGGCTTGGAGCCATCCTCGCCGGAGCCCCCCCGGAGATTGAGCAACCCATGGCGGATTTTGGCATGCACCTCGGCACGGCCTTCCAGATCATCGACGACGTGCTCGATTATTCCGCCGACGAATCCGAGACAGGAAAACACCTTGGCGACGATCTGGCAGAAGGCAAACCTACCTTGCCGCTCATTCATGCCATGCAGCACGGAACTTCGACCCAGATCGCGTGTGTGCGCCACGCCATTGAAAACGGTGGGCGGGAAGACTTTCCCGTCGTGCTCGAAGCCATCCAGAGCACCCGCGCGCTGGACTTCACGCGCAAGCATGCCCGCACCGAAGCCGACCTGGCGATAGCGGCGCTTCAGGCTCTCCCCGCTTCCATTTTCAAGGATGCCTTGCTACAATTGTCAGAATTTGCTGTTGCAAGGTGTTTCTGACCAACTTCCAGTTGTGGTCAAAGATTTTCGGGGAATAGCTCAGCCTGGTAGAGCACTGCGTTCGGGACGCAGGGGCCGGAGGTTCGAATCCTCTTTCCCCGACCAATCAATCAGCCCAACTGCTCCCGGTTCTTGCCGCGTCAATCTACCGCCGCTCCACCATGTACAACATTACCGCTGCCGCAGCCAGGAACAGCAGGCTCGGTGTGATTGCGGCAATCGGGGGGGACCATGAATTGATCATCCCAAGGCTGGAAAACATCCCGTTGAGCAGGTAGAACGCCACACCGAGCATTACGCCGAGGAACACTTTCACACTGACCCCGCCACTGCGCTCGTGGGTCAGCGCAAATGGCAGGGCCAGGATCATCATCACCAGTGAAGCGAGAGGCGCGATCAGCTTTTTCCACAAGGCGATTTCATAACGGTTCGCGCTCTGCTGGTTCTCGCGCAAATGGTCGATGTAGGCCAGGAGCGCCGTTACCGACATCCGTTCGGGCTGCACCATCAGCACACTGAGCACTTCGGGCGTCAGCGCCGACTCCCAGAGCATTTCGTCTGGTGAGGCAAGTGCGGCGTGATCGTCGAAAAAATCGGTGCGTGTCACGCCGGTCAAACGCCAGTGCCCCCTGCCCTCCTCGTCCGCTTCGATATAGACGCCGCGCGCAGCCTCGGCAATGGAACTCAAGGCGCCGGCCTCATCGAAAATGAATACCCGGACACGCTCCATGCGGCGATCTGGTTGCAGGGTTCGCACATTGATCACCCGCAAGCCATCCTTGACCCATAACCCAGAGCGCAATTGCTGTGAAATGGCCGAATTGGTCGAGGTCAGTCTCCATTGTTGCGCCGCACTCTCGGCAGGCGGCGCGATATATTCGCCAAAAACATGCGTAAGTACCACCGGCATGAGACCTACCAGGCAGAGCATTCCGAGCATCCTAGCCGTCGATAGGCCGGAAGCGCGCATGACGGTGATCTCGGAATGACGGGCCAGTGTGGTCAGGGCATAGAGCGAGCCGATCAACACCGCGACCGGCAACAATTCATACGTCCGGTTTGGAATGAGCATCGCCACGTATAACAGCGCATGGTGAGCCTGATAACCGTTCTTGCCGATGCTGTCGAGTTCGTTGACGAAATCGAAAAAAGCGAACAAGCCGAGGAAAGCCACCAATACCGTCAAGGTTGCGCCATAAATTTCCCTGGCGAGGTAGCCGAGCAGGATACGGTTCATGGTGTCTGCTCCTGCCGCACAGGCTCTCCGGTGGCCGCCCCCTCTTCCTGCAGCGCATTCGCGTCTACTTCCCCAGTATTCTCCGGCGGCAGGGCAATGGGCGTGGGCACACGGCGCCGCCAGAACAGCGTCACCGTAAGGCGGCGATAGAAAAACAGTACCAGCAACGTCGATGCCAGCAGGTGCGGCAAGAGCAGCCCGGACACAAACGAGAGCTTTTCCTGCGACACCCAGGTCTGGCAGACGATAATGAGGTTTTTGTAGATCAAGTAAATCAGGATCGCCAATAACAGATTATTGGTGCGTCCGGCGCGTGGATTGACGAAGGAAAGCGGAATCGCCAGCAACGCCAGCAGCAATGTCGCCAACGGCGTACTGATGCGATAGCTCAATTCGCCAAGGCTGAACTTATCCACCTCCCGGATCAAATCCAGCGTTGGCCTTGTGCGAATCCGTGAGGGCTGCGTAACCTGCTGGCCCGACTCGACCCGCAGAAGGTAGCGGTCGAAAACCATGACCCGGTATTCCGGCGTACCGGGGCTGCCGTCATAGCGTCGGCCTTGTTCGAGAATTACATAGCGATTACCTTCTTCGTCCGTCTGGATCGAACCTTTCGAGGCCACGACTACGGACAGTTTGCCGCCCTTTTCCTCACTTACAAAAACGTTGCGCACCTTGCCGTCTTCGCCCGCCTCGGCTTCAACGAAAAAAACCCGCCGCGCACCGGATGATTCACGGAACACCCCCGGCGCGACACGTTGCGTATCGTCACGGCTTTCCAATTGTTCACGATATTCATAGCTCTTCTGGTTCGCCCAGGGGCCAAGGAAGAGAGTCATCCCGCCAACCACCAGCGTCAGCGGCAAGGCAAACCGCAACACCGGCCCAATCCAAGCCGTCAGCGGCAGGCCGGAAGCGAACCACACCACCATTTCGGAATCCCGGTAGCTGCGCGACAGCGACAGGAGCACACCGAGAAACACTGTCAGGGTAAGCACGATGGGCAATTCCGACAGGGAACCGAAGCCGATCAGCGCCAGTACGGCATCGACAGGTACCCGCCCCCCCGCTGCCTGTCCGAGCAAGCGGATGAGCACCACGGTAATGAGCACCGCGAACAATGCAACGAACACCGCCGCCGCCACATGTGTAAATTCCCGTTGAAGGGCGCGGCGGAAAATCATTGTTCGATAACCGAATGAAAGTTCAGGAAAAGAAACGATTGGTCTTTGACGGACTCAACCGAAACGAGACATAATTATCTGCTGTCTGCCAGCGCAGACGCATTACCATGGAAAAACTGTGAAAAGGCGTTTCTTAGCGTTTTCGTTGGAGCGTAGCTTGTGAAATTTACCATAAAGATCGCCTCTCCCGAAAAATTGGAAACGGGCTTGCTGGCGCTGTGTGTTTTTGTGGATGCGCCCCTGCCCCCGGCAAGTCAGGCTGTGGATGGAGCCAGCCGGGACAAGCTTTCCGGTTTCATCTCTTCCGGCGAACTCGATGAAAAAGCGGGGTCGACCCTGCTTCTGCATGGGCTCGCGGGCGTTTCCGCCCAACGGGTGCTGCTGGTGAGCCTCGGCAAATTCGGCTCGTTCTCTGACAAAGCCTGGCGCGACGCCTTCACCGCCGTGGGCAAGGCGTTCGCCGACACTTTGGCCAAGGATGGCGCAGCCGTGCTCGAAGAAGCCGCCCTGCCCCCGGGGCGCGACCTCACCTGGGCGTTACGGCAAGCCGGGCGCATCGTTGCCGACCATGCTTACAGGTTCGATGCCCCGCGCAGCAAAAAAGAAAACGGAAATACAAAACGCGGCGCGCGCAAAGTCACGTTCATTCTTTCTTCCGAACCCGGTCCATTGCAAAAAGAGGCCCTCTCCCACGGTCAATCCATCGCCGCAGGCATGGCGCTGGCAAAAGACCTGGCCAATCTCGGAGCCAATATCTGCACGCCCGACAAGCTGGCCGAAACCGCGCTTGCCTTGGGCAAACAGTTCAAGTTTGAAGTCGATGTCCTCAAACGCGCCGACATGGAAAAACTCGGCATGGGCGCGCTGCTCTCCGTCGCGCAAGGCTCAAACCGGGAGCCGCGATTCATCGTCATGCAGTACCACGGCCACGAGCAAGGGAAAGGCGACAAAACGCATAAGGGCAGCCGCCCGCGTCCCATCGTGCTGGTCGGCAAGGGCATCACTTTCGACTCCGGTGGCATCTCGCTCAAACCCGGCGCGGAAATGGACGAAATGAAATACGACATGAGCGGCGCGGCCAGCGTTATCGGCGCGTTCCAGGCCATTGCCCTCATGGCGTTGCCGATCGACGTCGTCGGCCTTATCCCTGCAACCGAAAACATGCCCAGCGGCGATGCTTCCCGCCCCGGTGATGTCGTGCGCTCGATGTCCGGCCAGACCATCGAAATCCTCAACACCGACGCGGAAGGCCGCCTGATCCTCTGCGATGCCCTCACCTACGCCGAACGCTTCAAACCCGATTGCGTCATCGACATCGCCACCCTGACCGGGGCCTGCGTCGTCGCGCTGGGCAAAATCCCCAGTGGCCTGCTTTCCACCGATGACGCGCTTGCAGACGAATTGACGCTGAACGGGCTCGATTCGGGCGACCGCGTATGGCGGCTGCCACTATGGGAGGAATACCAGGAACTGCTCAAGAGCAACTTCGCCGACATGGCCAACATCGGGGGCCGTTTCGGCGGCGCGATTACCGGCGCAGCTTTCCTGTCGCGTTTCACCGGCGCTTACAAGTGGGCGCACCTGGACATTGCCGGCACGGCCTGGCTGTCCGGCGATGCCAAGGGCGCCACAGGCCGCCCGCTGCCCCTGCTCGGTGAATTCCTGATTGGCCGCGCCAAAGCGCGTGGACACTGAACCCTCAGGCCGATCATCGTGACCAGCATCCATTTCTACCACAATGCCGAAGACCCGGTCGGGCTGGTCTGCGAGTTGCTCGGCAATGCCCATCGCGGCGGGCGCAAGGCTGTCGTCATCAGTCCGGATGCCGCCCTGGCGCAACGGCTCGACCGCCAGCTATGGACAGCCGATCCGGGAAATTTCATCCCGCATGTCATGAACGGCTCTCCGCTGGCAACGGAAACGCCCATCATCATCGGCCTTGCCGGTGAAACAGAGTGGCCGCACACCGACCTGCTTTTCAACCTCGCCTTTGAACTGCCCGCCGCATGCGAACGTTTCCGCATGCTGATCGAAGTCGTCGGTCGCAGTGAAGCCGAACGCGCGCCCGCGCGCGCGCGCTGGATGCACTATAAACAACAACAGTTCCCGCTCAAGGCGTTCGACGCCGAACGCAGGATGGCGCTATGACTCCCCTTCCCCGCCCATCCCCCCTTCTCGGCTCCGCCGAACTGGATGTTGCCAGCACCCTGATAAACGAAGCCAATGCCCTGTTGCGCCTGCATGGGGAAGACCCTGGCAATGACGGTACGGGGGATGACCTGCCCGTCCTCACAGAAGTCATTTTCGATCTCGGCGAAGCCCCTACGCCATCCGCTACACCTGCGCGCCCCAAGCCCGCTACGCCTGCGGCCACGCCTTCTCCGTCTACACAAGCCTTCAGGCCGCAAACCAGCCCACCTGCGCCACGGCCTCAAGGCATCGTAGCCACACCAGCGGCAAGCACGGTCTTACCGAACGCACAGTCGCCCAAGCCGCAAACCGCCATTCCCCCCGCGTCGCCGCGCCCAAGCACGCCACGCGCCCAAGGCGTCGCGCCCGTGCCTACGTCAACCACGGCCACACCGCCGCGCCCAACCGTACCGTCGGCGTCATCGGCGCAACCCACAACCTCTACGGTCGTTGCGCCAAAACCTTCACCGCAAAGCGGGCTGGCAGCGCATTCTCAGCCACAACCGCGATTGCGGACCATGTGGTCTCAAACCACCCTTCCTCCCAACACGCCTTCGGTCGCACCATCGCCCAAGCCGCGAGCCACAACACCAACCCGCCAGCCCGTAGCGCCTGCTCCACCACCTGCGGCGAAACAGCCCCCTCCCCTTTCGGACGCAACGGTTGTACAAGCGCAAGCCATCGCCGAAAAACTGAAGCAGCTCGACACCCTCATTGTCGGAGAAGTCGAAGCCTGGCTGCGCGAAGAACTTCCCGCGCTGGTCGTGCGTGAAATCTCCAGACTCAACGAACGTTTGCGCGCCGAAGCCATCGCGCACTTGCGCGCAACCCTGCTGCCACGCATCTCGGAACACATCTCCGGGAAAATCGAAAAGATTGGACGCTCTGAACCGAATTCTTGAAGGAGGGCAGCGATGAACAAACCCAGCTTTTTGTTGAACCTCTTGAACAGCAAAACCGAGACATCACTGAGGCCCGAGGAATCTCAATCGGATGATTCCGACCATTCTCCGCCGCAATTGCAAATCGACTACGACAGCCGACTGATTTGCAAACTGAAAGAAGATCACGCCGAATTACTTCGTTTATTCAATGAAATCAAAGCTTTCTCTAAACATGGAGGCTACGCGGCCATACCGGAGCTTCTCGCGTCCTTCCAGATGGCACTTCAGACGCATCTGATGGTAGAAAACATCAGGTTTTATACGTATTTGCAGCGCTTCCTCGCAAAAAATACAGGCTTATCGAGCTTCATCATCAATGTCAAACAGGAAATGGACGGCATTGCGCATGCAGTCATGTGTTTTACAGACACGTATAAAACCCGGGAAATGATCGAAGAAAAAGATACCGAATTCAAGAAGGAACTGAGTGGAATCGGCGAAGGCCTGCTCAAACGCATCCATCTGGAAGAAACGCGGCTCTTTTCGCTGTACATGCCTTCTTATCAGTAAAGCGGACGGACGCTTCCTTCGACCGACAAGCGGGAGGAGGCTAGGACGGTGCGTCCTTTCGCCCGCCGTCCACGAGCCGCATGGACAGGTCGAGCGCTTTCACGTCCTTGGTCAGGCTGCCGATGGAAATGCGGTCGACGCCCGTGGCGGCAATAGCGCGCACGCTCTCTAAATTAACCCCACCCGAGGCTTCGAGCACGGCGCGCCCGGCAGTGATGCGCACGGCTTCGCTCATCTCAATCAAGCTCATGTTGTCGAGCAGGATCATCCCTGCTCCGGCCTCAATCGCTGCCCGCAATTCATCGATGTTTTCGACCTCGACCTCGATGAAAACTCCCGGCGGCGAGATGGCTTGCGCCGCTTTGACCGCCTTATAGACCCCGCCCGCGGCAATGATGTGGTTTTCTTTTATCAGGATACCGTCGTAGAGACCCATGCGGTGATTGAACCCACCCCCGGCCATAACCGCGTATTTCTGTGCCTGCCGCAGCCCCGGCAGGGTTTTGCGCGTATCGACGATCCGGGCTTTCGTGCCGACGACTGCATCCACGTAACGGCGGGTGACAGTGGCGACGGACGAGAGCAACTGCAGAAAATTGAGCGCGGTGCGTTCGGCAGTCAGCAGGGCGCGCGCCGGAGCGAACACGTCGCACAGCACCTGGTCGGGCGAGACGAAATCGCCCTCCCGCACATGCCAGTGCACCGCCGACATCGGGGAGAGCGCGGCAAAAGTAGCGTCAAACCAAGCCATACCGCACACAACGGCAGCCTCGCGGGCGATGACTGTAGCGCGGGCCTGCGTGTGGGAAGAAATGAGAAGGGCGGTCAGGTCGCCGCTGCCGACGTCTTCGGCCAGCGCGGCGGCGACATTGCGCCCGATTTCAATCCTGAGACGATCATCAAGCATGGCTGTCACATCCGTGCGCGGATGGGCATGGGATAGACGGCTCATGCGACATGATAGATACGCAGGTCGAAACTCTTGCCCCTCAACGCATCGCCCAATGGGCGCAGCTTGTGGACAACCGAGTTTTCTCCCATGGCGAAAATAGGATCGTCATTTTCCAATGTCCCCACAGGGGCAAGCAGGCGAATCGCCCCGCCACGGCGTACCGGATCGCAGACGCACAATTCGCGCTGGCGATGTCCATCGTCTACGCGCGCAAGTTCAGGGTTGGTCGACAAGGTGGCGATGCCTATCTCGATATGCGACTTCGTTGTGCGCAGGCGGCGCACGACCCCGATATGCCACTGAGTTCCCTCTTCGGGGCAAAAAGCGACCAGGTCGCCCGCTGTGGGCACGTTGACCTTGATGTTGCGCGGGGTAATCGCTCCCACGCCGCCAAGGCTCATATCGGTGATATGCCAGGTTCCCATCCCCACGGCGATGGCTTCCGTCGAGTCGTCGACCAAAAGGTTCATGGCCTGTTCATAGCCGCGCACCACGGACAAACGGGCGTTGAGGGGATAGCGCCGATGACGCCGCAACGGCGGATTGAACGACCACTGCCGCCGCAAATGCGTCACGGCCGAGCTCAGTTCTCTTGCGTCTATATGTTCAAGGCCATCGGGAGTCCGCCCGAGGACGAGGCTGCCGTGAATCTCGGACAGCTTATCCACCGCTTCCGCCGTCACGAACCACCAACCTGTGAAGGATGCCGACTTTTTCGCCAGACGCGCGGGAATTCCACGTTGCGCCACATCGACCCCGTAAAGCGCGCCTTCCACATGTTCGCGCACCATGAACAAATCCGGCAGCAAGCGCGCGATCAGACGGGCAATGGCAAACCCCGCTTTCAGGGTCTGCTGATCCAGTGCCGCAGCGTGATAGGCGATTGCCCGCAGGTACTCGCGCGCCACAGCTTCGCTCGCTCCCCGCACTTGTTGCACGGCTTCGTTATAGTCCGAGGCAAACAAGTCACCGAGCCAGGCCCATAGCCGGGTATCGGGGGCATGGCGGTTAACGAGGCCCCACCTGATCGTCTCGGCCCCGGCTCTGGCCAGCACATCAACGGAAATGCAGCCCGGCTCGGCTCGGTCAGCGGCACACAGAGCCTCGAAGAAATCGCGTATGGATTGGTGCGCCGCCGCCGTCCAGCGAAACCGATCCGGGCCGGTTTCCTGTTCCGGGCAAAGTGTTTCGAGGGTATCGAGGAATTTTTCCAGGGCGCGCGACGCGCGATCCGCCAGGGAAAGCATGGAGTCCCCGCCGTGCAGGGTAGCGATATACGTCTTTGCCGTGGAAATGACCCCGGCTATACGGTCAATACCTTTACCATTTTTTTCAATAAAAATACCTGAATCCCGGTCAGAACGGGCGTTCATATTCTGTTCCGCCATTTCTTGCTCCACACGATAGAATCTGCTGCTTTCCATAGAATCGGGCCTACCCGGAAACCACCGTGAAACAATACCTAGAGTTGATGCGCCATGTCCTGGAACACGGCGACGAAAAAACGGATCGTACCGGAACTGGCACGCTTTCCGTTTTTGGCTGGCAGATGCGCTTCCCGCTCCAGGACGGGTTTCCGTTGCTGACTACCAAAAAACTGCATACACGTTCGATCATCCATGAACTGCTGTGGTTCCTGCAAGGCGATACCAGTATCCATTATCTCAGGGATCACGGAGTGTCGATATGGGACGAATGGGCAGATGAAAACGGTGAGCTGGGTCCTGTCTATGGCAAGCAGTGGCGGCGCTGGGAAAGCGCCGACGGGCGTGCCATAGACCAGATCAGCGCACTTGTCGAAAACCTGAAAAACCATCCGGACTCCCGGCGGCATCTCGTCACGGCCTGGAACCCAGGCGAAATCGACCGTATGGCGCTGCCCCCCTGCCACGCGCTGTTCCAGTTCTACGTGGCCAACGGAAAGTTATCATGCCAGCTCTATCAGCGCAGCGCAGATATTTTTCTCGGTGTACCGTTCAACATCGCCTCATACGCCCTGCTCACGCTGATGCTGGCGCAGGTGTGCGGCTACCGGCCAGGCGAGTTCATCTGGACGGGCGGCGATTGCCACCTGTACCTCAACCATCTCGACCAAGCCCGCGAACAGCTCTCTCGCGAATTGCGCCCGCTTCCCGCCATGCGGCTCAACCCGGCAGTCGATGATATTTTTGCCTTCCGCTTTGAAGATTTCTCCCTGAGCGGCTACGACCCGCACCCTCACATCAAGGCATCGGTTGCCGTATGAACGCCCTGCCCTCCCGCCCCGAGATCATCCTCATCGCCGCAGTTGCCCGCAACGGGATCATTGGCCGCGACAACGCCCTGCCCTGGCGGCTGAAGGCCGACCTCGCCCATTTCCGCGCGGCAACAATGGGGCATCCGGTGCTAATGGGCCGCAAGACCTGGGAATCGCTCGCAAAGCCCCTGCCTGGCCGCCGCAATATCGTGCTTACGCGGCAACCCGGCTACCAGGCGCAAGGGGCTGAAATTTTCGCTTCAGCGGATGAAGCGCTGGCCGCCATCGGAGACGCCGCGCGCGTGTTCGTGATCGGCGGAGCCGAAATTTACCGTCTTCTGTTACAGAAAGCAGACGTTCTGCTCCTGTCTGAAGTAGCCGCCGATGTAGCGGGCGATGCCCGTTTCCCGGATTTTGACCGTGCGCGCTTCCGGGAAACCTCCCGAACGACCCACCTCGCCGACGCAGATAACGAGTACACGGTCGATTTCGTGGAATACCGGCGCATCCAAGAAAACCCTCGACAACCCGGTTTCTAGAGCGTTTTCTGTTCAAGTGCGTACCCCCCTCTCCCCTTGTGGGAGAGGGGCAGGGGGAGAGGGGTCAGTGTCGCCTCCATCCCCCCCCCCCCCCCC
>JGI24705J35276_12237653_pt1 | contig 12319 bp, 15 predicted proteins | sample TergutNt197P4_FD_35276 | JGI IMG/M metagenome (IMG submission 35276)
AGTCTCCGTAACCGTCATCCCTAATATCGGGGCAATGCTGGCTACAGAACATATAGCCGCTTCTCTATCAAGTTTCATATTACCGCCTAAAAAACCATCCTGATCTAAGCGGCCTAGCACCATATTGGCATCTGTAATGGTCGGTTGAGCGCCCCCATAGCCATAACACGCCGGCCCGGGGTCTGCTCCTGCGCTTTGTGGCCCTACCCTTAGGCCACCAGCCTCAATCCAAGCAATACTTCCGCCGCCCGCGCCGATTGTATAAATATTTACCATGGGCGTCATAACCGGAAAACCCTCTAAATTTACCTCAGCCGATATATCTGGGCGGCCATCAACCACGAGGCTTACATCATAACTGGTTCCACCCATATCTACCCCGATCAAGTTGGGGTACCCTAAAAGCTGTGAAATCGATTGATTACCTACCGCGCCACCCACCGGTCCAGACATTAATGTTTGGATGGGCGCAATTCTGGCAATTTCTGCGGTAATCACGCCACCGCCACTTTGCATTACATGTACATGCTTTTTGAAATGATTATCCATCAGCTGTCTTTCAAGATGTTCTAAGTATTTTTGTATTATTGGGGCAATATAAGCGTTAATCACTGTGGTACTTGTACGTTCATATTCACGCCATTCCCGCGCCAAGCGATGAGAAAGGGAAATATAAACCCCATCAAGATATTTGTTTAAATATCGTTCCACTTCTAATTCATTGGCTGGGTTTTCATAGGCATTTATAAGGCAAACTGCTATTGAAGTATAACCACCATTTTTGATCCATGTTGCCGCTTCATATATATTCTGTTCAGATATCGGGCGCATACATTCGCCAGAGGCAAGCATTCTTTCCTCTATTTCATATACGTCCATTCGTTTAATAAGCGGTTCAGCCTTACGAAAACGTAAATCGTACATGCGTGGACGGTTACCACGGGCAATCTCATAAATATCACGAAAACCCTTGGTAACCAGTAAAGCTACCTTTGCCCCTTTTCGCTCTAAAAAAGCATTGAGGCCGGATGTGGTTCCATGAACAAAAAATTCAATATCATTATAATCCTTTATTCTTAAGTTTATGCCCCTGATTACTGCTTCAGAGAGATTACTGGGCGTGGAGAGGGTTTTGCCTTCAAAACATTCACCCGTTTCCGTATCATAAAATACTATATCGGTAAATGTACCGCCGATATCTGCAGACACCCGATATTTTTTACTAGTCATTTTTATTCCTCCTTATAATCCACGTCATTAAGTGTCCAGATACGTGGAGTGTTTACTGATATTAAACGCACTAACCGCTGGGTTTTATTAAGCCATTCATGAGGTAAAGTTGCCTGGTAATGCATGCTGTCGCCTGGGTTAAGAATATATTCCTGTTCTTCAAGTAATACAGTAAGCAATCCTTCCAGAATATATATGAACTCCTCACCTTGATGCCTTTGGGGAGAAACATTATAAGATTGCGAATGAGGTAAAATACTTATCTGCATTGCTTCTAAACTGCAACCCTTAGCATCATTGCTAAGGCGATTATATTGCAGCGGCGAATCACCAAGTTTAACAGTATGATAATCATAATTACGCACAATATAATCTTGATTCATAGGCAACTCGTCCAGAAAGTAAGACAACTGAGCCTCTAAAGCTTGGGCAATCTTTCTTAGCGAATAAAGGGAAGGTGTATTTAAGCCATGTTCAATTTGCGATAAATGGCTGCTGGAAAGCCCAACATGCATACTGAGTTCTTTAAGAGTCATATTATGCGAACGTCGCAAATATTTTATTTTCTCTCCAATGTCTTTTTTCATACACGAACCTCTTATTCACTAAATCATATGGCAAAAATTTACTATAAGTAAACTATTCTTCATAAAATAAAAATCTCCTCTCGTTTTCTATTGTTCTCAATAATATTTTCGCTAGAATTGATCTTTACAACTGGTGTAGATGGCACAAAGTAATTTAACTAGTAAACAGCCAAAGACGAGAGTAAGGCGCCGGTAAAATGCCGGCGCCTTACTTGCAGTTATAAAGTAACTGTAATGGTCTTTCGTTTGCTATTTTAAAACATATCCGCAATGCAAAATAGCTGCCTTTGCCAGTTCTTTTGTGGCGTCCACATAAGGATACGGTAAAGGTTCGCTTTGAACAATAATAGGCAGTTCTGTGCAGGCTAATAAAAAATAATCGGCGCCGCGCTTTTGTAACTCTTCAGCAATCAAATGTAAATCTGCTGTCAGTAAAGCTAAATTAGCCTGCGCTTTTACACCAAGTATCAAACGGCTTAACAGCTGTTGGTGCTCAGTTTTGGGATAAATATACGGTATGGAGAGGCGTTTTAAATACGGATCAAGTAAACCGCTTTTTGCGGTAGCTTCGCTACACAGTATGCCTGCTGTTGAATTTGCATAGTTGTCAGAGCAAGCCTGGCATGAAATTTGCAGCATATCTAAAAAGTTAACCGGGGGCGGTATACTAAGCTGTTTCAGAAAGTAGTGCGCACTTATACAGGGCATTATGATACATTCGGCGCCTATAGTACAAAGCTTATTCAAAGATTCCTGCATGGCGGGAACAGGCGAAGTGGTATTATTCAATACGGCGCCAATGCGGTCTGGTATTTGCGGGTGATTATCAATAAAAACACGTAAATGCTCAGCATCGCTTTCTGCTTTTGTTAAGTTGAGAATTTTTTGCTGCAAATCTATTGTTGCCTGAGGCCCCATACCGCCAAGTATTCCTAAAACCTTTTTCATAGATACCTCACTATCGCGGGCTAAAGCCCGCTAAAATCATCCTCCGCCAAAAATATGGATAATTTCCACATTATCCCCGGCATAAACGGCTGTTTTAGTCCACTTCTCCTCTTCTACTAGCGCTCCGTTCACCTTCACTATAATATGGCTAAAATTAAAATTGTTTTCTTGCATCAATGCGCTAATAGTAAGGCCTTCTCTATAAGGGTAAGTGCGATGATTCAATTCAATATGTTTATCAGACATTGCCGCGCCTCCTTAGCCAGTTTCCGGGTCATGAATATTGAGTTCAGGTGGAGTTTACATACAAAACCCACCTGAACTCTGGATTTCAATAAAGAACCCTATTGAGATATGGTTATTCATCGTACTTTGCATACTCTTCGCCACTTGGCCAATAACCCTCTTGCTTCAGATATGGGCGTACAGTTTGCACCAATTCCGGAATATCCATGCCTATTTCAATTAGTTTTTCCAGTTTAGGTATGCCATTAGGCGTCCAGCCGCGGCGCTTATACACTGCGTCTACCAATTGTTCAAATTGATCCCAGCGGTAAGCCATAATAATTTTTACTTTTTCTTCAATGCTCTTACCTGTAGGATCAACTCCGATGATCTCCTTCATCTGCTTATCATAACGTTCTTCGCGAGAAAGATACTCGCCCACGGTTATCGGGCCCAAAGACCGGGCGGGCGGCGTATCATGTTTACGCTGGCCGCTGCCCATACGCAGGATGAATATTCGCTGGAAAGTATAAACACGTTCGCTCTGCACCACCATAGAGGCTTCACTATGCTTTTCGCCGATAACACCCTCATAAATATCGAAATAATTCTGCACATGTTCCGGTATTTTAGCCGGTTCGGCTTCATATTTATTATTGATAGGCGTAATATCGTTCCAAGGCAATTTACATAAACCCAATAAGCCAAACCAAGTACGGAACATGGGGAAATAGTGCAAGGCTTCCGCTTTATCCTCAAAAGTTGGTATCTGATTATTCACCATATCCATAAAGATCAACCAGGCTTCATCATGTTGGGGACCTTTATTACATAAAGCGTATCCGCCCTGCTGCGCTAAGGATTCTTTCATTAAATACTCGGAATACTCCAGCCCCTTATTCTCCATGCCAAATTCTTCCATTTCCGCTATTTGTTCCGGTGTCATTTTAACCCAAGGGCGGCCATTACTATAGCAGCAATCCGGGTCATCACTATAATATGGTTTGCCAACCGGCCAAGCGGTTATTTCATCCCTACCGATAGTAGGAACGCCAATAAGCTTAGACCAGCGCCCCGGTTGCGCAATATACGCCGAATCATTATTAGCGCCGGCGTTTTCCAACAAATCGCCTTTTATCGAAGCCAATACTTTTTCGTCATCATAACCTTCAGCTTTTAGATATTCGCAATCCGCCAAATCCGGGTTAAAATGAACAGTGGGAATTGGCTTATCTATAACCGGCTCCTTAATGCTCACCCAAGGCCGCCCTTCCAGCATACTTTCGTATTCCGGTAAAACTTTTCCGAAGCGCTCGGCATAAATGCGCTTTTGATGACGTATACCCTTTCCAACTATCATACCGAAGCCGTCGCCCGCCACCATATGATGCATCAGTTCATTCAAAGCATAGCCGTTGCCCCAACGTAAGTCTAATCCTTCCGTATCATCCAGATTGATAAGGCCGCGCTGATAACATTCCTGAGCAAAAGCCGTCATAGTAGCATGGGAAATGGTATCCACGCCATAGGTATCGCAGTAAAAATTAGCTTCCAGTATCCAACGAGGGTCGAAACAGCCTACATTAGAGCCCAAACCGCCGCCATTTTCGTATTCTGGGCCGTCTACACACACCTTTTGGCCTTTATAAGGGCCGGTGCGCAGCTCAAAGTTATCGGCAGCTTTAGCGCAGCTCATAGAGCAGCCATACCAGCAGCCGTCCGGTACATTTTGGGTAATATATTTTTCTATGAATACTTTAGAGGCGATCTTGGGTGTTTCCGGATGCCCGCCATACTGATAATTATGGGTGGGCAGTAAATCGTATCTGTCCATTACTTCAATAATATTGGCTGTGCCGATTTTACGCATATTGTTCTGCTTGGTATCATAATGCGCCATTTCTTTATGCAGGCGGATACCGGCGGCGTTTAAGAGGCCTTTATTAGCCGGATTATTAAGGTCGCCGTGCACGCCGCTATAGCGTATAACTACGGCCTTGATTTTTTTATTACGGAACACAGTTCCGATACCGCCGCGCCCTGCTTGCTTAAGGCGTATGCATTGACGTCGTTTATCCCAAAAAGTGAAGTTTAAAATGCCAATATAGGAATGCTCGGCTGCCCGCCCGCTGGAGATTACAGAAATATTCTCTTTGTCTTTAGTGCTATTTGCATACATTTCACTCAATTGCTCGCCCAAAATATGGCTGTCGAAAGCTTCCTCGGGGGCTGTCTCCACACTAATAGTGTGATTATTGCCGTCGATATATATGAGGATATCTTCCTCGGCCTGGCCTTGCAGTTCCAAGATATCAAAGCCCGCAAATTTGAGGAAGGGCCCAAAATAACCTCCTACATTACTGTCTATGGGTAGATGCGTAGTTGGAGAAATGCAGCAAACTAAAGATTTACCGGCACCTGGATATTGAGTGATGCCCGCTAAAGGCCCTGGGGATATCACAATATCGTTTTCCGGCGCATTCCATGATGTATCCGCTTTAACAGCTTTCCATAAATGATAGAGATCGAAGCCCTTGCCGCCGGTAAACTTTTGCTTCATGAAATCCGTAACCGCTTTTTCACCGATAACAATACCGCGCTCACCCTCCGTCTTACGAAGCAGCGGATCTTGCTCAGATACATCGTATTGGCCGCCCACGCTGATATAGAGGCTGCGATTATTATAGCCCCGTTCTATTACTGTCGGGTCGAAAGTATAGGTAGCCAACACCTGATGTTTGGCTTTCATTGCCATAATCTCTTCATGGCTGCCTATATGATGACGATATTCATTTTTAACACAATCAACCAATTATTACGCCCCCTTTCTAAGCTTCCACTATGGAAAGCGCGCCGCTCTCACATTTCTTGGCGCATAAACCGCAGGCTACGCACTTAAAGGGCGTAGGCAGATCATCGTGATAACGCATCAAATCGCGCAAACATTCTCCCACACAAATAAGACAACCCACACAGGTTTTTTTATCCAGACGAACCACGCCGTTTTCACCTTGTTTTAATGCCATTATAGAACACATATCTTTACAAATGCCGCATTGATCGCACACTGCTATGCTATAGCCTCCCTGTTCATTTGCTATAACGCGGATGGCGCTCTTCTCCTTATCTTCCACTTTATAATAAGCATTGGAGCAAACTTTTTCGCAAGTACCGCAGCCTGTACATTTAGTTGAATCGGCTACTAGTTTTTTCACTTATATTCCCCCTATCTATTGAGAGATCAATATTATACTGGCGTTCCAACGCCGTCTCTGTGCATGTCTAATTTTCAAGACATTGATGTCAAAAATTAAGACAATGGGCAAGGCTCAGCTGCACTATTCCGGCAAATTTTGGCTTTTAACTATTATTGTTATACTACCGACGGTTCCAGCAATAATTCGCCGGTACGATATCGATCAGCGGAAAAGCGCTTGATATCGAGGTTGTCTTCTTGCCCGGTAAGATGATTTGCTACCAGAATGGCAGTACGCGGGGCAACCATAAAACCATGCCCGGAAAAACCGGCTACCGTAATAAAGCCCAAAGCATCTTTTGCTTCATTGATAATAGGGTTACGATCCGGGCTCATATCGTAAAGACCGGCCCATTGCCGCACCACGCGTAAATTGCGGAAAGCAGGCAGGGTTTGCGTAACTATATGAGCGTTTTCCTCTAAATACTGCCAAGAAGAACGAGTATTGAAACTTACCGGTTCCGTTGGGTCACCAATGCCCATAATCACACTGCCATGGGGGGTTTGCTGCACATAAAAGTGACGATGAAAAGACATGACCATGGGGTTCATAATATGAGCTACCGGCTCGCTAATAAGAATTTGATGACGTTCCGGGAATATAGGCAATTCCTCATTAATCAAAGCAGCCATTTTGGCAGCATGACCGCCGCTGCAATTCAAAACCAATTTGGCGGTAATATCGCCTTTATCGGTCTTTACCATATGTATACGGCCATTTTCTACCTTAAGCCCGGTCACAGTGGTATAGGTTTCGATATCCACGCCCAGTTTTTGCGCGCCTTTAGCATAGGCAAAGGTACAGTGGAAGGGGTCGGCATGGCCGTCCTTGGCGCAAAAAGTAGCGCCATACATGCCCTCGGTATTGATATGCGGCACTATCTCTTTTGCCCCATCCAAATCTACGGCATATGCATCTATGCCCAAAGAGTGTTGAACTTCTAAATTTTTATGGAATTGCTGCCATTCTTTTTCCGTATAGGCTACCAATAGATACCCGCCCTGATTAAGGCCGCAACTGCCATTGTATCCGGTATATTCTTCCAGGTTTTCGAAAATATGTGTGCTCTCTGAAGCCAATGTAGCATTCAAAACCGAACCCCATTGTTGGCGAATACCAGCTCCGCAGCGCCCGGTTGCGCCGGATGTTAAATAGCCCTTTTCTATCACCAATACATCCCGGCGGCCCCGTTGGGCAAGCTCAAATGCGATAGCGCAGCCAACTATACCGCCGCCGATTATTACCACGTCATAGGATTTTTTCATGCTTTTCCCTCCCTTTCCCCATAAGCGTCTGCCAGCGCGCCTAAGCTTATGGGCTTTACTGGTGGACGAAAGGTGGTCATCAGCACATCCTCCATAGGTACGCCGTAAATGCGCGAAAGCTCTTGCGCTATCAGTTGACGGCAAGTGCGCCCCTGGCAAGGGCCCATGCCGGCGCGGGTCACGCGCTTTATTTCATCTAAAGTTTTATAGCCGTCTTCTATACACTTTAGTATATAACCGCGTGTAATATCCTCGCAGCGGCAAACAATAGTGTTTTGATTTTTTATATCCTGTCCATTAATTACCATCCTTATACCCCCCTACCCGTATATTCCGTACTTCCATGGCCTTTTCCTGTGGTACGGCCAGGGATATGGTATAGGTCATATTCTTTTTTCCGCCGGAAATCACCTTTTTCACTTCGCACCACCCAAGATCTTGGCCTGCGCGATCCAAGGCAACTGCGTATTGCCCGGCTTTCGGGATCGGCACATATTCGAAAGGAAGTTTGACCAAAGCCATATCCTCGCTATAGGTTTTATCGACCACAAAAATAGCCAGCCCCGGACAGCGGGAAATACATAAGCCACAGCCATTACAAAGTTCCACATCTACCAAAGGCAAGTCATTGATATCTCGCGGCATAGTTATCGCGCCTTGCTTACAGGCTTTAATGCAGGGGTTACAGGGTATTTCCTGAAAACACTCTACAATGGCTACCGGCCCTTTTGCCAGACGTTCTGGCGATGGGTAAATCTTGTCTAAATCATCTTTTGTGGGGATGCCGTCGTTTATGAGCATATTTTAGAACCTCCCTTCGCCGCCACTTTTTCTAAGCCCAAGCGGATATGTGCTCCCATAGGGCCGGCGCGCAATTCATCCAGCTCACTCATGGCGGCTTTTTGTAATTCTTCTACCTGTTCTTTGCCAAAACCCAGGCTGGCAGCAGCAGAAATACCGGCTAAACGGCCCTCTACCATAGCCGAGGAAGCTTCTTCTATGCCACTTACATCACCGGCGCAATAAATGCCGGGCCGGGTGGTTTCCAGGTAATCATCTACTATCGGCACATGGCCGGAAAGCTCGCGAATATACGCCATTTCACAACCGGCTTGCCAAGCTAATTCTGTTAAAGGAGAAAGCCCTACTGCCAAGCAAATAGCGTCGCAGGGTATCTTTTGCTCGGTACCTGGTATAGGCTGCCATTTTTCATTTATCTCCGCAATTACGGCGCCTTCCACTTTGCCATCTCCATATGCTTCTAATATGGTATGACGCGTCAGCACCGGTATACCTGCCCGCTGTATTTTAGAAGCATGTACCAGATAACCGCCAATAGTGGGCAAGCCCTCTATAACCGCTGAAACTTCTACTCCGGCTTGTTTTAGCTGATAGGAGACAATAAGACCAATATTGCCCGCGCCCACCATAAGCACACTTTGCGCCGGTTTTACTCCGGCAACATTCATTAAAGTCTGTACCGCGCCTGCCCCGTAAATTCCGGGTAAATCATTACCGGGAAAAGAGAGGAATTTTTCCGCCGCTCCTGTAGCTATTATTATACGTTCCGGTTTGATTTTTGCATGTGCGCCTTCATGCTCTACCGTTACTATGCCATCCTCATAAATACCCAGTACAGTACTGTCTGTCCAAATCTCAATATTAGGGTCGGCTTGAGCATTATCTAATAACATCTGCCCTATTTGTATGCCTCTGTCACCCGCATACTGCTTTTCCGAACCGAAAAACTTATGTGTTTGCTTAACTAATTGACCGCCAGCAATATCGTCCCGCTCGGCTATCAATACTTTTGCGCCTAAAGAAGAAGCTGCCAAAGCAGCGCATAGGCCAGCCGGACCTCCGCCAATCACCATGATTTCTACCTGGTTCATAGGCAAATTACCCCCTTTCCGTGCTGTTCTTCAACGCGCATACCGGGCTTGACTTTAATTACGCACACACGCATATTTGGCTCGTCATCTACTGTCATAAAGCAAGATGAGCAATTGCCAATGGCGCAAAACAGCCCGCGCGGTCGGTGCAACTCAGGACTTTCACCCAGCTTACGCACACCTAAGGCATGCAGGGCTGCGGCAATAGTCTCGGTGGGGTAAGCTTCTACTTCCTGCCCATTAAAGAAGAACGAAACCTTTTCCCCTCGCTCGAAGTTCAACACCGGATGCTCCTCAATTCTCATGCTTTTCATCCCTCCCATATAATTTACTGCCTACAATATTATAAGCAATTTTCATGCCAAAACTGCAAATTTAGGTCTTCCGCATTAAAAAAATTGCTAAAAAGGCAGCTCTAATACCTATTGACATCGCAAACATTGGATGTTTTCTTCGGTTCAAAATCAACGGCATTATTAAAAACCTGCTTATTTACTTAAAGTGTCTTAGTTTCAAACACTCGTTATATACGATACGCCAAATTAATTTTAAACCCCAACGATAAAACAGTTCTGTCTGGGTTAAATTTTTCTATTAAAATAGGCGCTTGCCAACCCCCCTCATTCCAAGCATCGTAAATATTTTTTTCAAATATGAAATCCAAACGCTTCCATGGTGAAAATCAAAAATAAGAAATTGCCGTTTCTGCATCGAACGAGAATTCAAGTTATAAATAACGCCGCACTTTTCCGCAATACTCTTGATACTCCGCTCCATAGTGCGACAAAAGAAACTCTTCTTCCCTGAGAATTTGCCGGTGTATAGCCAGTACGAACAGCAATACCGCCACGGCGATGACAATATTGCAATGGATCAGGAAAAACCCGCTAAGAAACAGCAGCAAACACACATAAATCGGGTTACGGCTGATGGAGAACATGCCGCTTGTTATCAACTCAGCTGGCTTACTCTCATCAATACCGACCCTGAAAGAATCTCCGAAACCGGCTAAGGTTACAGCAAACCCGCAGACAGCGGCAGCACATAACAATAAACCCACCCAGCCCGGTATCATACTGCTCCAAAATGGGCAGATCAAAACGCTCCACATCGGCAGCGCAAACGTATTGGCCGCCGCTGTGTATACTATGGCAAATACCGGCGGCATAAGCAAAAAGTCGCTTTTATCGGTTTGCCCGAATACTATAATGCGAATACCGCGTTTACGCAGCATGGTCATGCGTATCAGCACCAAAACTATCAGCAACGCAAATAAGCATAAGCTAACTATGCCTTGAATGTTCATTTCGCTTCCAACCTACTTTCCCAATTATCGGGCTGCCTAGCAGCCCGCCGCGTACTGCTCTATAGAGCCGATAAATAGTCGGTGGATATTGTCGTCCGGATAGTTTTTGGCGTATACTTCCCCATCCGTAAAAGCCTGTTTAGCAAGATCCTGATGCAGAAGCTTACGCATAACAAATGATAGGCGGGCTTCTGCAAAAGTGACGGCTTGAATTCCTGGAACAGCAAGAGGCGTAAGCCCTGTTTCCTTAGCTTTGTCTATTTCCCGCCCGGATTTTGTACCGCAGATATTCAGCGCTTTCCGGTATTTTTCCGGGTAGAAAGAGCAGGTAAAATAATCGTATTTCTCCATAAACTCCAGCGTATAGCGGGAAAGCCGCACCACGCTTATCATCACCGGCTTGTTCCAGATAACGCCGAACCCTCCCCAGCTGGCGGTCATAGTATTGTAATCCCCAATATCCCCCGCCGTTACCAGCATCCACTCTTTGTCGAGCATAGTAAAAGGGTTTCCCTGAAAATCCTGCTGTGAAAACGCTTTAAACTCCATTTTGCACTCCTCCTATTTTATATGATTATATACGATCCGCCAAAGCGGGGTATTCTTCAAACCCAAGCGACAAAATGGTTCTGTCAGGGTTAAATTGTTCTATTAAGGCAGGTTCTTTCCACCCACACTCATTCCAAGCATAGTATATACTTGAAACTCCCAAGCCGCCACGCTCGGCAACATTTATCATGCCGAACATCTTGAGCAGCGCTACATTGCGCGGGTCGGAAATACCGCCGAATATAGCATCACTAACACTGACGCGCATCCCCCCGGGGTTAGCTATGGTAATGAGCTGCGGCCGACGATGGATCACTAAACCTTGCCGCTCATAGTAGTTGGCGTGAATCAAGGCGTTTGCCAGAGCCTCCCGAATTGCCTTATGAACGGGCGTGTCATCTACGCGAGTGATCCCATCCAGTTTAAAGGGGGTCTTTACGTGCTGCGTGATACTATTCGCTATCTGAAAATAAAAATCGAATAAATTGCCGTTTCTGCATCGATTTTATAGAGTTTCTCAATCTCATATACTGCATTTAGCCTAGATTCGTCTAAATCTATCTCGATCTGCGGATCACTGATCTTTTTTCTTCTGCGGGCAGGGCCGCCATGCCCCCAAAGAGACAGCGCAATTTCGCCCCATCCGGTATCAATAATCCGTTTATAGATATTCTGGTTTACCGAGTAGCTTATAGCTTCATTTAGGGATATATTCTTTTCTTGCATAACAATTCTTATCATATCCTGTGCGGCAGGATGATTAGTAAAATCGAGTTACATGGCTAATCTCCTTCATTTATCAATTATCTCCATCATTATAGAAGAAAATGATGGAGAATTCAAGCTAAAAAAGCGACGTATTTTCCCCCGCCGTTACCAGCATCCACTCTTTGTAGAGCATAGTAAAAGGGTTTCCCTGAAAATCCTGCTGCGAAAACGCTTTAAACTCCATTTTGCACTCCTCCTCTTTTTTATAGGGCGCCTCTAAAAACTAGCTTTACAACTCTGCCAAATTAGCGCAACTATCATTTTCTCGTCATTGCGGCCTTCGCGCCGCAAT
>JGI24705J35276_12237652_pt1 | contig 12315 bp, 2 predicted proteins | sample TergutNt197P4_FD_35276 | JGI IMG/M metagenome (IMG submission 35276)
ATATATATGAAGCAAACGGACGTGTTGCCGCCATAAAAGATGCGTACGGAAACTATAAGCGCTTTGAATATGACCCCAAAGACCGGGTAATAGCCGAAACTGATGAAAACGGTGTTCGCCGCACTTTTGATTATGACGCGGCAGGAAATTTATTGGCATATACAGACGGTTTAGGGAATAAAGAGCTTTACTCTTATGACGCCAATGGTAATATGATAAAGCTTACCGACCGCAACGGAAATGCTACAACTTATGTTTATGATTTGCTGAATCGGGTAACTGAGGAAACTGACCCACTGGGCAAAACAAATTGTTTCACCTATGACAAAGACAGCCGTATTACGGCTGTAAAGGATAAAAACGGCAACTCTACCCGCTATATACTGGATGGTAATGGAAATATTATCGAAAGTATCGATGCCACCGGGCATAGTTCCTATTTCACATACGATTCCATGAACCGGCTTATTACCGCAAACCTACGGCGCATCGATACAAAGAACAAAATTGACGAAACCCAGGAAACTTTGTTTAGCTATGACCATCGCGGTTTATGTGTTAAAGAGGTAAACGCTTTAGGTAATGGAAAAATCAGAGTATACGATGGCAACGGCAATTTACTACAAGAAACTGATGAAGATGGATTTACTACTTTGTATGAATACAACAAAACCAATTTGGTTAATAAAATTAATTATGCTGATGGTAAAAAAGCTGCTTTCCTCTATAATGGTACAGGTGAATTGATCGAATTCAGCGATTGGAACGGTAAAACCTCCCTTAGCCGCGATTTATTAAACCGTATTATGATCGTCAACGATCATAATAAGCGCAAGGTTGTTTATGGCTATGACAATGCTGGCAATACCACTTCCATCGGTTACCCGGATGGTACTCAAGCCGACTACTATTATGACGCAGAAAACCACATCGTGCAAATGGTTGATGTGGAGGACGGCGTATTTAGGTTCAACTACGACCCAAATGGAAATATAAAATATAAAGAGTACCCAAACTTCGAAACAGCCTATTATTTTTACGATCAAGTCAATCAACTTCTAGAGATGGATGAATATGTACAGGGAGGTAAAAAGCTTTACAAAACCACCTATAGTTGGGATGCCGTAGGCAACTTGCTTTCTGAACGTAAATATAACCACAACCAAAGCAATAGTAGTAATAACGGCAATAATACCGGTAATACGGCATCTGTCAAACCAACAGTTTCCACAGCGCAAAACGGTAACAACGTAACGATCACCATAAAAGACGGAACTACAGTTCTGGCGACCCAAGTGGTTCAATTTGCGAAAAACACCACACAAACCTATAATGTGAACGATTATACCGTGCAAATAGAATATAATGGCAGCGGCGTAAAATCGGCAAGCGTTAGCAGTATTGCCAGTACTACTCCCGGCGCTTCGGTTACCAGCAAACCAACTGTCACAACAGCGCAAAGCGGCAATAATGTTACGATCACCATAAAAGACGGAACTACAGTTCTGGCGACCCAAGTGGTTCAATTTGCGAAAAACACCACACAAACCTATAATGTGAACGGTTATACCGTGCAAATAGAATATAATGGCAGCGGTGTCAAATCGGCAAGCATTAACAGTATTGCCAGTACTACCAGTACTACCAGTACTGCCAGCACAATGCCACCGTCCATGACTGTATGGGAAGACGGAACCATAATCAACCCCGGCGGGAATATTCCTCCCGGTTTAAACAAAAAGAAACTACCGGCTAAAGATATTAATAAAGATAATCCTACTACCCCTGCCAACCCGGGGCAGGAAGACGGCAGCGACGCTAAGGCGAGTAAAGGAGATAGTATTTTCTCCTACGACAAATTAAACCGCATGATAAGCAGTGTAGACGGCAATAATGGACAGTCAAACTATGTCTATGATACACTGGGCAATTTGCTTACCGAGACCAATAAAAATAAAGTTATAGATTATCGCTATAATGCCATGAATCAACTGATCTATAAAGGAACAAATAATGACAATATCACTTTTTCCTACGACAAACGCGGTAATCTTACCCGTAAGGATACCAAGAATAAAGTTGAAACATTTGAATTTGATGCCACTAATCACCTGGTTAAAGGGATAAATGAAAAAGGAGACACTTCTCAATATACCTATAATGCATTATTTATGCGTATAAATAACACACAAGTAGCTCACAATGGCAAAGCTTATGCCCGCGATTTTATTATTGATTACAACAGCCCCCACAAAAACGAGCTGATGGTAATGGCTAATGGAGAGTATGAACAAAGCCATGTTTATCATAACAACGAACGGCTACTGCAAGTGACTAATAAAGCGAATGGACTGGAACGTCTGTTGTATGTGCATGAAGATATACGTGGTACTGCTACTTTTTATAGTAAATCCGGCGGTCAGGTGTTTGAAGAACTCACCTACGACGCCTGGGGTAAACCACAAAGCCCCGGCAAACTGCTCAACAACGATCATGGAACATATATATCCGCTAACTTCACAGGACACAATTTTGACGTTATAATTGGCATGTATTTTGCGCAAGCACGCTTCTACGATGCGGAAAACCGCGCCTTTATCAGCAGAGATCCCGTTTTAAGCGAGCTTAACTGGTACAAATATGCCGCCAATAATCCTCAAACCTATATCGATAAAGACGGTGAATGCGCTACTGCTATTTTTATCGCTATTGGCATTGGCATAGCTGTTGGTGTTGGTGCACAGGCGGTAAGCGATATTATTTCCGGTCAATTTTCCGGCTGGGAAGCATATTTAGGAGCTGCGGTAGGAGGGGCGATAGGAGGGGCGTTAAGCGTTGTACTGCCGGGAATAGGTTCAGTATTTTCGAACACTATTCTACAAGGCGCCATTATAGGAGCAGCATCTGCGGCTGCTAACACAGCGGTTACAGGATTTCTGAAAGGCGACCTTAGCTGGGAACAAATTGCCAAGGCGGCGGTTATCGGAGGCATAACAGGTGCTGTATCCGCTGGCGTTAGCAGTAAACTCAGCAATATGCTTGGCGTTGAAAACATGGCAAACTCTGTAGCCAAAAGCGCAGTTAACATAGCTATAAGTACAGTATCAGGATTTGTGGCGGGAACGGTAACCACCTTTACCGCTACATTTATTGAAACCGGCGATATAGGGCTTGCTTTAAAAGCAGCAACCAACCCAAACAATATGCTTAAAACGCTTACAATAAGCTTTGTGATTTCTGCGGGAGTTGAAGGAATAAGGGTTGTAAGAGAGCGCTACGTTGCCGAAACTGAAAAATTCCTTGAGAAAGTAGAAGACGAAATCACTGCTATAGCAGATGGCGAAACTCTGGATATTCCCCTTGGCGATGATGCGAAGATATCTATCGGTAAAAACGGGGTTGATATTGATTATCCTTTAGGAGATAATGGTAATGCTAATATCAATATAAAAGATAGTATCAAAGGCACAATTAATATCAAAATAACAAATAATATTACTGCATATATTGAAACTAAATTCACCTTTTTGCATTGGCCTCCTGTTCCACAATTTGATAGTTTTGGCATAGGCATAAGAGGAAAATTTTAAAACCACTCTTAATAAAAATTCAATCCAGGAGCTGAAATAATTTTTCAGCTCCTGGAGAATTGGGTATATTCTATGGCTTTTCTAAAAAGACATCTTCCATGGCTAATCTTAATTATTATGACACTAGCAGTTTCCTCCTCTGTTTTGCTCTATAGCATTTCAGCCGGAATATTTGCCGCGCCTTCTTTTCACTTCCTGCCTCAGCAAAAAAATTCTGAACCGCCGCTGCTTGACGATTCCGGTTCACCGGTCGCTATAATAGCGCCGCCCCTTACTCACATAGCTCTAGAGCCAGAAGAAACATTACCCACCCAGGTTTTACTGCCACAAGAAATGCGCGGCGTGTGGATAGCCACTGTGCTAAATATAGATTTTCCCCAAATAAAAGGAGATAGCGAAGCGCAAAAAAAAGAGCTCATAGCCATACTAGATACCGTGCAGGCTACTTTTTTGAATACGGTTTTTTTTCAAGTGCGGCCACAGGGAGATGCCTTGTATCGCTCGCAAATTTTTCCTTGGTCCGAATATCTTACCGGAAACGCCGGAGAAGACCCAGGCTATGACCCATTAGCTTTTATAATTGAACAGGCTCATCAACGCGGCTTGGCATTACATGCTTGGATAAACCCCTATCGCCTGACTATGGGCAGCCAAGACGCCCCGCAAAACACTGTGGATTCCTTAAATGCCGCTTCCCCAGTTAAAAACCGTCCGGACCTGACATTATCTGCAGGTGATGGACGGCTTTATCTTAACCCCGGAGAACCAGAAGCCCTGGCGCTCGTATTAGCAGGTATCCGTGAGATTTTGGAAAATTATGAAGTTGATGGTCTGCATCTGGATGATTATTTCTACCCGCCCGACCCCAACTACGACGACAGCATTTCATATGCTAAGTATGCGGAAGATTTGCCCTTAGCCGAATGGCGGCGCGCCAATACACAAACGCTAATTGCGCAGATACAGGCTTTGATAAAAGAAACCCGACCGCAGGCTGCCTTTGGTGTTTCGCCTAGCGGTATTTGGCGTAATAGCAAAAACTCTCCCTTAGGCTCCGCTACCAACGGCTTCGAAAGCTATGCGCAAATATATGCAGATACCCGCAACTGGGTAAAAGAAGGATTGGTAGATTATATAGCGCCACAGTTATATTGGGCTATTGGGAAAAATGGCAGCGATTATGAAACGCTTATACAGTGGTGGCTAGAAGTATGCCACGATACCAATGTGCGCCTTTTTATTGGGCAGGGCGCTTATCGCGTTGGCAGTTTAGGCGAAGAAGCCTGGGCTACGGCAGAGGAGATAGAAAGACAGCTTGCCTTGAACAGAAAACTTGGCTTAACGGGCAGTATCTTCTATGGATATCGTCAAATTAAAGAAAATACCCAAGGTTTGCAAGAACTGCTGCAAAAGCTATATGCAAAGCCCGCACCAGCGCCATTGACTGCGCCCGTCCATGATTTTAATTAAGGGCATTTCTAATTACTCCGCCATTTTCTTATAACTTGCCAAGCGCTGCGCCGCATCGGCGGCGGTTTTGGCGAATAACTCTTCAGCTTCTTGTGGATATTGCCTCTTTAAAGAACTATAGCGCACTTCATTGGCAATAAAATCTGCAATAGATTTTGTTGGTTCCTTAGAATCGAGCGTAAAGGGATTCTTACCTTCTTTTTGTAAATCCGGATTATAACGGTACAAATGCCAATAGCCACTTTGTACCGCTTCTTTCATCTCGGCCATCGAATTTGCCATTCCGCCTTTAATGCCATGATTAATACAGGTTGCATAAGCGATGATCAGCGAAGGGCCTTCATAAGCTTCCGCTTCTTTAATAGCTTTTAATGCCTGGTTCATATCTGCGCCTAAAGCTATCTGCGCCACATAAACATAACCATAGCTCATAGCCATCATGCCCAGATCTTTCTTTTTAATTCTTTTACCGGAGGCAGCGAATTTGGCGATAGCCGCCGTAGGTGTTGCTTTAGAACTTTGCCCGCCGGTGTTGGAATAAACCTCTGTGTCGTAAACAAAAATATTAATGTTTTCACCGGATGCCAATACATGATCTAAGCCGCCAAAACCAATATCGTAAGCCCAACCATCGCCGCCGAAGGCCCAAAAAGATTTTTTGACAAGATAATCTTTACGCTTTAGTATCTCTATAGCTTGCGGGCTTTTGCTTGCTTCCAGCAATGGCAATAGCTTAGCTGTTGCCTCTTTACTTGCTTCAGCGTCATTGCTAGTGGCAAGCCAGTTTTCCAAAGCTGCTTCAAGTTCTTGTTCCTCTCCGTTAAATTTTGCGAGGGATTCGGCTACCAATGCTTTCAGCTCTCTTTGTTGCGCCTGAACCCCTAAAAGCATACCAAAACAGAATTCGGCGTTATCTTCAAAGAGGCTATTACACCAAGCGGGGCCTTTACCTTGTACATTAGTGGTAAAAGGCATAGCCGGCACCGCCGAACCCCAAATTGAGGAACAGCCCGTAGCATTGGCTATCAGCATACGGTCGCCATATAATTGGGTTATCAGCTTACAATAAGGAGTTTCCGTGCAACCGGCGCAAGCGCCGGAAAACTCCACTAACGGTTTTTGGAATTGCGTATTTTTAATATTGGTGGGTTTAACCAGGTGGGTTTTATCCTTAAGTTGCAGGGCTATTTCCCATAATTCATTTTGGCGCTGCTGACCGGCTGCCGGCTGCATGATAAGCGCCTTATTTTTAGCCGGGCAAATATTGGCGCATACGCCGCAACCCAAGCAATCTAAAGGGCTTATTTGCATGCGGAAGCTGTAGTCTTTTAATTCTTTTCCAGTGGCTTGCAGCATAATAAAATCTGCGGGCAAAGCGGATTTTTCCTCCTCTGCTACCAAAACAGGACGTATGGTGGCATGAGGACAAACTAGAGAGCATTGATTGCATTGTATGCAGTTTTGTGGCAGCCATTGTGGTACGAAAGCCGTTACGCCGCGTTTTTCATATAACGAGCCGCTTACAGGGAAAGTACCGTCTTCCCGGTCTTTAAAAGCGGAAACTTTTAAAGTATCGCCTTTTTGAGCTGTCATGGGTTGAAAAATCTCGCTGAAGAAAGCCGTTTGTTCCGCTTGACTGCAGCCGCTGCCATCCGCTTCGGCAGTAGCCCAAGCCTGGGGTATTATCACCTGCTGATAACTATGCAAACCGGCTTGTACAGCCATACGGTTCATATTGACCACCGCTTCACCCTTTTTACCATAGGTCTGCTCAATGGTTTTGTTTAACGCATCTGTTGCCGTTTCTATGGGTATAACATTAGTTAAAGAGAAAAAAGCTGCTTGTATTACCATATTGGTACGATTGCCCAAGCCCAATTCTCTCGCGATATTAACGGCATCGATAATATAAAACTTAATATCGTTTTGCGCAAGATAGCGCTTAAAGGCAGCCGGCAGTTTTTCTTCCAGTTCTTCCGCCTTCCAGGTACAATTAAGCAAGAAAACGCAACCTGGCTTCAACCCTTCCAACACATCGTAACTATAAACATAAGCCTGGTTTGAGCAGGAAATAAAATCGGCTTTATTGACTAAATAAGGAGCTTTAATGGGCTTTGGACCAAAACGCAAATGGCTGACTGTAACGCCGCTCGATTTCTTCGAATCGTAAGAAAAATAAGCCTGCGTATACATATCGCTATGCGCGCCTATAATGTCGATGGCTTGTTTGTTTGCGCCCACCGTTCCATCGGAACCCAAGCCCCAGAATTTACATTGTATAGTGCCTTGCGGCAACATATCCTTAACTTCACCACGGCTAAGCGAAGTATGAGAAACATCGTCTACAATACTTAAAGTGAAATTATGCTTTGGCGTAGGCAGCGCCAGGTTATGGAAAGCTGCTACGATATCCTCCGGTATTGTATCCTTGCTGGCTAAGCCATACCGGCCCCCCACTATTAACGGAGCATTGGCTAAACCATAAAAGGCGGATAATACATCTAAATATAAAGGCTCGCCGGGTGCGCCCGGTGTTTTTAGCCTATCCAACACCGCAATACGTTTTACCGTTTTGGGCAGGCATTCCAGAAAATACTTGCTGGCAAAGGGCCGGTACAGCCGCACCTTAACCAAGCCGGTTTTATGCCCGGAATTATTCAATTCATCTACCGCCTGTTCGGCTGTTTCGCACACCGAGCCCATAGCTACTACAATATGTTCTGCATCAGCTGCGCCATAATAATCGAACAAATGATAAGAACGCCCGGTTAAAGCAGATATTTTAGCTAAATAATCGGCCACTATCTCTGGCGCCGCTTCATAAAAAGGCGAACAAGCCTCACGAGCTTGGAAAAAGATATCTGGATTCTGATTGGTACCGCGCACTACCGGATGCTCGGGGCTTAAGGCATTATCACGAAAACGCTGTAAAGACTGGTAATCCAGTAATTTAGCAAAATCTTCAAAATCGATGACTTCTATCTTCTGCTGTTCATGGCTGGTACGAAAGCCGTCGAAAAAATGTAAAAACGGTAAGCGCGCTTGTATAGCCGCCAAATGCGCTACCCCGCCGATATCCATAACCTCCTGCACACTACCGGAAGCCAGCATGACCACGCCTGTTTGCGCACAAGACATTACATCGCTATGGTCGCCAAAGATAGAGAGAGCATGGGTAGCTAAAGTACGGGCAGATACATGAAATACGCCCGGTAAAAACTCTCCGGCTATTTTATAGAGGTTTGGTATCATCAAGAGCAAGCCCTGGGAAGCAGTATAGGTGGTAGTTAAAGCTCCGGTTGCCAAAGAACCATGCACCGCGCCTGCCGCCCCGGCCTCGCTTTGCATTTCTACCACCTTTACAGGCTGGCCGAAAATATTGGTCATACCCTGGGCAGCCCATTCATCTACGTTTTCCGCCATATTGGAAGATGGAGTAATGGGAAAGATAGCCGCCACCTCTGTAAAGGCATAGGAAACATAAGAAGCCGCCTTATTGCCGTCCATTGTTTTCATTTTTTTATTCACAAAACAATACCTCCTTTTAACATGTCTTTTGGTAAATTCTGTTGCAATTTACTACAATAAATTGATAAAAACTTAAAATAACATAAAAAAATAAAAAAATATCCATATACTCATTACACATAAAACTGTCAAATCCTTTTTATGATCCTATAAATTCACATATTTGTTTTTTTACATTAAAAATAAGCAATAATTGTAACTTCTAGATATTTATACGATAATCGTATTAATTAATTATTTACCTATACCAAGCAGGAAACTTGAAGTATAGCACATTTATCTTCGTTAATGCTCAATGGTTTAAATTATTTATTCTACTATAAATATTTTAAGAAAGCAGGGAACTTTTTTTTGACGGCGAAAGTCTTATAACATGTTTCTATATGGAAATATTTAAGGAGGCGTCTTATATGAAAAGGATTTTCACTATAATATTGGTGATTGGTTTAGTTTTTGGGTTGGCTGCGCCGGCATGGGCGGCGGATGGAATATCGAATGTTGAAATTAAATGCAACGGTGCGGTTGTTGGAACCAGTATTGTTGGATATAATCAGGAAGTTACCATAAGCGGCAATATTCCTTTAAATGAAACATATGCTGGTAGTGGAGATGGGCAATCGGTAACTTATCATTTGTCAAATGATGCAAATGCAAGCATTTCTGATGTTTCTACAGGTGGAATCAGAATATTCAGCCTAACGGTTTCCGGATCTAAAATTGCTAGCCTTAATGGCAAAGTAGAATTGACATTAACAAAGGATTATACTACTTATGTTGATGGCGAAGAAACTGAATCTGCCACAGGTTTTCCGGTGGCCACCTATACTACACCAAATATTTCTATTGCTCATGAAGCTAAAATGACCGCCTCAAACATAAAACTTTCATGTCCAGACAATCATACTTTTTCCGTAACAGGAAGTGGCACTACCTTCTCCTGTACTATTCCATTAGCTTGCGCCAATGCAAACCACACAATTACCATAAGCACACAAAACCTAGAAACTGGCCTTACACCAACAATCGGTAATTCAACTGTTCCATCTAATACTGGTAGCTTTTCTACATCAATTAAAATTACAAATGAAGCTGCTGAATCTACCACATATACTTTAAGCTTAAGTGCTCCTAGCGCTGATCTTACTATGAAATCTGTAACTTTAACCAGCAACAGTTCAACTGTGGGAAGTAATACTACAGCCACACCTTCAACCAACAGCTCATCACCAACCATTATTAACGTCACCAGTACAACTAGTGGTAGCATAAGCATCTCTGTTAACGCAGAGGCTAATGCACAAGGCGCTACCGCCACTCCCTCATCGGCAAGCTTTTCTTTAGCAGAAGGTGCATCACAAGCTTTTTCTGTTCTTGTAACAGCGCCCAACGGAGCAACACAAACATATTATTATCGGGCAACCCGATCTACTGCTGCGGTGACATTACTCAATAGCATAACTCTTAGCTCTTCCCTTGGTTCAATAACTAATGTTATGAGCGATGCACTTAGCCGAACACTGACCATCAATACCTCTTTAGAAAACGCAACCTTCACTATTGTACCAGGCCCTGGTTGTACTATTATGCGATTTAGGCTGAAAACCAGTAGTTCATGGACGATTGTAAAAGAACAAATAGTTGATGTCTCAAAATCATTTGGTCCAACAACTATGCCAACTACAGGTAACAGTAGAGAATATGAAATAGAGGTTAAAGCACCCAATGGCGACTTGATAATAATTACTTTAACAGTAACCAACACTACCGGTACTTCTTTAGCAACCTCAGTTTACATCCGTAATAGCTCCACTTATGGTAGCGGCAGCACTGCCACTTCTCCATCAAGTGTTGCCATTTACAGTAACAGCGGCACTCAAACAATGACGGTTTCTAGTTCATATACCAGCTCCACACTATATGCCCATATCGCCTTGGCCTCCGGTGTTACTTTAAGCTCCGCAACTTTCGATGGAAGTAATCTTTCTCTTAGTGGGACTGCTACAGAAAGAGTACTTCAGCTTTCGAGTTCATTATCAGGAGATTTAGTTCTTAGATTCAGTTCAGGTGACTCAAGAACCATTAATATAGATCGTGGTTCTTCCTCTTCCAATAGGTTATCTAATCTACGTATTAGCAATACCACTAATTCTAACACCAGCAACCTATATGACTTAAACCCTAGTTTTTCCTCCGGAACAAAATCTTATACTGTATATGTAGATAGCGGGACAACTTATATCTATATCTTCCCAACTAAAAACTCTAATAGCGATACACTTACCGTTACCGGCACCACCGGTATGACGGTGACTGATTATTTTTCCTCTAGCGGCTATTATCGTATTACTCTTGGAACCAGCAGTTCGAAAACAGTATATATAGCAGTTAATAACAGCAGTGGTTCAGACCGTTATAGCATATCGATAGACCAAGGAGCAAATGTAAACCGCAACGCTTCTTTGAATACACTTTCTGTACGCAACGGAAGTTCCAGCGGCAGCAGTACTTATACTCTTAGCCCCAGCTTTCTCTACAACAGGCTTAATTACGATGTTAGTCTCTCGAATAGTGTAACTGAGGCGTATATACACTTTACCCTTTATACCTCAAGCGCCTCCGTTTCGGTAAGCAATGCCAGCCTGGTTAGTACCGGAGTTTACCGAGCTACTTTATCCGGGGGGCAACCTAAAACGGTTACCATTAGTGTGACTTATAGTGGCACTACAACCAGATATTATATTAATTTGGGCGGTTCTACTAAAGCAAGGCTTAATAGTCTGCGCGTAGCTTCTCAAGACAATACCAGCAGTAGCTATCAGTATACCTTAGCACCCTCTTTCTCTTCTTCAATTACTAACTATACCGTACTTATCCCCTATACTAACAGCAGCAGCCGTCCGGTATGGATAATGGCTACCCTGAACAATTCAAATGATGACCTACGAGTAGACGGCAGTGTTTCCTCAAGTGGTTCTTGGGTCAATGTCAGTAGCGTTAGCCCGGGGAATCATAGTAATGTGGAAATTAGGGTCGATGATAGCGACGGTAACCGTAATACTTATAAATTAGATATAATAGCAGCCCCCAGTAATGCCAGCAACGACGCTAACCTAAATACGCTTTCGTTAACCAGAGGGAACTCCAGTAGCAACAATATCAGTTTTAATACCAGCTTCAACTCGAATACCACCAGCTATACAGCAGATAGTGTAGCTAATGATGTAGATAGCGTGCGGGTTTATGCTTCGGGATACAGAGCAAGCGCCATTGTGGTTAATAATGAATTGATGGACGACAGTTATATTACAGTTGGCTTGAATACCGGCAGCAATACAATAAGAGTAACGGTATATGCCGAGAATTGTGAGACTTCTAAAACATATACCATTTCTATTAACAGAGGGGCCTCCGGCAGCGCCGATTGTAGCCTGGCCGGGTTGGAAGTGCGCACTTCTACCCAAACCCTTAACCTTATTCCCGCTTTTGTTAAAACAACCTTCACTTATACCATCAATGTCAGCGACGATATCACGCAACTTAGTTTCCGCCCCACTGCTTCAGATAGTGGCGCGACCATTCGTATGCAGGGAATTTCCTTGACCAGTGGTCAATGGAGCGGCTATAACTCTTTATATTCCGGTACCACCAGTTTCGTCTTTACGGTAACCGCAGCAGACGGCAGTACCACCTCTAGTTATACCGTGAGCGTTGTACGTGGGCTTAATCC
>JGI24705J35276_12237649_pt1 | contig 12308 bp, 10 predicted proteins | sample TergutNt197P4_FD_35276 | JGI IMG/M metagenome (IMG submission 35276)
ATATTCACCAATTTTTTCATACTTACCTCCTATTATTACACAAAAATATACAAAAAAAACAAATACTTGTACCATATTTGTTATTATATAACATTTCCCTCTTTTTAGCAAGCGTATTTTTAACATAAAGCAGGTTTGCTACTTAACTACTACTTAACTAAACCAAAATGTTTGATCGGCCAATAACGCAGCCATACCCTGCCCTTAATGGCGGAAAAAGGCACAAAAGGATACTCCCACATAGTGCTGTCATAGCTATGATTGCGGTTATCTCCCATCATAAAACAGCACTCGGCGGGTACGCTAACTTGAGCAAAGTCTTTTTTTCGCCGTTCGTTTACATACGGTTCCGATAACACCTCGCCGTTAATATAAACTACACCGTCTATTATCGCAACTGTATCACCTGGTAAACCTATCACACGCTTTATTATATCATCATCTTTGATCAATTCTTCCTCAGAAAAAAACACCATCACATCCGAACGCGCAGGCATTTTTCCCAACTTATAAGGCAGTTTGAGAAAAATCACCCGGTCGCCGGCATTGATGGTGGGTATCATGGAACCAGTTGGTATAATACGACTATCTAAGACAAAGGTTTTCAGTAGTAGCGCAATAATAACGGCAAGGATAATCACACTAAACACATCTTTTAAGAAACGCCATATAATATACTGCCCGGTAGGATTTGGTAATTCTAAATTTTTTTCCGGTTCAGGAGTATTTTCTGTTGCTTCTGCTAGTTTCTCTTCCAAGTTAAACACTTGTCATTTCACCAATCCCCAATGAGTTACCGGCCAATAACACAGCAATACCTTACCCTTGATGGCGGAAGACGGCACAAAAGGGTCGATCCACATTGTGCTGTCACGGCTATGATTGCGGTTATCTCCCATCATAAAATAACAGCCTTCGGGCACCGTAACCATTTCAAAATTTTTATATGGCGGTTCTAAAATATATGGTTCGTACAAAGCGCTGCCATTCACATATACTAAGCCGTCTTTTACCTCTACAGTATCGCCAGGCAAACCGATCACGCGTTTTAATAAATCTTCATCGCTGCCAAATTCTTCTCCGGCGGCGAATACTACCACATCTTGATGCTCCAGTACAGCGCCAAATAAATATGGGAGCTTAAGAATGATTACACGGTCGCCTTCAATAATAGTTGGTTTCATTGAACCGGTTGGCACTATACGGCTGTCTATTACAAAACTTTTTAATACCACTGCTATTACTACGGCAGAAATAACCACACTTAGAACATCTTTAATAAAATACTTAATACCATGTTTTTCTGTATCAGCTGGTTTTTCCGTTACAGATTCTAACTCTTGTTTGGCAATTTGGCCTATATCTATAGCTTCATAGTTTGTATCGCCAAAAATATTTGCTTGATTATCGGCGCTTTCACCTGCATTTACACCTGTCATTACTTGCTCATTAGCCTGTTCTTGAAGCGCCTTTGGTAAATCTTTCATAAAAACACCAGGAATCGTATTGCGTTTTTCCGTCATAAAACTAACCTCTCTTTTTGTGCATTGGTCGTTAGCTCAAAACTCCTAATTTGGTTAATGGGCTTTCGCCCGCCTTAGTTGAATCTACAAAGATGATTTAATTAAAGCCATAGCTTCATTGCGAGTAGCATTGGTATGGAAGATACCGCGTACCGCCGAGGTTACAGTCAGCGCACCGGGCTTTTTTACCCCGCGCATGCTCATGCATAAATGTTCCGCTTCCACTACCGTCAATACTCCCTGGGGCTGTAATACTTCCACCAGCGCATCGGCTATTTGGGTGGTCAAACGCTCCTGCAATTGTAAACGATGTGAATAACCTTCTACCACACGGGCTATTTTAGAGATACCGGTAATAACGCCGTTTTTTGGTATATAAGCTACATGCGCTTTGCCAATGAAAGGCAACATATGATGCTCGCATACCGAATAAAACGGTATATCTTTAATAAGCACCATTTCACCATGTTTATCTTCTACAAATTGCAATTGCAAATAATCTTTGGGGTTTATTAATACGCCGTCAAATAGTTTTTCATACATATCTGCTACACGTTCCGGAGTTTTCAGTAAACCTTCGCGCTCTACATCCTCACCAATGCCCACCAGTAGCATATGCACTGCTTCAATTATCATCTGCTTATCTATCACAGGTTTGCCTTCCGCCATAATAGTACCCCTTTACGCTTGATGTTTTGATTCATAATCCGCTATAGCGGCGTGTAAAGCATCTGCTGCCAGCACAGAACAATGTATTTTTAGCTCCGGCAAGCCTCCTAAAGCATCTACCAATTGGGCGTTTGTTATTTTTTTTGCTTCCTCCAAGGTCAAGCCTTTAGCCATTTCAGTTAAAACGCTGGAAGAAGCTATTGCCGCTGCACAACCAAAAGTTTTAAATTTAATATCCTTGATCAGGCCCTCTTCTACATCCAAATAAATAAATGTGGTGTCTCCGCAAGCCGGGCTTTGCATCTGGCCCACACCGTCTTTACGTTCACTTTCACCAACATTGCGCGGATTATTGAAATGATCCAGAACTTTTTCATTATACACGATTTACACCCCTTTCGAAAAGCGTTAATTCCTAGTAAATAGCTCGGGTTAAGCATACCACTTTTATTGTTTATTGTCAATCTTTTTTATTGAGTATAAGTAAGGTTGACGTCAACAAATTAATATGTATAATTAATATAGGATTATTATTTTCATGCAGTAGTTAAGAGTTATTATTAATTTAAGGAGGAGAAAGAATGAAAAAAACCGTTTTACTTATTTCCGCACTGATTTTACTTAGCGTAATGCTTACTACAACCGCGAGCGCTCAAACAGAAAACAGCCCTATTTTATACAGTATATCTAATTTTGGCGACAGTTATTATTATTATGGAAGAACAAATTCCACCTTCTTTAACGATGCATTTGACATAACAAAAATATCCGGCTGGACATTAGCTAAGACCGCTATCGGTTTCGGTTCCCCAGCCAGCGGCACGGGTTTAAGGCTGGCAACAACACTAGCAATAGGCCCGGAAAGCTATCAACGAGGCGACCCCCTTCATACCTGGACATATTTTAAAAAAACTTTTGAACTGGGTGAGAACTTCAATGCGGCCACAATTGTAGATGTTAGCGGAACCCATAGGATCGATGACGCTTTGGTGATCTTCATTAATGGAGTGGAAGTTTATAGATATAATACTTCTAAATCTGAGACCGACGTTAATATTGGAACTCCCATAAATTGGGGCGCCTATGTGGGGCGCACCACCGATACTATGAATCGAGAATTTGCAATCAATAGTGATTATAATCAGAAAAGCGCCGGCATGGGTTCAGATTCACCTCTTTTTCAAGCGGGAAGCCTAACTAACTTAACAAACGCGTTGAAACCTGGTATAAACGTTATTACTTGCGTTGTCGGTCAAGTTTCCTCAACCAGTGGAGATATTTGGTTTGATCTAGATATGACAATTGAGTGTGAAGAAACGCTGAATTCGGCGTCCTACCATTATGTTGCTCCATACGGTAGCGACACCCCAAGTGGCGGTACTTTGGTCAATCCCTGGAAAACCATTAATTATGCTGTTAATAGACTTAAAGCCGGCGACACCCTGATTATCCGCGAAGGTATCTATAATGAGAGGGTAACGGTAAATGTATCGGGTACTGTAACCGATTATATCACCATTAAGGGAGAGGAAGGCAAACGGGTCATTCTGGACGGCACCGGCCTCAACTCAAACAATGGCAGCAACTATATGATACGCCTGGACGATCGCAACTATGTGCGTATCGAGAATCTGGAAATTTGCAATAACATTTTACAAGTGCGCGATTGGAATTCTAATATTGGCATATATGTCAATACCAGCAGAACAGGTAACGGTTCGGCGGGTATCCAAATAGTCAACAATAAAATATATAATATCGATGGAGAAACTTTCCATACTCAAAACAGCAGCGACGGTGGCCCCAATGCCAATGGGATTCACGTTTCCGGGTACGGCTCCACCGATGCCAGAGCCATCCGGGATATTCTTATCGAAGGTAATGAGGTCTATGGATGTAAATTAGGCTGGAGCGAGGCTGTGGTGGTCAACGGCAATGTCCGGGACTGGCAAATCATCAACAACTATATTCACGACAATAATAATATTGGCATCGACGCTGTAGGCGGTGAAGATTGGCTTGGTTTTAGCGCCACCGATCAGCTAAACCGGGCCCGCAATGGCCGTATTGCCGGTAACGTCATCATAAATAGCACTGGCCACAGTAACCAGGCTTATAATGGCGGAGGTGGCGCCGACGGCATTTACGTAGATGGCGGTAAGGATATAATAATCGAAAACAACTACGTGCTAGGATGCGGGTACGGTATTGAGATCGGTACTGAAATAGGTACAAGCTTCCGGCCTTCCGGCATCTTCATTCGCAACAATGTGGTTTCTTATAACTTAAGCAGTGGTATCTTGCTGGGGGGTACCGATGGAGCCTTAGATGTTCTGGTAGAAAAGAACACTATCTATCAAACGGTAGGAAACGGTCTCGAACGCAAATCCGGCAGTAATACCGGCCCCTATGATATAAAAAACAATATAATAGTTACTGCTGGAAACATTTCCTATATAAGTGCCAGCGGCACTGGCGGCACACTAAACTATACGGGTAATATATACTATGGCGGATCCTCCAGCAGGCCCTCAGGCGACACCAACGGCCAAGTTATCGCAACCTGTCCGGTGGTCAGCTTAACCAGCGGTAATTTCATGCCCAACAGCGATATTAGCCAGGGCGCGGTATTAACCGCTCTTACTACGCCGGATTTGGCTAAAGGCATAGCCAATTATGCCGCGCGTCTACCCGCCTTGACAGTGCAAAGCGGCGTTTATAGCATCATTAATAGCACAGCCAACAAAGGCAGCAGTTCCAATCCGCTTACCTGCGCTAAGATCGGCGGCGACAATATCTGCCGTTATTTCGAAAATCTGCCAGGGATAGCTGGTACAGGCGCCAAGGTGTATATGAAACATGCCAACACTAATGGCAGTTCCTATATAGACAGCGACAGCAATGCAGATAAGTATTACGGCATTGTCACCATTGGTAATGGAGCAGACGGCCAAATCAATTATAATAAAATCACCCAACGCCTTACCATCACAAATATGCGCATTTATGTCAGTGTGCCCTACGAAGCCAACGGCCAAACCAGCTGGATCGCACAGCAGGTGAACAGTGTATGCGTGACTTTTGATCCTAGCGACGGTCCATCTTTAGCATTTAAGGCAGAGGCATTGACCCTTACACCCGGCTCCAATGAGTACTGTATGAATTTTACCTGGCATAGCGATAGATCTGATAATACAGCATCGGCTGTACAGATAGCGAAGAGAATCGAGCAGGAAGGCGGACTGTTTCCCAGTGACGCGATAACTTGGCAAGGAACCGTGGGCAACGCCGCATCAGGCAAAAGCTGGCATAAGGTATCTGTTAGTGGATTGGAGCGAAATACCGAATATATTTACCGCGTCTCCAACGATAAAAGCATATACAGTGAAATCTACGGTTTTAAAACCGGTGGCGAGGGTAGCTTCCAATTCATTGCTGTGGGCGACCCCCAGCTTTCTACCGGTAATCAGGATAGCAGCAGTCTGTGGCCAAGACCGCTCACAACTACCAGAGCAGGTTGGGCAAACACCGTGAATACTTTCACCACCCATTTTCCCGATGCCTGCTTTATAGCTGGTACCGGTGATCAGGTCGATAATGGCGCTAACGAAACTCTTTATGACTATTTTTTAGAACCAGCGCAGCTTCGGAGCTTGCCAATTGCCCCGACTGTAGGTAACCACGAAGGAAGCAATCAGAGTTTTACCTGGCATTACAATCTGCCTAATGAAACTGTTGGCAATTATTTTGGAAACTACTGGTATAGTTATAATGGCGCATTGTTCGTAGTCTTCAATACTTCCTCTTATCCGAGCGCGTCGAGTGTCAATAATTATCTCGTACAATTTGACGCCACATTGATGGCGGCTACTACGGCTAACCCCGATGCTAAGTGGCTTTTTGTTCAGCACCACAAATCCACTGCTTCCCCTGCGGAACACCAAGTCGATGACGATGTAAAAATTTGGGCAGCAGGGATCGGACCCCTGATGGACAAATATCAGGTGGATTTCGTACTGGCCGGGCATGACCATGTCTATTCCCGAAGCTGGAGTATTTATGAACAAAAAAAGGTCGAGGGTATAGATTACACGGCAGATAGCGTTATCAACCCCCAGGGAACAATCTATTTTACCCTTAATACCGCCAGCGGGCTGTACTACTATGATATCCCGAAAACCAAGCCAAACGGCGCGCCGGATTGGGTAGATGGCAAGCCTTGGTACACCAATGTAGCAACTCAAATAAAAGTTCCGCAGTTCACTGTGGTCGATGTCAGCTCCGAAAGTGTGACCTTTAAGACTTACCGCACAGATACGATGGCGATTCTGGATCAATATACGGTCATTAAGAAAAAAATTGTGCTTAACCCGCCTTCCATCAGCCATGACGTGAGCGGAAACAGCCACATTTTCCCCAGTGCAGCTTATGGTTATGCTAATCAGGGCGCTCGTACCATAATGGTGACTAATGAGGGAGGCCAAGCTAGTGGGAATTTGGATATTGTTCTTGGCGGCGTTGACCCAACTGCTTTTAGCCTCAGCACAGCATCCTTAAGCAGTATGGCCGCTGGCGGTAGCCGAACTTTCACCGTTCACCCAGTAGCTGGCTTAGCACCAGGTACATATAGCGCCACTGTGACTGTAAGCCCGACGGAAGACAATAGCAACCAGCTCGCGTCGATAAGCTTTAGCGTGAGTTTCACTGTGGGTAAGGCGGCGGGGGCAAGCGTGAACACGCCCACAGTACAAGCCGTAACTCAAAATAGCATCACCGTTAATGCCGTGATAGCCCCTAACAATGGGCAAAACGTGGAATACAATATCAGTACATCAACTAATGTACCCGCCAACGGTTGGGTGATGAGCCGCACTTTTAATGGTTTAAGTAGCGGCATTGATTATTATGTCTTTGTTCGTTCGGCGGCAAACGAGAATTACGATGCAGGCGCGGCATCGCGCGGCGCGGCGGTTCGAACATTAATGCCAACTCATACTGTTATATTTAGTGTGATCAATGGCAATGGAACGATCAGAGCTTCAGTAGACAGCTTTAATATTGTATCCGGGGCGGTAGTTGAGCAAGGCAAGAATATTGTGTTCACCGCTACTCCAGATATTGGCTATCGGGTGAAAGCCTGGAGGCTGAATAATACCGCCCTACCCGGCAACACCTCAAACAGCTATACTCTAAGCAATCTGACAACCGCTACGGTAGTCTCGGTGGAGTTTGAAGCAATATCGGGAAATACGATTATCAGTATAACTCCTACGGCTTCTATTGATAAAATGTCCGGCAATCAAAACAAGCTAAATATTACTGTCACGGAAAAATACGCAAACGGTGAGACAAAGATATTCACCGCAACATTTATAATCAATAATAATGCGGTCGGCACGTATAATGTTGGGGCTTATAAAGTTTATATAGCTACAAAGGGAGGCGATAAAATCAGCGAGTGTCGCATAGAACTATAATCTTCTAAACAAAACCCCACTCATAAGCCAAGTGATAGGTTATGAGTGGGGTTTTATTTTGTCTTTTTGTTGTTGCCCTCTTTTTAACAATCGTTCCCTAATCCGTGCTTCCATCCCATTTTCAGTAGGATTATAATACTTGGTTTCTTTCAATTCATCCGGTAGGTATTGTTGCGCAATATAATTTCCCGTATAATCATGGGGATAAAGATAACCCACACCATGACCGAAATTCTTTGCCCCCTTATAGCTGGCATCGCGCAAATAAAGCGGCACCGCGCCCAATTCCTTACCAGCTAAATCGGCCCGCGCCGCGCTTATACCCGCCACAGTACTATTGGATTTCGAAGCGCAGGCTATATAAAGCGCAGCTTCGGCTAAGGGGATTTGCGCTTCTGGCCAGCCCACAAAATGCACGGATTGCGCCGCCGCCATAGCCACTACCAAAGCCATAGGGTCTGCCAAACCAACATCTTCCGCCGCACAAATGACTATACGCCTGGCAATAAACTCCGGGCTTTCTCCGGCTTCACACATACGGGCCAGCCAATGCAGGGCTGCATCCGGATCGGAGCCGCGCATGCTCTTAATAAAAGCGGAAATCACATCATAATGCCAGTCTCCTCCTTTATCATACCTGATCACGCGCTTTTGTATACTTTCCTCAGCAATAGCAAGATCGATATGGCGGCTTCCTTTATCATCAGCTTGAGTAGTTAAAGCGGCCAATTCCAAGGCATTCAAGGCAAAACGCGCATCTCCCGCGCTCAATTCTGCCCAGTAAGCGAGTGCTTCTTCCTCCACCGAAAGATCAAGCGCCGCTAAAACTGTATCTTGATCTAAAGCCCTTTTAAGCAAGAGTAATATATGCTCACTCTTTAGTGGTTCCAGCTTAAAAATACGCGAACGCGAAAGTAATGCACCGTTCACCTCAAAATAAGGGTTTTCCGTGGTAGCGCCAATCAATATCACTACACCTTCTTCAACCGCAGGCAACAGAGCGTCTTGCTGGGTTTTATTAAAGCGATGTATCTCATCGATGAATAGCAATGTGCGTTTCATATATAATCGTAGCTCTTCCCGCGCTTCTTTGATGAGTTCACGCATTTCGGCAATACCAGAGGTAACGGCGGAAAGTTTCATGAAGCGGCTAGCGCTTTGTGCGGCTATTACATTAGCCAAAGTGGTTTTACCGCAACCGGGCGGACCATAAAAAACTACGGAAGTTAGTTTATCCGCCTCGATCGCCCGGCGTAAGAGGCGTCCTTTAGCTAAAATATGCTCCTGCCCCACAAAATCATGTAAGCTTTGTGGCCGCATTCGTGCCGCTAAAGGCCGGTTTTTATTTTGCGCCTTAGCGCTGGCATAATCGAAAAGGTCATCCATTACTAGTCTCCTCTTATCTTTCTATACCAGTCAAATCCCGCAGTACCGCACTAGCCAGCAACAAGCCCGCCATCGCCGGTACAAAAGGAGAGCTGCCCAGATGCCTTTTTGCGCCCAGTTCCACTTCCGCTTTTTCTTCCGCTAAGGCATTTTGGCGCGGCGGTTCTTCGCTATACACCACACTCACGCCTTTTTCTATGCCCGCCGAGCGCAAACGCTTGCGCAATTCCCTGGCCAGCGGGCAACCTTTGCTTTGAGAAATATCAGCTAAGCGCAAGCGTTCCGGGGCTAGGCGTAGCCCCGCGCCCATAGCGGACGCTACAGGCTTACCCAAATTTAGCGCATGCGTTATGATAGCAACCTTACCGGGCATATGATCTATGGCGTCCACAAAATAGTCGGCTTTACCCAGCATTACTACATTATCCGGCTCAATAAATTCCAGGAGCGGTACAATGCGACAATGAGGGTTTATAGCGGCAAGGCGTTCCGCAACCGCTTCTACCTTAGCCCGCCCCAAATTTTGTAGCAGTGCCGGTAATTGACGGTTTAAATTAGATAATTCAACCTTATCATGATCAATGAGTACCAATTCCCCTATACCACCGCGAACCAGTGTTTCTGCCACAAAAGAACCCACGCCGCCCAAGCCAATTAACACCACCCGGCTTTGTCTCAGGCGCTCTTGTGCTTCATTCCCCCATAGCAGGCGGTTACGGGCAAATATATCGTCATATGAAGGAAAGTCGGCTGTCATGCTCAAACCTCCAAACTAGTAAGCAGCTCCACAAAATAGGGCGGTAACGCGCTTTCGAAAAGCAGGTCTTCACCGCTAACAGGGTGCTTAAAGCCCAGTATTTTAGCATGAAGGGCCTGGCCGTCTAGTTCTAAACGCTGTTTTTTTGGCCCATAGAGTTTATCACCGGCTACGGCATGACCTAAATGCGCCATATGTACGCGTATCTGATGGGTGCGCCCGGTTTCCAAGCGCAATTCTGTATAAGTATAAGCGGAATAACGCCGTATAACGCGATAATGGGTTATCGCCCGCCGTCCCCGTGTAGTCTCCACCGCCATCTTTATACGTTCATGTGGATGGCGGCCTATAGGCGCATCTACTAACCCGGCGTTTTCCGCTATCACACCATTGAGTAAGCCATGATAAATACGCGTAATACCGGATTCTTGCCATTGACGGGCTAGCCTGGCATGGGCAAGATCATTTTTAGCCACTACCAATAAACCGGAAGTATCTTTATCCAAGCGATGTACTATACCGGGGCGTATTTCACCGTTTAACCCGGAAAGATCTGTACAATGATTGAGCAGGGCATTGACCAAAGTACCGCTGCTATGTCCGGCAGACGGATGCACCACCAAACCCTGCTGCTTATTTATTACCACAATATGGGCGTCTTCATAAACAATATCTAAGTCGATATCTTCCGCCACAAGCACCGGATCTTTTAGTTGGGGCAGGATGACGTTTATTCGCTCCCCGCCTTGCAATAATAGGCTAGGTTTAGCTGCCTTTCCCATAACCAGCACAGCGCCTTCCCGAATTAAAGCCTGCACACGGCTGCGAGAATATTCTGGCAAAGCCTGGCTTAAAAATAGGTCTAAACGTTGATTAGCCGCATTTTGAGCCCATATTTCAATCGGCGCGGACATCTATTCCCTCTTTAACAACCTGCGCTTTTGAACGGATAAGTAAACACCAGCCCAATAAAGCTGCGCCGATCACAATACAGCTATCCGCTATATTAAAAATTGGGAAAAAATGGAAATCGATAAAATCTGTTACAGCGCCCACACGCAGACGATCGATAAAATTACCTAAAGCGCCACCACAAAACAACGCCAGAGCCGCTCTTAGCAGTTTATCATTTTTCGACACACTACGCATAAACCATAGTATAGCCACTAATACCGCTAAAGTTGTTATGATAAAAATCCACCGCTGCCCCTGCAAAATGCTGAAAGCCGCGCCTTTATTCAGTACATAAGTGATATCAACCAAGCCTTTTATTAATGGCAGTGATTGCCCCAATTGCATATTGGCGCCTATCACATATTTGATACCCTGATCACATAATACCACCAAGGCAAAACAGATCCAAAACATAATATACTCCTTTATATTCTCATTTTACGCGCCATTTCTACATATTCCCAAACTTTAGCTATGAAATCTCCTATCACAGGTAAATTTAGCACCTGCAGTTTATTTAATACATAGATGCCAAAAGCGCCCAAAAGAGTAAAACCCACGGCCATGCCAAAACCTCGCGCCACTCCACTGATAAAATTAATCCTCAGCATACGAGTAGGTTTTTGTGTTAGTTTTATATATTCAACCAGATTAAGCCGGGTCAAATAATCGGCAAACTGGGTCAGCCGCTCTATTTCTGCGCGCGTAATCGTTGTGCCAAATGTTTCTTGCTCTAAAGCAGTATTTTCCGGTATTTCTTTAATGTCCTCTGGCCGATGCTTTTGCGTTGGTTGGTTTACAGGTTTTGTCATACCCGGCTCCTAAAATAAATTCCTTACAACTTTTCTATCATAATACATTTGACTAAAGCTGGCAAGGGTTTAACAATAAAAAAGGGGTGAACACAAGGTCCGCTCCTTTTTTTTCAACAAACCATGATCTTGTGCTTAGTACTTATTTAACACTTCCGGTGACCAGCGCCAATAGCGCCATACGTACCGGCACGCCGTTTCCGGATTGCTCAAAATACACTGCACCGGCATAATCATCTACTTCTACCTCGATCTCATTGACTCTGGGCAGAGGATGCAACACAATAGCTCCGTGCTTGAACATCTCAATATGCCTTTTGCTCATAATAAAGAGATTTTTATTGCGTTCATATTCCTCCTGGCTGGAAAAACGCTCGCGCTGTACTCTTGTCATATAGAGCATATCGGCGTTTTGCACCGCATAATCCAAATCAAAACACTCTTCTACTTCAATACCCAAAGCTTTTATTTTTGTTATATGCTCTTCTGGCATACGTAATTCCTGCGGAGAAGCTAAAATAATTTTTGCTACATCAAATTTAGACAAAGCGTCTAATAGCGAATGAGGCGCGCGGCCATATTTAAGATCGCCACAAATAGCATGTGTTAATCCATCTAATGTGCCTTTTTGCTTATAGATAGTATAAACGTCTAAAAGGGCTTGTGTGGGGTGTTCGCCGGAACCGTCGCCGCCATTGATATAGGGCACAGTAGCTGCGCGGGCAATCTC
>JGI24705J35276_12237648_pt1 | contig 12306 bp, 10 predicted proteins | sample TergutNt197P4_FD_35276 | JGI IMG/M metagenome (IMG submission 35276)
AAAATGGGGCAGGACGGACACGACCGCGGCGGAAAAGTGGTTGCAACGGGCTTTGCCGATTGCGGCTTTGATGTTGATATGGGACCGCTTTTTCAAACGCCGGCAGAGGCAGCAAAGCAGGCAGTGGAAAATGATGTCCACGTCCTCGGAGTGTCGTCTTTGGCAGCAGGACACAAAACACTCGTGCCGCAGGTGATAGAAGAGTTAAAAAAACTCGGCAGAGAGGATATTATCGTTATTGCCGGAGGCGTTATTCCTCCACAAGATTATGATTTCCTTTATAAAGCAGGTGTAGCAGCCATTTTCGGACCAGGCACCAACCTCGCAAAATCGGCTGTGATAGTGATGAAAATTTTGGTGAGTTGATTTTCTAGAAACAAATAAGTTAAAAAAATGTAATAATTTGGATATTAATATTGTTGCAGGCAAATTTTGATTACCACTATCTCAAGTGAGAGTTGCAGTGTGAAATAGATATAAAATATTAAATTTGATATATTTTATAAAAGGGGTTCCCGATGAGGCGAGTTGTAAAGCAAAATTACAACAAATTGGAAATTAACGAATTTTGGACTGATGTTGGCACAAAGAAATACAAAATTTGGCTAATTTACGCATATCACAGAGAAACGGGCGAAATAATTGCAGATTAAGACATCGCATCAGGTGGGCTTTCATAAAAATTTGTTGCTTCTCAAAGAAGCTTTTTAACCATTTCAAAGTATTTAATTTGTATTTGTTTTATATCAGCATACTTTGTAATACACCACCAAATTTTTTACTAAAAAATTCATTCGTTATGTGTGTAATTTATAAATTTTATCTATATTTGCAATAAAATTACAATAATTTAATAAATAATATCTTAATCCAAAAAGAGATGAAGAATTTCAAATTCATTTTAAGAAGAATCAACGTTTTTCTGTGTGATTTGGCGCTGGCGTATGCGCTGTTCTATTTGCTTATGTTTATTCGTCCTGTCGGATTTCCCATAAGCGCTTATCTTTTCTGCTCTGTTATTGTGTATTTCGGATTGACATTTGGGCTGTTTCGTAAAAGTTTTATGCAAGTATTGTTCGGGATTGAAATTGAAAAACGCAAGATAAATCATTTATTGTTCAAATTATTTTTTATTTCAATCATTCCATTAGTGTTATCAATCTTACATTTTGATATTCTGATGGTTATGTATATATTGGTTATATTGGTATTGTCCATCATTTTGTTGCCGTTTACAAAAAAATCCTTATGGCAATGGTGTTCCGGAGCGCAAATGAAATTGCAGAAAAATACGTATAAAAGCAAATTGCAGATTATTATTATTTCGGGTATAACTATTGCAATAATTATTTTCCCCATATTGCGCTCAAATTTCCGTTTTAATATTGCTGATTTTTTTCAAAATAATAAAACAGAAGCATACCCTGTCTCTGTAATAGAAAAAAACTATTATGTTAAAAACATTCAACGTTATAAGCAAGCCCCTGTTGACTACATTATGCAACTATTTGACAAATACGATATTGTTGTTCTTTGTGAACGCATGCATAGTGAAACTGCTCAATGGGATTTTTTTTCGGAACTTGTACTAAATGATGCTTTTGCAAGCAAAGTGCAGAATATTTTTACCGAAGTTGGGTATGCCAAGCTTCAAGAGCAATTAGATGCGTATATGAATACGCATTTTTCTTCCGAAGAAGATTTGCAACGTACAACAGCATCTATTGTAAGAGAAGATGGCATTTGGCCCATTTGGTCTAATACCAATTTTTATGATTTTATGCTTAATTTACATAAATTCAATGAATTAAGAGAGAAGGAGAATAAAATAAATTTATTTTTTACAGATGCTACTATTGATTGGAATAAAGTTAAGAATACTCAAGAATATGATAGTATTTTGGTAAATTGCAAGTACGATAGTATTATGGCGTCCAATCTTATGAGTCAATATAATAAATTAGCAACAAAAAAATGCTTGTTGATAACCAATACTCGGCATGCATGGAATATCGGGAAAAATGAAGTCACCTATATTTTTCAAAAGTTTCCAAAACAAACAGCAACGGTTTGGATTCATTGCACCTCACAACTATTATATCCTGCAATGAATGGGACTTTGGATGCTGCCGCTATTGAGATTCAGGACAGCATTTGGGCGATTGATTTCCAAAAATGTCCGCTGGGAAATATTGACTGGGATTTATTTCCTCGTTTGTATAAATTAAACAACCTCAAATACAGAGATATATTTACAGGAATGGTTTATTGTAAAACCCCACAACAATGGATAATAAGTGATAATTACCCGTTTATATTAGATAATTTTCAAGATACTTTATTAAAACGAAGCGCTTTATTGGGGGAAAAATATTTAAATACCATCAAAAGTTTAATTGCAAAAGGATATTTTAATACCATCAATGCTCATAAAAATCCGTTGTTTGCGTTAATTAATTTGGTGTTTTTATCTGTTCATAGCATCATTCTACTGTATTTATTTTTGAATTTGTCAGTAAAACTTCTTTCAATGTTTTTTAGTAAAAAATGAATAGAATTAAATTAAAAATCTAACAATTAATTATTCCCCACTTGATGTATTGTAAGACGTAAAAGCACGAAAATAAAATTTATCGCTTTCTTTTTTACTTTTTGCCATTTTTTCTTTACTTTTGTCCTGATTATCAGGTATTATAACAGCATACTTTTTAATAAATCACCAAATTTAGTATATTTATTTTTCAAACTTGCAAAACAAAAGAGCAAATAGTATAATATTTAGAGAGAGGGGATTTGGTTCATATACGATACAGATAATGAGAGTGAGAATAACTACAACAAAATTCTTTTTATCTATCTTTCTTCTTCTCTCTTTCTCCGTTTCTGCGCAGCCGCCAGCGTGGACATTAGAGAATTGCATTGAGCATGCCATAAAGAATAATATCTCCATAAAGCAAATGGAACTGTCGCACAAGGCAGCGGCAAGCAATTTAGATGCCTCAAAAATGGCTTTTTTGCCGAATTTAAACGCTTCGGGAGGGCAAAACTGGAACTTCGGGCGCACGCAAGGGCAGAGTGGTCTTTACGAAAATCAAACTCAATCGAATACAAGTTTGTCGGTAGGTACTTCTGTGCCGCTTTTTCAGGGCGGGTATCTTCTAAATTCGGTATCCAAGTCAAAACTCGATTTGCAGGCAGCATTCTTAAATATTGAAAAAGCAAAAAATGATATTTCGTTGCAGGTTACGTCTCTGTTTTTTCAGGTTCTTTTTCAAAAGGAGATTTTAAAAATAGCGCAGGAGCAGTTTCATACCACGCAACAGCAGGTTGCCGCTACCGCAATTCTCGTAGAAAGCGGCAAGGTCTCTCAAAGTCAATGGTTTGATATTTCATCTCAGGCGGCAAAAGATACTTTGGACGTTGTTCAGGCATCGGGCAACCTCAAATTATCGCTGCTTGACTTAGCTCAAGCCCTTGAATTACAAGATATTGAAGATTTTGATATAGAAAGTCCGGAAATACACGCAAGCGCCAATGATGGAGAAAATGCAAATTCGACCATTCGTTCCTTCGAGAGTTTGCGCTTATCAGATATTTATAATCAGGCAGTTGGAGCAATGCCGGAAGTCAAATCACAGGAACTTTCGGTAAAAAGTGCGGAAAAATCTCTAAAAATTGCTCAATCGGCTTACTATCCTTCCATCAGTTTGAGCGCCGGTATCGGTACAAATTATTTTTATCTTTACAACAATAATTTGCAAAATTTAACGTTTAAAAAACAAATGAACCTCAATCTTGGTAAGTATATCGGATTAAATCTTAATATTCCTATTTTCAACAGATTATCGGTTTTAAATCAGACAAATCAGGCAAAATTTAACATTGAAAACCAAAAACTTATTTTGGAGAATACAAAAAAACAACTTTATAAAGATATTCAAACGGCATATATAAATGCCAATTTAGCACAAGAGAAACAAAGCGCAGCAACACAGGCAGTCAGGGCTGCTCAGGAGGCATTTCGTTATGCGACAGAGCGTTACGCCAGCGGCAAATTGTCTGTTTTTGAATATTCCCAATCACAGGCGCAGTTGTCGCAAGCGCAATCGGAAGAGGCGCAGGCAAAATACGATTATATGTTGAAAATAAAAATTTTAGAATTTTATACACAACAATGAAAACCTTTCCTCTCTTCACCCAACTTGACGCAATGGATTGCGGGGCAACGTGCTTGCGTATGATAGCAAAGCATTACGGCAAGTTGTACTCCAATCAGACCTTGCGGGAATGAAAATTTACACTCACTGCTGTTTGCCATTTTCTAATTCTGCAATTTTCGCTTTTAACTGTTTGTTCTCTTCAATTAGTCGTTGAACTTCAACTAAAATACTTCCCGGGAAATTATTATTTACAGTAGGATTGTTAGAAACAGAAATTGCTGTTTTTTTATTGTCTTGATTGCTTCGAGAAGAATTCTCTACACAATGCTCCAAACCAACATTAAACAAATTACAAATTTTCCAGATTAAGACGAAGTTCACCTTCTTTACCTCCCCACTCTCTATTTTACACAAGGTACCTTGAGCAATTTCTAACTTTATAGCCATTTCTTCTTGCGATAAAGAATGTGTTTCTCTTAATTTGCGAATCTTAACACCTATCTCTCCTATTATTTTATTTTCATTCATTTTTTTTAGTGCAAAAATAATTATTTTTTGTCGATTAAAAAAATTCGAAAAGGAATAAAAATTATTTGTTTTCGAATAACAACGTAATAATTTAAGTTTTACCTTTGTAGCGTCAATTTTTGTATGGAAAAACACGGAGTTTTTACAGTGGCCAATGTGAGAACAAAGTGTTAAGTAAATATAAAATTGCAAATAAAATAAAATAAGTTTAACAATTTAATTAATTTTGTAAAATGAAGAAATTAAGTGAAATTAATGGGAATTATCCAAATCTGGATTCAACCAATGTCTTACAAGAGCAAGACATGAACAAGGTACTTGGTGGAGACGATTGCAAATCTTGTGGTAGCGGTTGCAAAAATGGTTGTGTTGATGGTAACAGACAAGGTACTTCAACAGGACATCTTACACAAGATTTAGTAACGCAAGTACAAGTACAAGTATAAATGTAACTTCAATCACCAAATTTGCATTTGAAAACAAAAGGATTATAATCTTTTCCTATGTGGTTTCTAACAAGATGCAATGTGAATTTAAAATCTGATAGGCAAGATGTGTGTAATATTTTGTCTATTAGATTTTAAAAATAAAATTCTAATTATGTGATGAATATTGAAAAATATGATATAAAAATTTTAAGTGATTTCGATTATCAATTTTTCAGCAAAGGGAAAAATGGAATAGTTGAGAAAAAAGTAGTATTCTGTCCTACTGAAATCCCTAATTATTTCAGGTTAAGTTTTGGTGATGTTGTTAATAATTATATTGAAGAAATGTCAATTTCCAATAACGGTGATGTAGATTTAATCATTGCAACAGTAGTGTGGAGCGTAATATGTTTTACGAGACAGAATACAAAAAGACATGTGAAATTTACAGGTGCAACTGAATCACGCACAAGATTATTTGCTATGTGGATAAATAAAAATAGAGACGAATTATTCAAATATCTCAATATTTACGGTTATTGTAATGGTAAATGCGAAAAATTCATTCCCAATAAACGATATAATTCGTTTTTAATATCTTTAAATCTTTAAATATGACGCATTATAAAAAAATAAAATTTATTTTGTCTGTATGTTTTGGTTTGTGTTCTTTTTTTGCTGTTTCACAAAATTCAGATAATAAATTAACTGAATATGTCGATTTTCTACAAACACAAAATACCTCCGCAAAAGATTATGTATTAGGACTTTTTGACAAATACAATATCGTTGTATTATGCGAACGTCATCATGCAGAAATGACACAATATGACTTGATATTCGATATTGTTTCGGATAGTAGATTCACTTCACAAGGAGGACAAATTATGATGGAAGTGGGAGTGTCAAATTTGGAAGAAAGATTAAATGCTTTTTTACAAAATGATACATTGTCTGATGAAAAAGTGGAATATAATATTTTAAACATTATTAGATATAATGATTATTATCCTTTATGGGAGATGACAAATTATCCCGTTTTTATTAAAAAATTACATAATCTCAATAAAACGTTACCTCAAAAGGAAAAAATAACTATACATCCTGTGGATTTACCCTTTTCGTGGACAGATATTACATCGAAAAAACAATATAAGATAATAATGGTTTCAACAGATTTAACGAGAGACGATATTATGGGAGAACAGATGCAAAAAATCATTGAAGAAAATCCTGACAAGAAATTTTTGATAATAATGAATGCCTACCATTCATGGTTTGTTCCTGAAAAATATGGAGCATCATGGTGGGTAAAAAATGCCGCAGGCGAAAAAGCAGTAAATGTTTTATTAAGCAATACATGGGTGGGCACTTTGACTGATGAGGGAAAATGGGATGCGGCTTTTAAAATGGCAAATAAAGAAAATCTGGGATTTGACTTGGAAAATACACCTTTTGGACAAACTGACTTCCTAAAATACTTTTTTAAAGGGGGGTTTGTTTTTAAAATAGATACTCTTTTAAAAAATCACAATAAAATGCAGGATTTTTATCACGGATATGTTTTTTATAAACCTATAGAACAACACATTTTGTCTTTTGGTTATCCGAATTATATAAGCGGGAATTTTAAAAAGGAGATGAACAGACGCGTCAAAATTGCCTGGGGAAATTTTGACGCAATTTTGGGAAAATATAAAATAAGAAATTTTTACAATAAAGTCAGAGCAAAACAATATCATGATATAGACAAACTAATCAAACAACGTGATAAATGGATAAAAAATAAATAATTAAATATGATAGAAAAAGAAATAGAAAAAAAGAAGTATGTTTTCAATCCTTGCTATATATTACGAAACGATATTAATCGTGTGATCTTAACAGATTCCGGAAAAGAAAAATATGACAAATTGGGTAATGACAATTTTAGTGAATTTATACACCCAATTCACGCTATGTTTCTGTCCTTTTTCAAAGGAGATAAAACATTGAGTGAAAATATAAAAGAAATATCTTATTTTTTTTCAATGGAAGAAAATAAAACATTTGAGTTAGTGAAACAATTTATCGAAAACCGAGGAACAATCGTAATAGAATACGATGGAAATTTTTATTACTACCCTGAAAAAATATTGATAGAAAACAAATATAATTTTCACAGAACTTATTGTGCCGAAGATTTCAATATTACCGAAAAACTTGATTTTGAAAATCAACGATACAATATTCCTATTGAATGTACAATAGTTGTAAATACTACCTGTGTTACAGATTGTATATATTGTTATGCTGACAAAATAAATATTATGAAAAATAAGATACCATTTGAAAGATTAAAGGCTATAATAAATGAAACACAACAGTTAGAATTTAAAAGCGTAGATATTAGTGGTGGAGAATTATTTTTATATGAGAATTGGTACGAGTTACTTTCTTTGTTGTACAAAAATGATTATGAACCATACTTAACCACTAAAGTTCCCATTGATGAAAGCGAAATACTAAAATTAAAAGAATTAGGGGTTGAAGCAATACAAATTTCATTAGATTCTGTATTCTCTGATGATTTAGAAATCAATCTTCGAGTGGGTAATAATTACAGAGAAAGAATATTAAACACAATTAATTTGTTAAATAAATATAAATTTAGAATTAAAATAAAATCGGTAATAACGAATCCGATTTTTGATATTGACAAAATCAACAAAAGTATTGATTATTATAATCGAATAGAAAATATTCATCTTGTTGAACTGACTGCCCCAGGTGCTTCCAATTATAAAACTAATGATGAGTTTTTAAAATACAGATTATCGCTCCAACAAATTCAATGTTTAAAAGAATTGATAGATGATAATAAGGCGCGTGGTCTACATTTTACATTAGGTTTAGACGCTCAAATGTATACAAAAGAAATGTTTGATAATTCTGTTGAAAACAAAACAAAAAATTTTTACAGTCGTGCAAGATGTACAGGTAATGAGCGTTCTTTTTATATTTTGCCAAATGGAGATATAAGTATTTGTGAAGAACTATATTTTAATAAAAACCTAAAATTAGGGAGTATTATTAATAATTCAATTATGGAAATGTGGAATTCTGCTCAGGCAAAGGATTTGTTTTACATTTCACAAAATAAAATTTCACAAGATAGTTATTGTTCTAAATGTATTGAATTTAAAGAATGTCGCCATAAAAGAGGTATTTGTTGGGTTGATGTTATTAGTGCTTATGGAGATGAAAATTGGGATTTCCCTTCTCCTGAATGTCCATATTCGCCTCCAATAAAAAATAAATTTTATTGTGAATAAATGCGCTCTTTGTCGCGTGATTTTGTATTGAAAAACATTTGGTCTTGGTCATCCTCATTTTTTCCCAACGTTTTGTATTAACGCTATAGCTTGTTCAATTGTACAATGTAACAATAAAAAATAAAATCAAATAATTGATATTTTCTATGTTTTTATTATTACTTTTGCAAACAAAATTAAATTGAGAAATGAAAACCTTTCCTCTCTTCACCCAACTTGACGCAATGGATTGCGGGGCAACGTGCTTGCGTATGATAGCAAAACATTACGGCAAGTTGTACTCCAATCAGACCTTGCGGGAACGTAGTTTTATCACACGCGAGGGCGTTTCTATGCTCGGCATTGCCGAAGCCGCCGAAAGTATAGGTTTTCGTACCGTTGGTGTAAAAATCACTTTGTCAAAACTGCTTGAAACACCACTTCCGTGCATCCTGCATTGGAATCAAAATCATTTTGTTGTGTTGTATGAAATAAAAAAGAATAAATTTTATATTGCCGACCCTGCGGGCGGAAAATATACTTTGACTACGGACGAAATGTTAAAATGCTGGGCTTCTACCGAAACTAATGGCGAAAAAGCAGGTGTTGCGCTGCTGCTTGAGCCAAGTCCCGATTTTTATACAACAAAACTTACTGACGAAAAAAACAAGAAAAAAATATCTTTCTTCTTTAGATATTTAAAACCGTTTAAGTCCCAAATTTTTCAGTTGTTTTTGGGCTTAATCATCGGCAGTATTTTATCTCTCATTTTCCCTTTTCTCACACAAAGCATTGTAGATAAAGGAATTAGCAACAATAATCTTTCTTTTGTAACGCTCGTATTAATTTCTCAATTGATACTTTTTTGCGTTCAGTTAGGCGTAAATTTTCTTCAAAGTTGGATTTCTCTTCATGTAAATACAAGAATATCAATAAGTTTGATTTCCGATTTTTTGTCAAAACTTATGCGGCTTCCGCTTCGATTTTTCGATTCCAAAAACGTAGGTGATATTCTTCAGCGCATTGGCGATAACGAAAGGATAAAATCGTTTCTTACAGGCAGTTCCATAACTACTCTTTTTTCGTTTTTCAATTTTATTATATTTGCCTGTATATTAGCATTTTACAGCGGAATGATTCTTGCGGTTTTTCTTATCGGCAATATTGCATATATTCTTTGGATTATGCTTTTTCTGCGTTATCGGCGGCGATTGGATATGGCTCGTTTTGCTCAGGCAGCAGCCGAACAAAGTAATCTGGTTCAGATTGTTACCGGTATGCAGGAAATCAAACTTAATAACTGCGAAAAACAACAGCGCTGGAAATGGGAGCGTATTCAGGTTAAACTCTTTAATATCAGCATCAAAGGGCTTGCCTTAGGGCAATATCAGCAACTTGGCTCAGTATTTTTTACACAAGTTACATCGCTGTTAATTAGTTATTTATCAGCGCGTTCGGTTATTGAAGGCAATATGACTTTGGGTATGATGATGGCAGTAAGTTATATTATCGGACAACTTTCGGCGCCCATAAGTCAAGTGATTGGTTTTGTACAATCGGCGCAAGATGCAAAAATAAGTTTGGAGAGATTGAATGAAATTCATAACAGAGAAGACGAAAACGCTACATCGTATTCTTCGGACGGAGAAAATTATTTAACTCAAGTTCCTGAAAATAAGAATATTAAAGTTGAAAATGTTTTTTTCAGTTACGATGGCGCCGAGCGTAATTATGCGCTAAACGGCATTTCACTTTTTATTCCACAACAGAAAACCACTGCAATAGTCGGGGCATCGGGCAGTGGAAAAACTACGCTAATTAAGTTATTATTAGGATTTTATGAACCGAATAATGGAGAAATTAAGATTGATAACAGTAATCTTAACGAAATAAATCCTCATCTTTGGCGGCAATCAACAGGTGCGGTGATGCAGGACGGATTTATTTTTTCGGATACGATAGCAAATAATATTGCTGTTGGCGTTGATAATATTGATAAACAGCGTCTGAGATTTGCAGCACAAACTGCTAATATTCACGAGTTTATAGACAGTTTGCCTTTAAAATACAATACAAAAATAGGAATGGACGGCAGCGGGATAAGCCAGGGACAGCGGCAGAGATTGTTGATTGCACGTGCTGTGTATAAAAATCCCGATTTTCTGTTTTTTGATGAGGCAACGAATGCATTAGATGCTAATAATGAAAGGGTTATACTTGATAATTTAAAAGAATTTTACAAAGGGAAAACTGTTGTGATTGTGGCGCATCGTCTTTCTACCGTTCAGAATGCCGACAAAATTGTAGTGATGGACAGCGGCAAAATTGCAGAACATGGCACGCACTCCGAACTAACAGCAAAACGCGGAATGTATTATAATTTAGTGAAAAATCAGTTGGAATTGGGGAATTAACGTGAAATTAATTTCCTTAAATATTTGTAATTTAACACTTAATATCAGTTATAAATGGAAAAAGAAACCGGCAATATAGAACTTCGCTCCGAAGAGTTTCAGGAAGTGCTTTCACACATTCCTTCGTGGATACAGCGTTTTGGTATAACGCTGATATTCTTTATTTTGGTCGGCTTACTCGGCGGTAGCGCTTTTTTTAAATATCCTGATATTATTTCTGCTCCTATTGTTGTTTCTACCGAAAATTTACCTGTTGATATTGTCTCAAAAATATCCGGAAGGATTGATACTCTATTTGTTACTGAAAAACAAACGGTTACAAAAGGACAAATTCTCGGTATATTGGAGAATACTGCAAATATGACAGATGTTTTGGAATTGGAATCCATGCTAAACGCTTTTTCCATAGATTCTATTCGCTCCTTTGCTCCTTTGCGATTTCACGCTTTTGTTCTCGGTGATTTGCAGAGTTATTACGGAAATTTTCAAAAAAGTTACGAAGATTTGAATTTTTTTATAAAAACAGATTATCATAATAAAAAAATAAAGGCAATAGAGCGTCAAAAGAACATTCAACAAAATATTATTGAGCAAAGTATTAACCAACTAAATCTTTCCAAAAAACAAGTTGAAACGGCGCAAAATCAATTTCAAACCGATTCTACGCTCTTCACAAAAAACGTATTGTCATCTTTTGAATTTGAAACATCTAAAAATGCACGTCTGCAAACTCAACAAAGTTATGAGAATATGAAGATTGGCATTGAAAATCAAAAATTATCTGTTGTACAACTTGACCAGCAAATTTTTGACATTGAGCAACAAAAAAATGAACAACTTTCTCAACTGAAAATGACCCTGAGCATTGCCGCCGACCAACTCAAATCACAAATTGAGGCATACAAACAAACGTATTTACTTATCAGTCAAATAAATGGGGTTGCTACTTTTACGAAATATTGGCAAGATAATCAAAATGTTGTCGCCGGTGAAACGGTTTTGACGATTGTTCCTTTTGGCAACCAGCAAATTATCGGGAAAATAATGTTACCGCCACAAGGCGCCGGCAAAGTGAAAATCGGACAAACTGTGAACGTAAAATTTGATAATTTCCCTTATATGGAATATGGAATGGTGAAGGTGAAAATTACAAATATTGCGCTTGTCCCTGTAAATCAGAATAATATGTCATCTTATGTGCTTGAAGTTGCCTTCCCAAAAAATCTGAAAACTACATATAATAAAACACTTGCCTTCAGTCAGCAAATGAGCGGTACCGCCGAAATCATTACCGAAGATTTATCACTGCTACAACGGCTGTTGTATCCTCTAAAAGCGGTTTTTGATGGCGGCATAATTCAATAATCATTTTTACAACCTGACAGTTTTTAATCATAATTCTTAAAATATTGTATTCTTACAATTGGAAAATAATTTTTTTGAAGTAATTTTACACGCTTTTAATAAAAATTATTTTATGAAT
>JGI24705J35276_12237647_pt1 | contig 12300 bp, 9 predicted proteins | sample TergutNt197P4_FD_35276 | JGI IMG/M metagenome (IMG submission 35276)
GCAGACTCCGGAGCTTGTGGCTTACCCCTCTCCCCAACCCTCTCAGCGCGAGCGAAGCTCGTCGCGACCCACAAGGGGGGAGGGAGCACAGCGGAGCCCGGTCTGACGGCACAGCTTATCGACCAAGACAAATGTGAACGTCGCGAGGGAAAACCGTGGGATACTTTGCACTAGCGTGGCCCTTCGGGCGCAGAATCTGCTTAGTATCGAGGGTTGCATGACGCCAATGTGGACGATTGCGGAAGTGGCGCGTGCGCTGGGTATTGCGGGATCGTTCCCTGATACGCCCATTGACTTCGTCACTCAGGACAGCCGTCTGGTGAAGCCGGGCAGTCTGTTTGTGGCCCTGAGTGGAACACCAAGCGGCGGATTCATTTCCAGCTTTGCCAGCGCGCGCGACGGTTGGGAATTCGCGGACAAAGCGGAAGCAGCCGGTGCGGTCGCGATGATCGTGCCGCATGCAATCGAGGGCATCCGAGTTCCGCAATTGATCGTAAAGGACACGCTGATCGACGGTCTCTGGGCACTCGCGCGCGCCGCGAGGGCGCGCTTCGAGGGGCCGGTGATCGGGCTCACCGGCAGCGCCGGCAAGACCAGCACCAAGGAATTTCTCGCTGCCTATCCCAATGCTTTTGCAAGCCCGGCGAGTTTCAACAATTTCTGGGGCGTGCCGCTCACGCTCTGCAACGCGAAGCCGGATGCAAGCCTTTGGGTCGTCGAAATCGGCATGAACCAGAGCGGAGAGATTTTGCGATTGAGTGAGCTGACGCGGCCGACCGTCGCGCTGGTCGTGAACGTGCAGCCGGTGCATCTGGAGATGCTCGGCAGCCTGGAGGCCATTCGGCAGGAGAAGGTCAGCATCGCGCGGGGCCTGCCGGAAGACGGCGTGCTGGTGCTGCCGGTCGGGATCGCTGCGCCGGAATGGGGCGGCAAGGTCGTTCGCTTCGGCGAGGGTGCCGAGGTGCGGGAACTTGCGCGCGCACCGCAAGGTGAAAGCTGGCTGGAGACCGCGCAGGTCGGAGCCGAACAAATCGAATTCAGCCTCACGCCCGGCGCGCCGCATCGCGTTCAGAATGCGCTGGGCGCACTGGCATCACTTTACGCGGCAGGCCTTGATGCGGCCGCCCTCGCTGCAAGGCTTGATCGCGTCGGCATCATGAGTGGCCGCGGTGTCGAGCAGGCGATCGGCGGCATCACCGTGATCGACGACAGCTTTAATGGCAACCCGGCGAGCATGGCGGCGGCGCTGGAAGGTCTCAAGGCCAGGCATATGACGACTGGCCGCCGTATCGCCGTGCTCGGCGATATGCTGGAATTGGGCAGCGAGGCGCCGGCCCATCACAAGGATCTCGCAAGGCATCTGCCAGGCATCGACGGCATTTACTGCGTCGGCCCCTTGATGCACCACCTTTATGGCCTCCTGCCGGACGGCAAGGGTCTGGGCTGGCATGAGGACCCGGCGACGCTCGATCCGCGCGACGTCGCGGCCCTGCTGAAGCAGGGCGATGTCGTTGTAGTCAAGGGCAGCAAGAAGATGTTCTGGGTCAACAAGTTCGTGCCGCGGCTGGTGGCCGCCTTGCAGGCAGATGCGTAAACTGGTTGATGCATGTGTCTGATCCCACTCGCGGGCGCGAAGCCGTCCAGTTGACCGCAATTTAGACCAGCGAATGCGCTAAAGGGGCGCTTCCGGCAAGGCCGCATGCAGAGGCGGTATAGGACTTTCTGAATGTTTTACTGGCTGATCGATCTCTCCAACACGATTCCGAGCCTCAGCGCGCTCCGCGTGTTCCGCTACATCACGTTCCGCACGGGCGGCGCCATTGTCACAGGTGCGTTATTCGTATTTCTGTTCGGGCCCTGGATCATCAGTCACTTGCGCATTCGCCAGGGCAGGGGGCAGCCGATTCGCAGCGACGGCCCGCAATCGCATCTCACCAAGCAGGGTACGCCCACCATGGGTGGGCTGATGATCCTGTCCGGCCTCCTGGTCGGTACGGTCCTGTGGGCCAATCCGCTCAACCCCTATGTCTGGATCGTGCTCGCCGTAACTCTCGGCTTTGGCTTCGTCGGCTTTTATGACGATTATCTGAAGGTCACGAAACAGACTACCGCCGGTTTTTCCAGCCGTTTCCGTGTGGCGATCGAGCTGCTTATCGCGCTGGTGGCCTGCTACGCGTTGGTGCGGGTCGGGCGCGGACCGTCGTCGACCTCGCTCGCCATTCCTTTTTTCAAGGATGTCACGCTCAATCTCGGTTGGTTTTTCTTGATCTTCGGCACTGTCGTCATTGTAAGCGCTGGCAATGCGGTGAATCTCACCGATGGTCTCGATGGCCTTGCAATCGTGCCCGTGATGATCGCGACCGCGAGCTTCGGTCTGATCTCCTATCTCGCGGGCAACACTGTGTTCGCCGAATACCTGCAGATCAACTATGTCGCCGGCACCGGCGAACTCGCGGTGCTCTGCGGCGCGTTGTTAGGGGCAGGGCTCGGCTTTCTCTGGTTTAACGCGCCGCCGGCCTCGATATTCATGGGCGACACCGGATCGCTCGCGCTCGGCGGTATGCTCGGCTCGATCGCGGTTGCCGTGAAGCACGAGATCGTGCTTGCAGTGATCGGCGGCCTGTTCGTGCTGGAAGCGGTTTCCGTCATCGTGCAGGTTGCTTCCTTCAAGCTCACGGGCAAGCGCATCTTCAGGATGGCGCCGATCCATCATCATTTCGAGAAATTGGGCTGGACCGAGCCGCAGATCGTGATCCGCTTCTGGATCATCGCGGTCATGCTGGCGCTGGCCGGCCTCTCCACCCTGAAGCTGCGGTGATTGTCAGATGATTCCTGTTACCTCCTTTGCGGGCAAGACCGTTGCTGTGTTCGGCCTCGGTGGATCGGGGCTGGCAAGCTGCCACGCTTTGAAAGCCGGCGGCGCCAACGTGGTCGCTGGCGACGACAGCGCGGAAAACCTTGCCAAGGCTGCCCGGGCGGGCTTTGTCACCGCGGATCTGCGCAGCGCCTCTTGGGCGAATTTCGCGGCCCTGGTTCTCGCGCCAGGGGTGCCGCTCACTCATCCGGCGCCGCATTGGAGCGTATTGAGAGCGCGCGAGGCGGGCGTCGAGGTGATTGGCGATGTCGAATTGTTCTGCCGTGAGCGGCGGCGGCATGCGCCGAACGCGCCGTTTGTCGCGATCACCGGCACCAACGGCAAGTCGACCACGACGGCGCTGATCGCGCACCTGACCAAGGTTGCCGGCTACGACACTCAGATGGGCGGCAATATCGGCACGGCGATCCTGTCGCTGGAGCCGCCACGCACGGGTCGTGTCCATGTCATCGAGATGTCGTCCTATCAGGTCGATCTGACGCCATCGCTCGATCCGTCCATCGGCATCCTGCTCAATGTCAGTGAGGACCATATCGATCGCCACGGCACGATCCAGCATTACGCGGAAGTGAAGGAGCGCCTTGTTGCCGGCGTGCAGCCGCAGGGCACGGCGATTGTCGGTGTCGATGACAGTTGGTGCCGCAACATCGCCGATCGGCTGGATCGCACAGGGAAGAATGTCGTTCGCGTCTCCGTCAGGAATCCGCTTCCGAGTGGCGTCTATTTCGAACATGGCACGATCGTGCGCGCCTCGGGCGGCGCGCGCAGCGAACTGGTAAGATTAGGCGGCATCGGTTCGTTGCGTGGCCTGCACAACGCACAGAACGCGGCTTGCGCGGCTGCCGCCGCGCAAGCGATGGGCATCGGCCTGGACGTGCTGCAGAACGGTTTGCGCAGCTTCCCGGGGCTTGCTCACCGTATGGAGCAGGTCGGTCGTCTCGGCAACGTGTTGTTCGTCAATGACTCCAAAGGCACGAACGCGGATGCAACTGCGTATGCGCTGTCATCGTTTGCCGACATTTTCTGGATCGCCGGCGGCAAGCCGAAGATGGGCGGCATCACCAGCCTGGCCTCCTTCTTCCCGCGCATCCGCAAGGCTTACCTGATCGGCGAGGCCGCACAGGAGTTTTCGCGCACACTTGGCACGCAGGTGCCGCACGAGATCAGCGGGACGCTTGATGCCGCTGTCGAGCACGCTGCGCGTGACGCTCAGGCTTCGGGCCTGGGCGAGGCGGTGGTGCTGCTGTCGCCCGCCTGTGCCTCGTTCGACCAGTACCGCAATTTCGAAATCCGCGGCGCCAGGTTTGCCGAGTTGGTGAGTGCGCTGCCCGGCGTGAAGCCGGTGGTGTAGGGACGTACTTTCCCCCAGGGACCCACGGCATTTGCACAAAACACGGTGCGCCCGCTCTCCCGCTTGCGGGGCGAGACGAGCGAAGCTCGCTCTTGAGAGGGCTGGGGTGGGGGTGTTTCCGCAATTTGCGCTGCCCGAGTGGAGAGAGTTCCCCCACCCGGCGCACCGGACGATGCTACGCATCGCCGGGAACGCGCTGACCTCTCAGCACGAGGGAGCGCCCATGCGTTCCGAGCAACTCGCCCCCTACCTGTGCAGTTGCTGATATGTTCGGGCCACGCGAAGGGGATGCAGCAGAGCCTTGACGTGCCCACTTCACAGTCTGGCGGCGTCGCCGATAATGATCGGGGTATAGAGCCTGGAGGCTTGTTTGGACGACAGCAAAGCCAAGATCGAGACGATCGTCATTCCCGATGAGCTTAGGGAGAGCAATTCGTCACCGGTGACATTGCCGATTATTGCGCGGTCGCGTGGGCCGGGTGATGCCCTTGTCGGCCTGCTTTATCTTCTGTTCGCAGCGCTATGTGGTTTCGCGATAGCGCGTGTGCCCTATATGGCAATCTACGAATTTCCGGAGTTCTGGATATTTCTTCTGTGCATGCTGCCAATTCTCTTTGCCGGCGTTGTCTTTGCTGCTGCGGGTCTAACCTGCTTCTGGGATGTTGCGCGGAGACGTCCGGTTCTTGAAATAACGGTTGATGGGTTGCGCGACAATCGCATTGGGTTGTCTATACCATGGTCGTCGGTGCGAGGTGCCGAGCCCGTCAGCCCGCTTAAAGCTATCGAGCTGTCGCTTGATCGCCCCGTCACCATTCGGCAGAATCCATTTCGGAGTAGCAACGATCACTCCCGTCTGAAGCTTGGCCTTGTGCTTGTTTCGTTGGCGGATCTGGATGTAAAGCCGCATATTCTGACCTGGGCCATCATGACGTTGATCCGGAGGCACGGCGGTTTTGATGTCCCCAATCCGATCACGGGATGTTGGGACCTGCCGAAGTCGTGCCTGCCCCCCTTGTCGGGTGAATAGAGTGGGCGGTTCGTATCTCAAAAGTGAAGGGCTTTCTTAACCTTTCGGAAACCAACCTGGGCGACCTATGGTGCGATCTCTGACCGCAGGCGACCGCCGATGCTCTCTCGTGAAGAACGCACGCCCCTTTCCGAATGGTGGTGGACTGTCGACAAGCCGCTCCTGGGGGCGATCCTTGTCCTGATGCTGTGCGGGGTGATCCTGTCGCTGGCGGCAAGCCCGGCGGTTGCATTCCGGATCAAGCTCGATCCCTTTCATTTCTTCCACCATCATGTGATATTCCTGCTGCCGTCCCTCATCGTGCTCGTCGGCATCTCCTTTCTGTCGCCGCGTGCGATCCGCAGGAGCGCGCTGATCGTGTTTGCCATCAGCATCGCCCTGATCGTGGTGACGCTGGGGTTTGGCGCTGAAATCAAGGGCTCGCGCCGCTGGATCACGCTGCTCGGCGTCAACATCCAGGCGTCGGAAATTGCAAAGCCTGCCTTCGTCGTGATTGTCGCCTGGCTGTTTGCGGAATCGACCAAGCGGCCGGAGATGCCGGCGACCTCGATGGCGGTGGCGTTGCTGTTGATGCTGGTTTCGCTCCTCGTCATGGAGCCCGACTTCGGTCAGACCATGTTGATCCTGACGGTGTGGGGCGCGCTGTTCTTCATCGCGGGCATGCGCTTGATCTGGGTGGCGGGGCTAGCGGGCCTTGGCGCGGCCGGCCTGTTCACCGCCTATCTCTTCGTTCCGCACGTGGCGGCACGCTTCAAGCGCTTCGGAGGCACCGGCGATACCTTCCAGGTCGATACTGCGATGGAGGCTTTCTACAATGGCGGCTGGTTCGGGCTCGGACCAGGCGAGGGCATCGCCAAGCGCAGCCTTCCCGACAGCCATACCGACTTCGTGTTCGCGGTGGCAGCCGAAGAGTTCGGCGTCGTCCTGTGCCTGGCTTTGCTTGGTCTTTTTGTCTTCATCGTGATCCGCACGCTGTCGCGTGCATATGCCAATGAGGACATGTTCTCGCGTTTTGCGGCCTCTGGCCTCGCGATCCTGTTCGGCGTCCAGGCGGCGATCAACATGTCGGTCAATCTGCAACTCCTGCCTGCCAAGGGAATGACGCTGCCCTTCATCTCCTATGGCGGTTCCTCGATGGTGTCGCTCGCCTATGGCGTCGGCATGATGCTGGCGCTGACCCGGTTGCGGCCGCCCACCGAGGTCGAGTCGATCGAGCACGCCGAGGCCATGCGCAGCTACGCGTGAGCGGCCGCTCGCCATGATGGCCGGGCGCGTGTAAAGGTGCCTGCCAGATTTTTGTTTGAGCATGTTTTTTTTCGGAAAACCGATCTTGTTCCAGAGAACGCACGATGGATAATTCGCCCCTTATTCTTCTGGCCGCGGGCGGCACTGGCGGCCATCTCTTCCCCGCCGAGGCGCTCGGCGTCGAACTGATCCGGCGCGGTTTTCGCGTGCGGCTGGTGACCGACGCGCGCGCGCTGCGCTACAGCGGCTTGTTCAGCAAGGACATGATCGATGTGGTGCCGAGCGAAACCGTGCGCAGCCGCACGCCGTGGTCGCTCGCTTATACCAGCATCAAGCTCGGCTTCGGCACGATCGCTGCCTTCGCGCTGATGTGGCGGTTGAAGCCGGTCGCTGTGGTCGGTTTCGGCGGGTATCCGACCTTGCCGCCGCTGATCGCGGCAAGGCTCGCCCGCGTGCCCGGCATCATCCATGATGCCAATGCGGTGCTCGGCCGGGCCAATCGTTTCCTGTCGCGCCACGTGCGCGCCATCGCCACGTCGTTGCCCGGCGTGCTCGATCGCGATCCCGCCTTGGCCTCCAAGACCACGACAGTGGGCACGCCGATGCGGCCTGCGATCCTCGCTGCGGCAGCGGTGAAATATGTCGCGCCTGAGCCGGACGGCCGGTTCCGCCTGCTCGTTGTCGGCGGCAGCCAGGGCGCGCGCGTGATGGCTGACATTGTACCGGGTGCGATCGAGCGGCTGGAACCGGCGCTATGGGGGCGGTTGGTCCTCACCCAGCAGGTGCGCGAAGAGGACATGGCGCGCGTCCGCCTGATCTACGATCGGCTCAAGATCAATGCCGAACTTGCACCTTTCTTCACCGACTTGCCGGCGCGGCTGGCGTCAAATCATCTGGTGGTGTCTCGCTCCGGCGCAGGCACGGTGGCGGAACTTGCCGCGATCGGCCGGCCCTCGATCCTGGTGCCGCTGCCCGGTGCGATCGACCAGGACCAGTTCGCGAACGCCGGCGTGCTCGCCAAGGTCAATGGCGCGTTGCGCATCCCGCAGGCCGAATTCACTGTCGATCGGCTGGCCGCCGAGATATCCGCTTTCGCCAATGAACCAGCCCGCCTGGGCGCGATGGCGGAAGCGGCGCGCAGCGCCGGCCGGCTCGATGCCGCCGCCCGGCTGGCCGATCTGGTGGTCAAAATTGCGGGAATCTGACCCGAAAAAGCCCTTGTTATCGTGCGTAGGCTGGGCAAAGACGTGGCGGCCGCAAGGCCTCATGCCCACGCGAATGTCGTGAGGGGGGCGGGCACATCACAGGGAATACATCATGAGATTGCCGCGCGAGATCGGCCCAATCCATTTCGTCGGCATCGGCGGCATCGGAATGAGCGGGATTGCCGAGGTGCTGTGCAATCTCGGCTACACCGTCCAGGGTTCGGATGCCGCTGAGAACGCCAACGTCGCGCGGCTGCGTGAGAAGGGCGCAAAGGTTTCGGTCGGCCACAAGGCGGAAAACGTTGATGGCGCCGAGGTTGTCGTCATCTCCTCTGCGATCAAGCGTGATAATCCGGAATTGATGGCAGCGCGTGCGCAACGCATTCCTGTGGTGCGCCGCGCCGAGATGCTGGCCGAGTTGATGCGGCTGAAAAGCTGCGTGGCAGTCGCCGGCACCCACGGCAAGACCACCACAACAACGATGGTTGCGACCTTGCTCGATGCCGGCGGCTTCGATCCCACCGTGATCAACGGCGGCATCATCAACGCCTATGGCTCCAACGCGCGAGTGGGCGCCAGCGACTGGATGGTGGTGGAAGCGGACGAAAGCGATGGCACGTTCCTGAAGCTGCCTGCGGACGTCGTGATCGTCACCAACGTGGACCCCGAGCATCTCGATCATTTCAAGACGTTCGAGGCCGTGCAGGAAGCGTTCCGCAACTTCGTCGAGAACGTGCCGTTCTACGGATTCGCGGTGATGTGCATCGATCATCCGGTCGTGCAGAGCCTGGTCAGCAAGATCGAGGACCGCCGCATCATCACCTATGGCGAAAACCGAGAGGCTGATGTGCGGCTGGTCGACCTCAGGGCTGGAGGCGGCGGTTCGAAATTCAAGGTTGTGATCCGCGACCGCAAGACCGGTGCGGAGCACGAGATTACGGATATCGTGCTGCCGATGCCGGGCCGGCACAATGCATCGAATGCGACGGCGGCGATTGCGGTTGCCCATCAGCTCGGCATGTCCGGCGACAATATCCGTCAGGCGATTGGCGGCTTCGGCGGCGTGAAGCGGCGCTTCACCAAGACCGGCGAATGGAACGGTGTCACCATCATCGATGATTACGGTCATCATCCGACCGAGATTGCCGCGGTGTTGAAAGCCGCGCGAGATTCTTATAGCGGCAAGGTTATTGCGGTGGTGCAGCCGCATCGCTTCACCCGCCTGCAATCGCTGTTCGAGGAATTCTGCACCTGCTTCAATGATGCTGACGCGGTGGTGGTTGCGGATGTCTATCCCGCAGGCGAGGCGCCGATTCCCGGCATCGATCGTGATCACTTTGTCGCGGGTCTGCGCGCGCATGGTCACGGCGCGGTCGTGCCGTTGCCGAAGTCGTCCGAACTTGCGGGCATTGTCAAAGGCCTCGCCGCGCCAGGCGATCTCGTCGTGTGCCTCGGTGCCGGCAACATCACGCAATGGGCCTATGCGCTGCCCGGCGAATTGAAGGCGTTGGGGTGAGGTGAGGATGTCGGCTCGCGTGTATTTGCTTATGATGCCCAGCGACACACTCTCTCCATTCCCTCCCCCCTTGTGGGGCAGGGAGGGGGGTAGCCACGAACGCCAGCGCCTGTGGCTACCCCCCTCTCCAGCTCTCCCCCACAGGGGGGGAGAGAGCGCAGTATGCCAGGTGGCAACAGCATGAGCTTTCCGGACATCACGGCAAAACTCAAAGCGGCGGTGCCGCAATTGCGCGGGCGGCTGCTGGCGAACCAGCGGCTTTCGGAGTTGACCTGGTTTCGCGTCGGCGGGCCGGCGCAGGTGCTGTTCACGCCGGCGGATGAGGATGATCTCGCCTATTTCCTCGCGCACCTGTCGAGCGATATTGCTGTCCAGGTTGTCGGTGTCGGTTCCAACCTGATCGTGCGCGATGGCGGCATTCCAGGTGTCGTGATCCGCCTGTCGCCGCGCGCTTTTGGCGACGCGAGTGTGAGCGGCGATGTCATCTCTGCCGGGGCTGCAGCGCTGGACAAGCGTGTGGCGGAAGTCGCAGCTGGCGCCAATATCGGCGGGCTCGAATTTTTCTTCGGCATTCCCGGTACGATCGGCGGCGCGCTGCGCATGAATGCGGGCGCCAATGGTGGCGAGGCCAAAGATGTCCTGGTCGAGGCCGCCGGTATCGGCCGTGATGGCAAGAAGCACATCTTCTCGAACGCGGAGATGAAATTCGTCTATCGCAACAGCGGCGTCGATCCCTCAATCATCTTCACTTCGGCGCGCTTTCGCGGCGTGATCAAGGATGCGGAAGCGATTCGCGCGCGCATGGCGGAGGTGCAGAGCCATCGCGAGACCGCGCAGCCCATTCGCGAAAAGACCGGCGGATCGACCTTCAAGAATCCACCCGGCCACAGCGCCTGGAAGCTGATCGATGCTGCCGGCTGCCGGGGTTTGCGCATCGGCGGCGCGCAGGTGTCGGAAATGCACTGCAATTTCCTGATCAACACGGGCGATGCGACTGGCCACGATATCGAGACGCTGGGCGAGACAGTGCGTGAACGGGTGAAGGCAAATTCAGGAATTGAGCTGCAGTGGGAAATCAAGCGGATCGGGATTCCCGACTAAGGAGACTTCGATAAATAACTGCTACGATCTTGTAACGGCCTGGGTGGGACTGATGATCCTACACCTCTCCCATAGGGAGAGGTCGATTTGCGCAAGCAAATCGGGTGAGGGGTTGAGGTCCCACGAGAGGCCGCGCCCCTCACCCGGCGCTGCGCGCCGACCTCTCTATGGGAGAGGTGAAGGCACGTGCCGCCTCTATAGGGCAACTACGCAGGAACACATTCAGTTTGTCTGTCGTCTCCTAACCATCGAACCCGTAAATAACGAAGCGTGAGGCAACCAGGAATGCGCATCACCATTCTCTTCGGCGGCTCCAACAAGGAGCGTCTGGTCTCGGTCGCAACTGCCCAGGCGTTGCACCAGGCGTTGCCGGAAGCCGACCTCTGGTTCTGGGACAGCCAGGATAACGTGCATGTCGTCCATTCACGGCAGTTGCTTGAACACACTCGTCCGTTCGAGGATGAGTTCAAGCCTGATACCCGCGGCATTCCACTGGAGCGGGCGCTCGACGAGGCGAAAGCGGAGGACCGCGTGCTGGTGCTGGGTCTGCACGGTGGTCGCGCCGAGAACGGCGAATTGCAGGCGATGTGTGAATTGCGCGGGGTACCCTTCACCGGATCAGGCTCGGCATCCTCCCACCTGGCCTTCGACAAGATAGCGGCCAAGCACTTCGCAGCGTTCGGAGGGGTTGCTTCGCCGCAGGGCATCACACTTGAAAATCTCGATGCCGCCTTCGCCGAGCACGGCCGGCTGATTGCCAAACCTGCACGCGACGGTTCGAGCTATGGTCTTTTGTTCGTCAATGCCAGGCAGGACCTGATCGCGGTTCGCAATGCTGCAAAGCTCGAAGAATATGTAATCGAGCCGTTCATCCCGGGCGTGGAGGCGACCTGCGGCGTGCTGGAACGGCCGGACGGGGCGGTGTTCTCCCTGCCTCCGATCGAGATCGTGCCGGCTGAGGGCAATTTCGACTACAATGCGAAATATCTCCTCAAATCGACGCAGGAGATTTGCCCGGGGCGCTTCTCGCCCGAGATCACCGCCGGGATCATGGACGAGGCGCTGCAGGCGCATCGGGCGTTGTCCTGCTCCGGCTATTCCCGTTCGGATTTCATCGTTACCGATCGCGGACCGGTCTACCTTGAGACCAACACGCTGCCAGGGCTGACGAAATCGTCGCTTTATCCGAAGGCGCTGAAGGTCCAGGGGATCGCGTTCGTCGATTTTCTGCGCGACCTGATCGTGCTGGCGGAGCGCCGCGCACGCAAATAGTGCGAGGTGGTTAATGGCGGGGCGGGCCAAACTGCCCATTCCAGCCCAAACACCGGGCAAAAGCCCCGATATTGCAGCAAAAATGCCTCAAGAGGCGGGCCAAAACGCTTCGGTCCTTAACCACCTTTACCTTTTGTTTACCAGGAAGTCCGAAGGTTAACGCTGGCGGCGCAGTTTGGCGCTTTGGCCTGCCAGCGCGTGAGCTGTTGCGGGGAGTTCCGCAGCCAGCGAACGCATGTTGAAGGGGAGAGGCTTCTTCTGCTGAAGACCAGCACCCGCGCGGCAGGCCTGAGACATCATGGGGCGCCAGGCGCCGCAGGCGTTTGCGGGCACAAGTAGTTGACGAGTACGTGCAATGGATGGTGGAGGCAGCCTCGCCTGGTCGGTACTTCGATCGCTGAGGCCCCAGACTGACCTGAAGGCGGCCGCAGTCGGAGCGGCTGTGCTTCTGCGCGAGTGGGCACAGCGGAAGCACCAGGAGAGACTGGAAAGAAAGCGGCTGAGGCCCCGGACTGATCTGAAGGCGGCCGCGGTTGGAGCGGCTGTGCTTCTGCGCGAATGGGTACAGCGGAAGCACCAGAAGAGACTGGAAAGAAAGCCCCGGACTGACCTGAAGGCGGCCGCGGTTGGAGCGGCTGTGCTTCTGCGTGAATGGGTACAGCCGAAGCACCAGAGACTGGAAAGAAAGCCGCTGAGGCCCCGGACTGA
>JGI24705J35276_12237646_pt1 | contig 12298 bp, 5 predicted proteins | sample TergutNt197P4_FD_35276 | JGI IMG/M metagenome (IMG submission 35276)
TTTTCCCAGTCTATGCCGGTCACCTGTCTGACTTTGGCTTTCGATGCAATCTTTATCGGTTGATTAGGCGCCGTTACGTTAATATCGTAATAGGGCGTCCAACTTGCCGATGGCGTATAATAACTGATCGTAAAGGTGCATGTTCCGTCGCTTGGCGACGAGAGACTCAACTTCAACACACCCGATTTTTTGCTGTTTTTCAACGATTCCTGCTCCAATTGCGCCAATAATTCCTGCAAACGCTTGTTCGCTTCTGTCTCCTTTTCCTTGCCGTCGGCAATGGCTTTTTCTAATTCACCGGCTTTGGATTGATAGTAGTTCATTGTTTTAATCAAGTCGTCAATATTTAATCCGCTTTCCGATCCTGATGTGTTCTTTTCGGTGCTTTCCTGCAGGATTTTGAGTAGATTGGTATTGATTTTGATTTCCGTCCTCAACTGTTCGACTATTTTTTGTTGTGCTTTCACAGCATCTTGCAGTTTTTGGGCTTCAGCGCTCAGATTTTTTTCTGTAAGGTAGTCCACAGAAAATTCAAACGACGACACCAATACACCGCCTGTTGTTTTGATTTTGACGCTGTTACGGTCAATAGTGGGACTCAAGCCGGATATAGATATTTCGTTACTGCCTTTCTGCAAACCGGCTACAGCAGTGTGAATCAGTTCGGCGCCCTGAAAAAAAACGGTCGCCTCTTCAATTTTTGAAGGCACAATATTATTGTCCATAGCAATAGCATTTAAAAAAATAAATAAAGATAAAAATAGGAAATAAATCGTTTTTGATTTCATAATGGTTCTGAGTTTCAGATTTATATTAATTTTTAGTTTGAGATTGACGACTTTCTTTTTCCTCCACAAAAATACAACATATATGCTCAACTATACGAAGAAATCGCAAAAAAGTTCGTATGGTTTTCATAATCTCACTGCTGTATTTCCTTGAAACTCACCGGACTTGGCAATGATCGTAAAGCCATTGAAATTTGCATCTTTGGTTTTCAGTATGGCTTTTCCATTTTGATCAACAGCAGCAACGTCAACCACATTGTCATCCTTATCTTTCAGTGTTAAAACGATTGTATTTTTAGGTGTGAATGTGACGGCGTTTGCAACGACTTCTATATTCGTTGTTCCTCCGGACGATTTAGTAGTCAGTATAGCAATCTTTATGTCAGGCAACGTATTGAATATATTACGTAGCGCTTCGGCGGCAATATTTACTTCTTTTTGTGTTGCGTTGGCATTTGCATAAACGGCCTCTCCTGTGGTAAGAGCTGCTGCTACTTTTTGATAATCCGCTGCGTCAAGTTTCTTTGCGCGTTCAATATAATTTTCAAGCCCGCGTTTTTCGGAGAGCGGAAAATGCCTCTCTTTCACATACTTTGCCGTACGGGCGTCGCTAATTTTGCCGTTCCAGTTCAGACCGAAACCGAAAACATAACGATTCCCCATCTCGTCTAAATATGGGACCATATCGTGCCCCGAATCTTCATTTGCCAACTCGACCGTTTCCATGTTCAACGGAAAATTAACCGGGAGCAATCCGTTCGGCTCATAATTGCCGCATACGAGTTCAAGGATGGCTACATCTGATATACCTCCGCCCACGATGATTGCGTCGACGTATGGTTCAAAGTCGCTTACAACCATAGGGTTGGTCATACTCAACGCAAAAACCACAGGTTTGCTGCCCATAGCGGCGACCGTTTCGTTTATCAAATTCAATGCAGCAGGCATCCCGTCATTTGTAAGTCCGTTCCTGATACTTCGGTTGGTCATATAATCGCCCGCAAGGATGTCAGGCGTCTCACCTGCACCAAACATGACCATGCTGCCATCGGCGTGTACCCAGTCATACCCAAGACTGATCTGACGCTGCCATTGGGCTGTATAGGGACTGTACATCAGATTCTGTGGGGGAACGCCATTGTTGGGTGGTCTGGGGCTATTCAGTTTGATCAATGCAAAGTCGGATTTTAAGATGGCTGAAGTTTTTTCCGCAGCGGTAAGTTGACGGTTTTCCGCCACAGCGGTAATGATCTCGGCGGAAACATTGTAGTAGCGTTGAGCGGTATTCAGGTTTACCACGGTAGCGTTTTTTTCATCTAACGGAATATATACTGTTGGCTTATGCGTTGCAGATGTTCTTTGCGGGAGTACATTTCCTTTGTTTTTGAGCATTACGGCAGCGGCAATATGACCTTCTCGCTGTGCCGTTTCCTGGAGTTCTGTGGTACCCACAAATGTTTTGGCGTATTGCGGATCGGTATATGCGTTTTCGAACAATCCAAGGTTGAACATAACCCTGTAACATCTTAATGCGGATGTATATGTCATCGCGTCCATAGCCTCTTTGCCAAGTTGCTCAATCCCATAATTATATGCCTCTTTGATCAGTTCATACCCCTGTGTGGGAGTAGTCCTGAATACACCACCTATTTGATCCATGCCTGCCTTTAGTATCTCAAGCATACGGAAATTTTGATTATAACCTTTATTGTCGTTATATCCGTGTCCGTTGGCGCCATAGATATTCCAGTCTGTAACTCCGAAGCCTTCGTAATGATACCTGTTTCTTAACATCTCCTGTACCATAAAGTGGCTCAGGCCATTGCCTACATTCAATCCGGAGGGGTCTCGGTCAAGCGATATGGTAAAGTAAGGCATGAAAGCAGCGGACTGTTGTGTCGTTCCCTTGTCTGCTTCCTTAAAGCCTGCGGCGCTTGCAAATATATCCATATATTCTTCAAAATCCATGCTCGGAAAAACGCCGAATTTTCCATCGTCATGGTGCGCATCAAATCCAAATTCGCCGTTGCCTCCTCCTGGCCAGTGCTTGGCCATACTTACGACCGATGTCATACCCCAACCTTTGTCTATACCCCAATTCGGCACAGATTCGTCCGATGTCTGTATAGCCTTGATATGTACTCTGTTGAGGTCCTCGTTAAGTTGTATATCTTCACTAAAGCACGAACCTGCACGGCTCCAGCGCGGATCGGTTATCATGTCAATCATCGGGGCAATTTGCATCTGCAGGCCGATGGCACGGTATTCGCGAGCGGTGATACGGCTGTAATTCCATATTGCCTGCTCGTTGAATGTTCCGGCAAGACCCATGTGGTTCGGCCATTTTGACAATCCTGCGCTACCTGAATCCCAATCAGGGTTACCCGTATCAACCGTGCCGGCGTGACGCGGATCGCTCGGAGTTACAACAGGGACGCCAAAGGTCGCAAGGTCTTTCTCAGCCCAGAGTTGCAGCATGTTATTACTCTCGGCCATTGCTTCAGGAGTACCGTTGACAGCAGTCCCCCATCTGAAACGGCGGCCATCTTTGAGCAGTTCTTCCGTATCGCCGATACTGTGGATCATAAGCATCAGTCGTTTTTCGACCGGCATATTCGCGGCAAGCCATGTAGCACGCTCTTCGGTGGATAAACGCCAATCTTCGTATGGATCAAGCTTTCCGTTGCCATTCATATCCTTAAAATAGAATCCCGTCGCTACTTCCTGCAATATCTGCACTCCGGATTCTGAATGATGCATCAGTGTTGGGCCTGTCGGATTGCCATCCTTATCTTCATTCCTGACTTCAAGTACACCGTCATAATATACCGTTGTTCCCGGAGCGCGTTCATATCCGGTATTATTCCCTATCGGATAGCCGAACTTTGTGCCCAGATTTATAAATCCGTCATTTTCAGGCGGAGCATTATTAAACTCCTTCAGCGCTATTGAGCCGGAGCTAAACAGACTTATTATGAAACAAATTACAAGGAAAAACTTTTTCATAGTATCTTCAAGAATATAATCAAACAATCATTTTTTCGACAAAAACCTCCATAGCATGATTGTCTATCAGGCTGACCGACTCATTTGTTTTTGAGATTCTTTTGATAATGAATCGCTCAAAGAAATTCATTTCTTCAAATTTGAACTCCCCGCCAAAAAATCCTGTTGCCACAGCGTTTTTTAATAATACCTCCGGATAGGCGTCGGCCAATTCTTTTTGCCGTTTTGTCCGACTTGGTTCCATTCCGCAAACAAACAAGCCGATTTTCTTTTGGAGCAAAGCCTGTTCGTTTTTCGCACAGAAGGTCTTCATTTTCCCTGATGCTTTTCCCGCATAAATGGAAGAGCCGAGAATCACTGCCCCGAAATCGCTTATTTCAGGATGGGCATTTTTCTTGATCGAAAATAATTCGACTTCGTTGTTTCCCCTTAATTTTTCAGCGATCGAAAGGGTAACCTTTTCAGTTGTACCATGTTTCGATGCATAGATGATGGCTATTTTCATGTTGTTTTTTATTTTCGCAAAAATACAATAAATATTTTGAATATTCCGGTTGCTTCAGACAAAAAATCACCGTCTTTATCGTCTATTCGTCTTTCCATCCTACTGTCAATATCGGACACGATTTTACTAACAAAAAATCTTCCGAACACTCGTAAACGGTAATCCCGATTGCCAAACCTGCAATATTGATACCCGTACAGGTATAGTTTTTGCGCAAACTGCGCAGAAAAATGTTAAGGTGATATAACATACATCAAGCAGAAAAATTGAAACAGGAACAAAGTAATGGCTTAAAAAATGGAAAGATTTTAAATGGTTCACTATATTTGTTCCCTGATATAACCGGATAAGTATGTACACAAAACTGTTTCTTTCTATCCTCATCACCATGTACGCGGTCGCTTGTGCAAATCTCACTGATGCTACACATAATGTTGATAATGAGACGACTTCGACGTTTGAACAGGAAAATCCGTTTATGCAGATGGCCGGAAAAAAGTACGCCGATTACGCACTGGAATTGCGTGAAAGATGTTTTGATTTTGTACGACTTGATACGGTTGAAGCGCGAAAAATTATCTGCCAAATAGAAGAAGTAGCGAAAAAAACGGGTCAGATGGAATGGAAACTGCAAGTCGAATATCTTGAATTGCTGCTTTTTAAACATAAGTTGGACTTATTATCCGAAAATGCGTTCTTCTCCGAAGAGTGGCTTCAAAACGCATTGGAACTTTTGGAAAAAGCAAAAAAAGCAAAAATACTTCAATTAGAATTGAAATTCAGACAGGAAATTATTGAATATTACTGGTATCGCCTAAAAAACTACGAATTGGTTTTTGAACAGTTTGTTATTCAAGATGAGCATCTTCAGAAACTATCGCCCGAAATTATTCCTGAAAAAATATACTATTACCAATGGATTGCTTACGCCTATTTCTTTTTCAAAGATTATGACAAAGCCATTTTTTATTATAACAAGATATTTGACGAAAAAGAAAACCTTCAAAGCCCGGATATTAATCATGCCCGTAACAGTTTAGGTATTTTGTATCGTGATGGATACAACGACCTCGACCGTTCCGACAGTTGTTTTCAAGCCATCATCAATGCCGAATACCTTCCCGCATATCAAAGTACCGTTGAGGCCTGGAAGGGCATAGCCGAAGGAAACCTGGGCAACAACATGTACCTGCGCGGCGACTATGGTCGTGCAATTCCATTGCTCAAAAGCAGTCTCGAAATTATGTTGAAGGCAGACGATTACGGTTATTCGGTGGTCCCTGCCGTTATTATGGCGGATATTTATCTGAAAACAGGCAACGTGGCGGAATCGAAACGGTATATTGATTTGGCAAACGAATATTACCGGATAAATCAGCAAGAAGAAAGTTATCTGCCCCGAATATATGAGGTTATGAGCAAATATTACGCTGTCACCGGAAACAAAAAATTGAGCATAACCTACTTAGATTCGATGCTTGCAGTAAAAAAACAATATGATAGTCACTATAATGCTGTCTTGTTACTTCAATTGGAGCAAAAAGAATCGGCAAAACAACATCAGCAATTTGTTCAGGAAAAGATGATTCAGCAGCAGACGAAGCATCAATTGTGGATGCTTTTTGCAGGAACCATTATCATTTTCAGTTTGTTAGGATATGTATTTGTCATCTACAACAGGCAACGCAGGGCATACCGCGTGCTGGTACGCAAATCACAGGAATGGGCGCAGGTCAATCCCGTAATGGAACTGTCCGGCTCAATCACCGAAAATAAAACAATCATACCCTCCAATGAAATTGAAAAGCAAAATGAACCGGCTAACGAGTCCGATCTTGTCATTATGAAAGCCATACTCAACCTTATGATGAAAGAAAAATTATATCGCGATGCCAATCTGTCGGTTGATTTATTGGCACATAAAATTGGTGCAAAGCGACATTATGTATCTACGGCCATCAACCGTTGCATGAACAGAAGTTTCAATACATTTGTGAACGAATACCGTATCAGGGAAGCCATTCAAGTACTGTCGAAGAACGATAACAATGCCTTTACAATAGACGCCGTAGCCTACGATACCGGTTTTAACGACCGCAATAATTTCTACCGTGTCTTTAAAAAAATGACCGGTCTTTCACCTACCGATTTCAGGAAAAACGTGGTAAAACAATGATGAAATACAAAAAGTTGGTTGCATTTTGCAAAATGCAACCAACTTTTTTTTCATTGTATCTATTTTTGCAGCCTTATTTTATCATAAATTCACATGAAAAAAAATCACTTTTTGTTGAAACAAACACATTTCTTTGTACAAATAACATTCCTGTGCATGACGTGGCTGATTACGGGACATACAAATCTTGTATGGGCGCAGATAGCGCCAACGCCGATTCCCAATACGTTGACGATAAGATATAACGGTTTAGCGAGTGGCTCACGTACTTTTCCACCCGGTTGTACGGTTCTGATAGAAGCATACGGCGGAGGCGGTGGAGGCGGAGGCGCTTACGGTGGCCTTATTTATGGCAGTTATGCCGCTGGTGGAGGCGGTGGCGGATATATATATATCAAAAAATTTTTCAGCGACGAATCCTCTTTTACCTTAACCGCAGGCATGGCCGGCGTAGGATTTGCCGATAATATTAACGGGGTACAGGGAACTCCCTCTTTTATTACGGGTCCGGGTTCTCTTGACATCCAGGCTAACCAAGGAACCGGCGGGTTGGCACAATCAAACGGAAGCGCTCCCAGTTCTCATGGTGGAGATTATGCATTTAATAATGTCGGGACGACGGGAACATTGATTAATTACGGCGGTGACAAAGGAGAAGACGGAAGAGGCGGTTTAAGCGGCAGTGATCCCGGTGGTTTCGGAGGCATGGCAGGCGGTCCGCAGGGAGGCGCAGGCGGTCATGCTTACAACGGTTCAAACGGCTCAAACGGCTCTTCGCCGGGAGGTGGTGGCGGTGGAGCCAGAAGCGCTGCGCTTGGACAATCCCACGCCGGCGGAGACGGAGCGCCGGGCGCTGTCATCTTTACGGTGGAATACCCCCTGACACCCACTATTTCAGCCTCTTCGACGGCAATGTGTAACGGCAAAACCATCACGCTCAGTGTGAATAATCCATTAGATGATAAATATGTTACTTATCACTGGTTTAAAGACAATTTGCAGGTTGGTACAGGCATAACTTTTAATGCGACGCAGCCCGGCGTATATTCGATGAAACCTGCCTATAAAATGATCGGTACCGGAAATCCGGTCATCAGTCCGGCATTGACGCCGGATAATACTTTTCTTGCCGAAAGTTCAAATGAAATCACACTCAGTGAACCGGTAATAGATGTGAATAACATAACGATGACCGTCTGTTCAGGGGAATATTTCAACTTTACGCCGGTCAATGGCATACATGGTAACATTCCGTCCGGAATAGTCTATTCGTACGTTTTGGTTTCCAGTACGGGAGGCGTCTCTTTTCCCAGCGGAGGGAAAACCGCTTCCTTCGATTTCGGTACGCTTGTCAATAACACAAATACGGTACAATCGGCAGTTTACGATGTGGCTCCGTACTTCGATGACTGTAGCGGCAATCAATTTCAATTCACTGTTTCCGTTAAACCTCTTTCTCATATAAACAATATCCAATATGGGGCGTGCAATGGCGAAAATATTACTGTTTCGCCGGTTAACGGTACAGACGGAACAATTCTCAACGGCACTACCTATACTTGGACGCAATCCGGAAATACCGGCGTGGACGGCGTTCCGGCCACAGGTTCGGGTTCGACAATCGCATTAGGAACGCTGAAAAATACGTCAAGCACGGAAAAAACGGTTACCTATACGGTTATTCCAATCACTGACGGTTGTCAGGGCGACAGTTTTGAACTGACTGTAACCATAAGCCCCAGTCTGGAGGTATTGCTTATCAGCGACGACCATACGTATTGCGTCGGCGATAGCGTACTGCTCACCGCGAATGTCACGCCTGCAGGTAATTATACCTACGACTGGTATTGCGACAATGTGCTGGTCGCTGCCGACGGCGGTAATACGCATGTATCAAAGGGTCTGCCTGTCCGAACGACAAGTTATAATTATTATGTAATTGTCCGTTACCCGTCCGGGTGTGGCGACAGCCGATCGAACGATGTCGCCATTACGGTCGGCGATCCGCAAACGGTTGTCGTAACGCTCAACTATACGGATATCTGCGAAAACGGCACGTTGCGGGCGACAGCCAATATCGCCAAACCGGACGACTACTCCTACAAATGGTTTCTCGACAACGTTGAAAGCGGTTACGGAAGGCAGTTTACCGCAACAGGCATGGCTGTAGGTGTCCACTCGCTGTATGTAGAGACTACACCTTTAGCGCCCTGCGTCGGATGCGAAATAACGAGCACGCCTGTCGCCTTTACTGTTCATCTCGATCCGGTGGTTACGATTGCCGCCGACAATGCAACGATTTTTGCAGGAAATGCGGCTGTATTAAAAATAAGCGCTATTACGCTTGATGTACCGGTAAATCACGAAAGTCATTACACCCTGCAGTGGGCGCTCAACGGAACAATTATTACCGGTGCTACGCAAGACTTCTACAGTCAGGTACTTTCTACGCCCGGCACCTACAATTTCACCTTACGCATGATAGCAACAGACGATGTAGCTTGCACTTCCGAATGGTCGGCGCCTGCTACCGTAACGGTCAGCGACTCGCAGACGCTTATGGTATCACTCAACTATACAGATATCTGCGAAAGCGGCACACTGCGGGCAACAGCCAATATCGCTTCTCCGGATAATTATTCGTACAAATGGTATCTCAACAATACCGAAATCGGTTCCGGAAGGCAATTTTCCGTTTCCAACCTGAAAGTCGGCAAATATACACTTTATGCTGAAGCGGCACCTGTCGTCCCTTGTCCGGGTTGTGAAAAAAAGAGTGCAACCGTATCCTTTACCGTACACCCAAATCCTGTTGTGAAGACAACCGCTGACGACACGGTGATTTGTGCAAAAACAGCAGCCGTTGTAAATATAACGAAAATCACGCTTGATACGGCTGTAAACAACAAAAACAACTATACCATCCAATGGGCGATAAATGGAATAGTGGTCGCCGGCGCACTACAGGAGACGATTAGCCAGATGCTTACCGAGGTGGGCAACCATACCTTTACTGCACGATTGTTAGCAACTAACGATATCGGTTGTGCTTCCGACTGGTCGAATGTTGCAACCGTTACCGTCAAACCTGCACCCATTGTCTTGCTGATAAGCAACACTAACTCCTGTTATGCAGGCGACAGCATACGATTAACAGCCAATGTAACGCCTTCCGGAAACTATCGTTACGACTGGTATTTGGACAATGTGCTCATTAAAGCCAATGGCAGCAATACTTACATGTCAAGCGGTCTTGCTCCCCGCGCTACGCCCTACACATACAAGGTAATTGCCCGAACAACATCGGGAGGATGCGATGGGATCTCAAACGAATGTACCGTTACGGTCAAGTCGTCTAACACAGTGACCATCACTGCCGATAAAACGCTGTTATGCGGCAGTGGAATGGTTACGCTTACAGCGACATCCTTTTCCACGAATGCTTCCATCCCGAACGACGACAAACGAATAACCTATCAATGGGCGGTCAACGGAACCATTATCAGCGACGCAGTACAACGCACTTATAGTCGAATGTTAGAAGCCGGCATCTATGTATTTACGGTGCGCATAACGCAAAACGACGAGATAGAGACTATTTCCGAATGGTCGGATCCGGTAATCGTAACCGTAACAGATATTGTGGTACCTGCCTTATTTGTTTCCGGCTGTAATGATACGCATACGGATAATTATCGCACGGTTCATGTTCCCATCACCATTCATTCAGGCAATCCGCAAACTTATACGGTATCTTTCGCCGACCTGGCGCGTTTTTCCTATAATCACTCAGGCATTGTTGCAAGAAATTGGGACGGTAGTTTTTCGATCGAAGCACGCTTGCCGAACCAGGGCGGCGATTATCCTTTACTCATCGAAATTGACGGCTGTTTGTATCAATCAACCGGCAGGGTGATGTTAGACGCCAATGCTGACGGCGCAAAACTTATCGAACAACGCTGGAACGATATTCTAACGGTCAATAACAATCCTGAAACAAACGGCGGTTACACGTTCTATGCCTTTCAGTGGTATAAGAACGATATATTGATCTCCGGCGCCACACAACAGTATTATACCGAAAAAGACGGTAAACTGAATGGTTCCTACCATGTTGAACTGCAAGGATATGCCATTTCATCATCCGGAGATGCGATAACCGTTTCATTGGCGAGTTGTCCGTTTACACCATTACCCCAACTGCGCATGGCAGTATATCCTGTTCCGGTCAAGCTAAATCAGTCGTTTACGTTCGACACCTCGCTTTCAAACGATGAACTTGTGGAGGCAACACTCGAAATCTACGATGCAATGGGACAATTACAACGAAAAATAAGTAATCTCAGTCCGCAAATGACTGTTGCAGGTTTCGCTTCGCAAGGTTTCTATTTCGGACGATTGATTACAAAGCACAATGGCGTAACGAATTTTAAATTTTTGGTGCAATAGGCAGGAATAGACTTGTGTCCGCCTCAAAATAAGAAATAAAAAAATATTAAATCAATATGAAGGCAACAATAATATTATTAGTCGTTTCATTTTGTCTTTCAACAGCTTATTCACAAGATACACAGGCTGGTAACCGGAACGAAAAAATATCAACCGGTCAATCACAGGCAAAATACAATCGCCATAGAATACATATCTATTATGGTATAGGCTATGCCAATAGCATATACGATCAGACCGACAATGCGTACATGTATCCCGACTATTCGCTCAGTTCATCGTTTGAACTGAAATACGCCTACTTTTTTGCACGCGAGTGGGGCGTCAGTGCAGGCGCCGGCATATCGGCTTTTGCAGCCCGGGGTACATTGAATATGGAGGGAACGATCCCGCACTATCACGATCCGTCATTCGACCCCGCAGGACAACGGTATTATGATCTTCTTTATAAATTTAACAATCTGAAGGAACAACAGCGGATTTGGGCTTTAGAAACGCCGGTTCAATTTCATTACGAACACTTTATCGGCGAAAAACATGGCGTTTTTGCAAGTTTGGGCGCCAAAGGATATTTTCCCGTGATTTCAGCACAAAGTAAATTTTTACATGGAAAGGAATCTGTAACCTTGACCGGTTACGAAGCATATACCAATACCTTATATACCGACCCACCCCATTTCGGCAAAATGGATGCACGCGATACACCGGTATCTGCCAAATTGAATTTTACCGTTGATGCTGTAGGAGAATTAGGCGGTATTTATCGTCTTTCCAATGTCTGCGACTTTTACGCAGGCTTCTATTACAGTTACAACTTTATGGATGCGCTGCCTGAAAAAGCCGGCAAAAAAGACATCATTACACCCGAATATAACAAGACTTGTGTTGTTAATTCTTTATTGACGTCCAATATTTTAAACGAGTATAACGCCTATATAAAAAGTAACCATTTAGACTGGAAAGAAGCAGACGAAAAATGGACCCGATGGCAAATAGGAGTAAAAATCGGGATACATTTTGTCATGAAGCATTAGTACGCCCGAGATTTATATTCCAACAATAGTGAGTATTGGCATTTGTAACGCAAAGTCTTTCATGTCCGGATTGTAAATCATTATAATTTGGCGGCTTTGAGAGTTTTCTGAAAATCACCAATTTATTTGGTTTATTCTTTCATTCAGTTGTTTTATTTTTTCAATCAACATGTTGAATGGTAACGAGTCACCGTAAATCATTGTGCGTTGCATTGTTTCGTAGTCAGTTTTCCAAAGCTCAATGATAGGGCCGGGCGGTACAATGTTTACTGTCTTGGGTGCAAGTGTCGAATAATCAAACCCGCTTAACCCGATAAAGATACGGCGGTGTTCCACAATA
>JGI24705J35276_12237645_pt1 | contig 12292 bp, 12 predicted proteins | sample TergutNt197P4_FD_35276 | JGI IMG/M metagenome (IMG submission 35276)
GGTTTTTACTGCGCAAAATCCTCGCACTCTTGAGCGCCTGCCCTCTGCTCGTTCCTGCCTGAAATCAACATTCTTCACGGACGACTGATTCCTAGAAATTACACATCGTGAGGCTGTTCCGCGAAGCCAAAGCGCGATCCTTCCCAAAGTCGTGGGCCGCGCCTTAGACATTTTCAAACCGCTCGATGACGAACGTCTCAGCAAGCCCGGCTTTGGTCCATTCCTGGAATGCCGGCAGCGCCATCATCGTTTCCATGTAGGTGCTGGCCTCTGGCGCCACATCAATCGCATAGGTGCGGAAGCGGTGCACGACTGGTGCAAACATTGCGTCCGCCGCGCCGAACGGCCCGAACAGGAACGGCCCGAACGCACTGTAGCGTTGCCGGCATTCCAGCCAGATCTGCTCGATCCTGCCGACATTGGCGCTGGCATCGGCGGACAAGGTAATGGGGCGAACCGGGCGATGCAGGTTCATGCCGCACTCGTTACGCAAGGGCAAAAAGCCTGAATGCATCTCCGCACAGATCGAACGCGCATGCGCCCGCCGGGCCCGATCCTCCGGCCACAGCTTTGCTTCAGGAAAGCGCTCGGCGACGTATTCGATGATCGCCAGCGAATCCCAGACCGTTATGTCGCCATCAATCAGCGTGGGCACCTTGCCCGAACGGCTGAAGCTTAGAATCCGTTCCTTGTCGGCTTGGCCGGTATACAGCGGGATGAATATCTCATCGAAAGCGATGTTGCAGGCACGCAACGCCAGCCACGGCCGCATCGACCATGACGAGTAGTTCTTGTTGCCTATCACAAGCTTAAGCTCGGCCATTTGGAGATTCCTTCTTGCCGTTTCCATCATGCCACGCCGTTTGTCGCGCCTTCAACCGGCAGGCAAGGACGTCAGGGAGCGTCGAAATCCTGCGGCGTGAAAGTCAGATCCATTACCTTCCACTCGCCATACTTGTCCGCCGGCAGCATTGTGTAGGGCTGGCAGTCCACAAGCGCACTCCTGGCCGATTGCATCAGGATCGGTCCCTTGGCGGACGCGCTGGCCTCAAGCAGGATCGGATTGGTGGCGAGCCTGCCATCGGTCGTCATCACTGCACGCATCCTGATGACAACGTTGTCAGAGGGCCCGATTGAGGCCGGCAGCTTCGAGCATTTGCGCAAATGACGACGAAACTCCGCAATGACGCCAGACGGCAGTTCGGCCGCCGTTGACGCATTGGCATCTCCACCATCGCTCTTGTCGACGTGATTTGCCGCAAGCGTGATGTTCTCGGGCAAACCCAGCATCACACCATATTTGACGGTGATATCGGGCTCGGGTGGCGTGTAGCTCTGGGCCGGTTGAGCAGCCTGCGGCTGCGCGTTGGGCTCACGTTGGTTCTCATGCCGGGGCGGCGCGGTCTGTTCCTGCGATTGTGCCGTCACAGGTGGCGCGGCGGGCGGCGGCGTATTCGAGACCTCGGTCTTCGCGAGCGGGGCAGGATCCGACACCGTCGGCATCTGCGGCGATGATTCTGGCTCCGGCGCCTTTTCAGTCAGTTCATCCGGACGGACGATGTCGACCATAACCGCTTCCGAAGGCGCCGCTTGGAACGGATGCACCTCGCTGATCAGAACCACAAGCGCGAGCAGCGATACATGTACGATCGCTGACGCCGCAATGTCCGTCCGTATGATCTGCCGCAGTGTCATCGCCCGTGTTCAGTAGCTGGTGTGTGACAAGTGGGTACCGGTTTTCGGACAAAATTTATGCGAAAACAAAGGCATCTAAAGCAAAGATGCATCAGTTTACCAACACATCCTTACTTAGCATACCGGGCGACGCGAAGTCTCAAGTTGCGATCACCGATAGCGCCCCCTCGCCTAGCCTCCCTCCCTGGTTCGCATCGCCGATTTGACAGATTGGATCAACTGGTCTGAGTTATGTCACCATGACTGACTGTGGATGTCGCCAAGCGCAATGAGAAAGATGCATCGGCATAAGCGAGCTGCGTCCTTCATCTGTGCGGCAGCGGCTGTGCTACTTGGTCAGCTGGTGGCTGCAACAGCGGCGCGAGCGGCCGATTGCCCGAAAGGGGCGCTCGGCACGTCACGCGTTCTTACCGTCGATGCGGCAACCTATCCGCGTGTCGGATTGAAGAGCTTTCCCCAGACCCTGCCGCTTGCCGACCACGAGGTCGTGCTGACCTTCGACGACGGGCCGCGGCCGCCAAGCACGCAGAAGGTGCTGGCCGCGCTGGCGCACGAATGCGTCAAGGCCACGTTCTTCCTGGTCGGCAGGTCAGCCGCGCAATTTCCGGAACTCGTGAAGCGAATCGCGACCCAGGGGCACACGATCGGGCATCACACCTGGTCGCATCCCATGGCGTCGCTGCATACGCCTGAACGGGTGAAAGAGGATATCAACCGCGGCATTGCGGCCGATGAAATGGCGTTGCACGGCGTGGCGACCAGGACACCCTCGACGCCGTTCTTCCGCTACCCCTATTTCGATATGACACCTGCAACCCTCGATTACCTACAGTCCCGCGGCATCGTGGTGTTTGGGGCCGATCTTTGGGCCAGCGACTGGGAAAATATCACGCCGGAACACGAATTGAAGCGGCTGACCCGACGGCTGAAGGCCGCGCGGAAAGGCATTATCCTGCTCCACGATGCGCAATCGCGGACGGCCAAAATGCTGCCGGCTTTCCTGCGCTATCTTCGAGACCACGGCTATCGCATCGTGCATGTCGTTCCGGCAACGGAACAAAGCGCAGCAACTGCGCACTGATGCCTCATTCTAGTGTAGACGCCTGACCCTGCTGGGAATTAAGACTACCCTTGTGCTACGGGAGCATTCATTCGAGGCCTACCCTGAGCTAATGCAGATAAATCTTGGGGACGGCGAAGGCAGGTGGGAATGCTGACGATCATGGCCGGTGGCGGGCCAACTTCTTTCTGGACACGAATTTGGATCGTCGCAGGCGCACTGATGAGCTTGGTGAGCCTGGGCATCCTCACCGCAAGCGCTGCCGACTGCCCCGGCCATCCCAACGCGCTCGGAACGTCACGCACGATCGTCATCGATCCCCGTGAGCATCCGCGGATCGGTACCATGCAATACCGGGAAACGCTGCCGCTCAGAGACCACGAGGTCGTACTGACCTTCGATGACGGGCCGGTGCCGAAACACAGCAACCAAGTGCTCGATATTCTTGCCGCCGAATGCGTCAAAGCGACGTTCTTCATCGTCGGCCAGCAGGCACGGGCCAATCCGGCGAACGTGCGCAGGCTCGTCGCTGACGGGCATACCGTCGGTACGCACACCCAGAATCATCCGCCGAGATTCGATAAGCTGCCGGTCGAACGGGCCAAGCAGCAGATTGACGACGGTATCGCATCTACTTCGGCTGCCCTCACCGATCCCGGCGCGGTCGCTCCTTTCTTTCGGAATCCCGGATTGCGACGCGACCAGGACATCGAGGACTATCTGGCCTCGCGCGGCATCCAGCTTTGGAGTGCCGATTTTCCCGCCGATGACTGGCGTCATATCTCTCCCGCGCGGGTCTATCAGCTCGCCATACAGCGGCTGGAGGCCAAGGGCAAAGGCGTCCTGTTGCTGCATGACATCCAGGCGCGCACTGCCGTGGCTCTGCCAAAGATACTCCATGAACTGAAGGCGCGCGGCTATCGCATCGTGCATGTCGTGCCGGCAACCGCCGAGCGGCCCGCCACCCCGACCGATCCGCAGGAATGGCAAATGCGTCCGCCCTCGGAGCATGTGCCGGTCGCGCATTGGCCGAACATTCCCAGTTTCGTCTTCACCAGTACCGAAACCCTCCCCGCTCCGGCGCTGTCGGATTTCGATACGCCCGACGGCAGGCCCGCTCTGCCGGAACACCTGTCCAATCCCGCCTACCGCGCTGGGAATCGCGTGGCATCGTGGCCACGGCCAGCCGTAGCGCCGCAAGACGACGTCACCGCCGAATTGGCGGTCCCCAGCCGCGATGTGTTTGCGGTGCCGGAAGGGGTGCGCGTCGCTCTGCGGGGTGCCGTGTCGCTTCCGCGCCTGGCCGGACGCACTCCGATGCACGGCACGCCAACACGCCGTGCGCAAACCCTTGGCAAGTTGGTTGCCGCGAAGCCGGCCCAGAACCCGGCCTACTTCTTCGCGCCTCCCGCCGCTAACCGCAGCCCGCAACCAGGCGCGAAGCCTCCCCAGGCTACACAGCAGGTCCGACCCGCCGGCCGCCGCGGGACCTCGAGGCAACCGATGCGGTGGAGGCCACTGTACGACAACAGGTGGCCAGTCTAAATTCTGACGGAGCGCCGAAGCGGTTCTGCCGAGGCCATTGCTTCGCGATGATCGGTATCCCTTTAGTGTAAGTGGTTGCACGCAGTTGCTCAGGATCAATGGCGATTCCCGCTCGTTGCAGCTAGACTCCGTCAGCCACAAACGTTGGGGGATCTGACCGATGCCACGATCAGGAATCACTGGCCACGACGATTGGGTTGTTACCGAGGCGTTGGCTACGGCCTTGGTGGCGCTGGAGCAGCTTGCCCCCCAGCACCAGCCGCGGGCCCATATGGAAGACATCCGAAAGCTTCTCGCCAGCGGCCGCGAACCCGCTACCGTCAATCTGCATCTCGCCCAAGCCAAATGTCGGCTGTTTCCCGATAGGGACTCGCTCGAAATCTACAAGGAGTACGGCGTCGACGAATGGGGCGGCTGACGACGGCACACTGCTGAGCCGATTGAAGGTTCGCTTTGGGAAAAGCTGGCCTGAATTGGATGCGCTTGGACGTAGCGCTCGTCGGCAGAACGCCTTCGACAATCCACCCCCTTCCAGACTCATCGTATGGCCGGGGTAGATAGGATAGGACTGGACGGTCATCCGAACCGTGGAGGTGATCGTCGTTCCCGTTTGATCCTGAATCCCTGCGCGATGCGCATCATTCGAAAACTCGGGAAGCAGGAAGCTTATCGGACGTGTAGAGAGGGCTCGTTCCGTTGTGCGCTCCAGCCATCGCTCATAACTGGTGATCTCTGGCTCTCCGAAGTTAATGGCACTGACTGATACGGCATTGCATCGAGCCTTGGGTCGGATCGGTGTGGTGCCGGTTTCGTCTAAGCCTATTTCGTCGCGCGGCAAAGCGCTCGAAATATTCTAGTGGCGTTAGCAGCCGGCCGCAACTTTACCTGAAATGCGCTGACATTGGGGCATGTTTTGCCGTCATGTCGCAGGCCGAGCACTGGAGGTATGATGAACATTGCTGATATCGACAAGACCGTTGGCTTGAACGTTACACAGTTCTGCCAGAACTACACCACTCAAACAGAGAACCACTGCGCTCATTATGTCTGTCATCTTCTCGGTTTGAGTTTTGGTTATACCTGCGTGTCGTTCAAGGGGAACCATGGGAGCCCTGCCGCAAGCATTCGGGTGCATGAGCTATTCCGTCAGTGTGATGAAGTGGGACCATGGGGCGCGCGGCCTGCCAATTTGGTTACTTGCCTGATCTTTGTAACGCGGCAAGGAGAACTGATGGACTTCAAGAATAAGAAGTTCACTGAGGTGCCGGACAAGCATGTTGGTGTATTCACCAAAGCGGTGCAAAGGCAAGATATGGCCGCCTTTGATGCTCACATGACGCACGCTTATCAAAAAGGTAAGAGAGGCATCATCAAAGCGTATGGTACGATTCCGCCTCTCGCCGCTGTTCGACATGCGCACCATATGTTTCCAAGGATATCATGATGAAAGTGAAGAGAATGAACCATTTTGCAATCGTGCTCATCACCGCATCGATATCATGTTGCCCGGCGCTCGCAGCCGAAGAACCAGAAGGGCCGACCACATATCAAATTCTCGATCAGCTTCTAGCCCATTCGGGGATGAAGATCGATAAACAGCAGTATTGCGATAGCATGCTTTCCGACAGCGAGAATCGCACGCTCGGAAAATACATAGCTAGGCAGATGTCCTATATGGATGAAGGCGAAAATCAGGTCGTTTCCGAGTGTAAGGCTGACAAAGGTGGCTGGACTTGCGATATTCAGTTCATGCATCGCGTACCGGGAAAAGAAGCTTCTAGCAGTTATGGCGTGCGCGTGTTAGCTGACCGCAAGGGAGTGCTCAATTTGAAAAGTCTCTCTTGCATCGGAACAGGATAGTCGAACAGAACGGACTTGAGCCATCAGCTCAAATTGAGAGGCTGCCGTGCCGTGTCGCCACCACGACGGCCCCGCCGATCCGCCAGGATGCTAAGAGAAGCGAGCCAGCGCGCCTTATGTCAGGAAGATTTGGGTCGGTCGTGTGGCGATCACATATCTACTTTTGCGCGATTTTTTTCCGTCGCGCGCAATGCGACTAGAACACGCCATTCAAATACGCCTGTGCCTTCTCGAATGCCTTGGCCTTGTCCACCCGCCCACTGATCGCGCGGCGGCTGGCGTTGTCGTCGAAAAAAAGAAGGCGCGGGCATCGCCGTGGCGCACCTCGAAGCTTTCGTCATTCTGGCAAATTCCTCGCCGAAGACGCACACGATTGCACAGAGATCGAAGTGGCCCGGCTCAGGCAACGGTTCACACAGGATCATAAATTCGTGGAGAACCTGGTAGCCGTCGCAGTCCCCGTGCACATCATCCTCGCCGTAGATCCGGCGGCGCGAGAACGGCCATCTCTCTGGGCGGTCGTCCACCCGGGCGAAGCGCCGAAGCAGACCAAGCGCTTCGCAGTCGACAATTTCCTCGTTCCAGCCATCGATGTGGATAATCCATTCGGCAAGGACCGCCAGCGCGACTTTCGCCAAAAATCGGGACATCAGGCGCTGGTCGATTGCCTCCGGGATGTAGACAGACCGGGCACGGCCCGTCTGGATCATTCCGACCGCCAAGGGTAAGCTTGGTCCCATCCAGCCAAACATTGGCGTTCATGCGTGCTCCAGGCACAAGGCCTCCCATAGGCGGGATCAAGCCGCGCTTGCTCGGAACCCATTGCCGGGAGCGGACGTGGAACGGTGCGTCAACGTGGCTGTCGAATTTTTCCACATTGCGGTTGCGAAGGTTTATTGGCTCCGCGCAATGATGCCTCGGTGCGTATTGATCTCCCGGTCAATCAGCGCAACCGTTGCCCTGCTCGACAGAGTTCATATGCTGCCTCGGGCAGGGCAATCAGTCCAGCTGATTTGCCGCGATCTGCTCGAACAAAACAACGGACGTGCGCCGCATCTTCGCGTCTTTGATCCGGCTGTAGGCTCGCAACAGCCGCAGGGTAAGGGCGTTTTCGAGCAGCAACAGGCTTTCGACCTCGCGCGGCGCGGGCGTTTTGTCCAAGAAGCAGGTAAAAGGCACTTCGAGCGTGGCGGCGATTTGTCTAAGGCGGTTGCCGGTAACGCGGTTGATGCCGCTCTCGTATTTTCTAATTTGCTGCAAGGTGAGGCCGAGCGCCTCGCCCAAATCTTGTTGCGTAACATTCATCGCAATGCGGTATTGCTGGATGCGGCTGCCGATTTTCATGTCCGCTTTGGCCGGCTTTTTCGGCGAGCGCTTCGTTGCCTTGGCCTCTTTCATGACTTGATCTCTGTCAGGTAGGCTTGTGCCGCTCGAATGCCGTTGCCTTATCCACCCGGCCGCTGATCACGCGGCGGGATGGGACCTCGTCGAAATGGAAGAAAGCGCGACGCTGGCAGCGAACGTGTTTACCTGCCCTCTAACAACCGTCCGACCTCCCTCATGACATCAACGTACTCGGGCGGTGCTATTCCAAATCGAAAGCTCAAAGACGTGTCCCTCCTGATGACAGGAGGGACCATAGCCGTCATTTCGGCATTGAACCAGCGCTTGCGATCGTCAGGCGGCGACGGGCAATGGCTCGCCGACACCGAACAGCATGCGCCGTTCGAACGCGCTCGATTGCATGATCGGATAGCGCTTTAATACCCTCTCGCGATCAGCCTTAAAATTCGCCGCCATCAAAACCGCGCTCCGATCCGTTCCGGGAAAGGTATGCGGTTCAGTTAACGGTTTGTGCAGAAAAAACCGCTCATAGAAGGTCGCGTGTTCAGTCTTGACGGCAGCTAAGCCCGTATCAGCGTTAAACGCATCACATGCCACAAAAGCGAGCCGCAAAATCGCATACGGAAGCTCCACCATGTCGATGTTAGGGTCGCCGACGAAACGGGATGCATCGACAAAGACCTCGCCGGCGTCGAGCCGTGGATTCAAGATATGGCCGTAAAGCTCAGCCGCGAGCGATGCCCGGCAGGTCTTTGTAAGCAGGTGAAGCCGGATGGAGCCTTTAAGCTCATCAGCCACATAGACCCCGAAAACCCATGAATTCGGTGCATGATCAAACTTATCCATCACCCGCTTGTCGGCGGATTCAGATACCAATCCCCCCTTCAAATAGCCCTGATAGCGCAAGGCATAGATCGCCTCCCACTCTTCACTCGTCCGCGCCAGCCGATAATCGACATTGCGAAACAATGCCTCCCCACGCACGTCACCCTCCATTCACACACGAATCAGTGCTTGTTAACGTTAGCGCTTGCGTAAAGATTTTTTCAACATTCTGACGATGTTAGTCCCAAAAATCGACATTATCGGATGAGCCCACTGGTTGCAGGGGTCGTAACATTCGCCATTAAATCGGCATTTAATGGCGCCGGCTGACTGATCTCTTTGGGGGGAGACGAAATGGGCGAAGGGCGAGAACAGAACAATGATGAGCGGGACGACACATCGACGCTAAACGCCAAGTTTGTTGAAGAGGAAATGTCGGCCGCAATTCGCGCGGCGCTGAAGCGCTCTTCCTTCAATACGCCGGGAACCCTTCTGTCGGGCGTCATCTTCGTCGTCTTCGCTGCTGGCGTCACCGCCGAAAAGTCTGGTTTGCTAGTTCTTTGGGCCGCAACGGTTTTCCTCGCGTTAACCGGCGTCGCGCGGCTCTACACGGTTAAGACGTATTACGACCGCCAAGAGACATTAAATGAAAGCGAACTCAGCAAATGGATGTTTCGTTATAAGCTTGGCGCGATGTTTCAGGCCGTCGCTATTGGCTCTTGGGCCTTCGGCGCAATAACGCTCACGGACGACACCATCATTCACATGATCGCGGTGGCTGTTGCTGCCGGTCTCACCTCTGGCGGCGCGGGGCGGGCTTATGGACAGCAGAAAATCTTTCACCATCAGGCGCTCATCATTTTCTGCCCACTGACGCTCGCGTTATTTTTGAAACTGACGCCGCACTATATTGTGCTTTCGATATTAACCTCTGCCTACATCATCGCCATCAGCAAGATATCGGCCAACCTCAGCACCATCTTCTTGCGGTCGGAAACGTCAAAGCAGGAAGTAGACATCTCTCGCAGGCAGCTCGACATTGCCGTCAGCAATCTCCTGCAAGGTCTCGTAACCTTTCGGTCGAATGGCAAGCTCGCGCTGATGAACCGGCGGTTTAGGGAATTAGCGGGGCTGCCGTTTGATATTGTCAAACGCGACCCTAGTGTCGATGACATCTGCAATGTCTGTGTTGAAAATGTATTCATAACCGCCGAAAACGCGAAGAAAATCATAACCGCAGTGCGGGCCGGTACGTCTGCTTATATCGTCACCACAAAGCCCGATGGCTCTCAAGCCACATCTTGGACAATCCAAAGCACGTCCGGCAACGGTGTTGTGCTTCTGCTCGAAGACATTACCGAGCGCCGCAATGCCGAGAAAAAGATCGCTCACCTCGCAACGCATGACGGACTCACCGACTTGCCGAACCGCGTTGGCTTTCAAAATATGGTCGAACCGGTGCTTAGGGAAGACAACAATCGTCTTTCTGCCATTCTGTATATTGACCTCGACCACTTCAAAGAAGTCAACGACACTCTCGGACACGACGTTGGAGATCGGTTGCTCTCAATGGTTGCCCGCCGTCTTCGGCTATCAATCCGTGAACAGGACATTGCCGCTAGGTTCGGCGGGGACGAGTTTTGCGTTTTCGTTCCTGATTTGGAGTCTGAAAACGCCGCTGCAATCATCGCCGCGCGTATCGTCGAAACTTTGGGCCAGCAATACCGCATCGACAAGGCTTCCATTGAGATAGGTGCCAGCGTCGGGGTCACATTCACACGACCATTTGCAGCTTACAGCACTCTGCTCAAGAACGCCGACCTGGCGCTCTACGCAGCGAAAGACAGCGGTCGTGGTGTTCATAGGTTCTTCCACCCAGAAATGGCTGCAACGGCCGAAACCAGACGAGCGCTTGAGACAGATTTCAAGGCTGCGCTGGACAATTTTGAGCTTGAACTTCACTTTCAGCCAATCGTCGATCTGGAGACGCGCAAGATCAATATATGCGAAGCCTTGTTGCGCTGGAAACATCCGATACGTGGATTCATTCCGCCACAAGAAATCATCAAGGTTGCGCAGGAAACAGGGCGCGCACACGAACTCGGCCGGTGGATTGTCGAACAAGCCTGCACCGAATGTGCGAAATGGCCGGAGAACGTCGCCGTCGCCATCAATGTGTCGCCAAGGATATTTCAAGTAAAGGAAATTGACGTTGTTGGCGAGGCCAGAAAGAGACTCGCGGTATCCGGGTTGTCACCAAGCCGTGTGATCATCGAAATTACAGAAGAAGCGTTGCTCGACAACACGGACAACACACACAAGATACTTAATGCTCTATCCGGTCTCGGTATCGGCATCGCTCTCGATGATTTTGGCATCGGTTATTCCAGCCTTAGCTATCTTCCAAGATTTCCCTTCCAGAAAATCAAGATCGACCGGACTTTCCTCGACGATATTGACAAAGATCGTGCCGTTACCGTGATGTGTAAGATTGCGGAACTAGCGACCGAACTCGGCATGTCTGTCGTGGTTGAGGGCATCGAAACATGGGAGCAGCTTGCACTTGTCACCAAATGCAGCCAAATTCGTGAGGGCCAAGGCTATCTCTTCAGTCAACCAGTACCTGCCGCGCAAATCCGCGAGTTTCTCATCGAGGCTCAAGCGACCGGTTTGAAAATTGTAGAGATCGTCACAGATGCCCCCCCGCTTAAACCTGTTGAGCCCATCACTGAAACGTCTCCCGCTTGTCCCGTTCCAACTGCGCCCGACACCCAGCCTTCAGCGCGGCGGCGAGTTCGTCGATCGTCCGGTCAATCTCGGCAACGTCGCGGGACGGACAAAGCGCCATGATCACGTCCGCCATGATGTTCGCGGCCACGTTGCCCAAGAGTTCGAGGTCGTGGCCGTCGAGCAACTGCACCACGGATCGCCGCAAGGCAACGGCGGACACGCGGCCGAGATGCGGAGCGATGGTTTTAGGCGTAGGGCGCAATCGAAGCGGTGCATAGCACCGCGCAAAGCGCCGTTTAACCGCGAGCACCTTCGCAAAATTTGGATTCGCTGCCACCACATTGCGCAACTCGCTTCGCTCATTGGCGCCTACGACACCGTGCGTGCGGATTGGTTGCTTGTCGGGCAACGCAGCAAGACCGCGTCAAGCCTTTAGCGCAAAAATATTTCGCTTTATCGTAATTCGGACTTGCAGTATTGAAACTGCATCCTGCCCGGTGAGAGGGGCGAATCGCGAAGCTCGAAAATCGTGGGGCAGGATGCGGTGGACGCGGACAGCGCCGCAACTGGCGTTGTAAAACGTTTCCTTGGCAGCCTCGAAGGTGAGCACACTCTCGAGCGAGTGTCTGACTTGAGGAACGGTCGCGGCAGCGAAGCAGACGTGCGGTCTGACGCTCTGGTGTCAGGCCTTATGGGTGACGCATCGATTCAACCGGGCTTTCGATGCCCCCGGCAATCCGAAGGTGACGATGGCAATAGCGCATCGTTCACTGGGCAGAGCACGTGCAAGCTGTTCAAACCATCGCGCGGGAAAGCCGGGCTGATCCGGCTGCCTCGTGACCGCCCGTGTGCATTTCTTGCCCACGGATCGCGGGCGCCAGTCGGCGCCCGGCTTCCCGCGCCCTCTTCGACAGGAGAGGGTCAAGGAGCTGAGCAAAGCTCGGGCAAGACATGCCGCGAGAACGAGAGCCATGTTCGCTTCGTCGTTCAAATATTTTCGCCACCCGGCTGCTTCGGCGGCCGACATCGCAACGATTTTTAGGTTTTGATGCGAACACAGCGTATCCCATTCTGTGTCACAGATGCCGGCAAGTCGAAGCCCCAATTATTTTATTGTGGCTTTTCAAGTGCTTATGGGATTTTGCCTGGTGCGCTCGGAGGGAACCGATCTTAATATTATCTATATGATATTATTGCATTATTTTTTCCAAGACCACCGAATGTATCGCAATT
>JGI24705J35276_12237644_pt1 | contig 12291 bp, 14 predicted proteins | sample TergutNt197P4_FD_35276 | JGI IMG/M metagenome (IMG submission 35276)
TTTGGGAGGATAATGGAGGCCAGCTCATAGTTTACGATGCCAAGACCTTCACTGAAGTAAAGCGCATCCCGATGTCGAAGCCGCTGGGCAAATACAACGTGTGGAACAAGACCACGTTCTCCAACGGGACGAGCCATTGACGCCTTCCGGAAACGCATCCCGCACCGCCTTGCTGATCGCAGCTCATGGCGAGCGAGGAGGGGAGGGGGCGGGCGCCAACAACCAGGCGCCGTTTCGGATCGCCCGTGGCTTGTCTGCCCGCGGGCTGACATCGGAGGTGGCCGTCGGTTTTATCCGCGGTGAGCCCAGCATCAAGGACGCCTTGGGCACGCTGACTGCGCCGAACATCATTGTGTATCCGCTGTTCGTGGCGAATGGCTATTTCACAAGGGATCGTTTGGCGCAGTTGCTGGACGAGGCCAACGGCGAAGGCCGCAAGGTCGACGTGATGGCGCCGCTTGGGCTGGATCCCGGGTTGCCGGATCTTGCGGTCACCTTTGCGGCGCGGGCTGCTTGCGAACATGGTCTTGAGCCTCGTGCCTGCAACGTGATCCTGCTGGCGCATGGCTCGAAAAAGAATCCTGCGTCGCGGCAATCCACCGAACGGATGACACACGCGCTTGAGGCAAATGGCAGCTTCAGGAGCGCCCGATCGGCGTTTCTGGAGGAGTCGCCCTCGCTCCAGACGGCAGTCACTGGTATCCAGGGACCGATCGTTGTGGTTGGGATGTTCTCCGGCGAAGGGCTGCATGGCGCGAAAGACGCGCCACAGTTGGTTTCCGCGCTGCGCCGCGACGATGCTGTCTTTGCGGGCGTGATAGGAAGCGCCGCCGGTGTCGAGGACCTGATTGCCCGGTCGGTCGAGAATGCGCTTCACTCCACCGGAGGCGTGGCTTCTACGGGGTGGCTCTCTGCTGCGCGATAAGAGCCTCCTGCTCACCACGGACTTTCTTGAAAGAGCGCCCTTTCACGTTGTATTAGCTCCGATAGGGCGTGCGCTTGGCTGACGTTTGCTTGCGCACCCGAGGCAAGGGCCGTTCTCGCGTCCCGAGGACGGTCTTAGCTTTGTGTTGGATCTGCAATACTAGGAATATACATGAACCGGAATCTCGTGGCCGTTGCAGCCACCGTCGTTATCGCCCTCACCACAACCGCCGCTATGGCGCAGGACTCGATCAAGGAGCGTCAGACCTTGTTCAAGGAGTGGGGGAAAGACACCAAGCCGCTCGGTGAAATGCTGAAGGGCAACGAAAAGTTCGACCTCGCCGCCGTGCAGACCGCGCTGGATGCCTACGCCAAGAACGTCAAGGTTCTGCCGGAGCTCTTCCCCGCGGGTACGGAAACGGGTGGCGACACCGAGGCGCTTCCGGCGATCTGGAAGGACAAAACGAAGTTCACCGACCTCTTCTCCAAGTTGGGAACCGATGCCGCGGCCGCCCGTGCAGCAATCACGGACGAGGCGAGCTTCAAGTCGAATTTCCCCAGTGTGCTCCGCAACTGCAAGGGGTGCCACGACGACTTCCGTCAGAAGAAGAGCTGACGCCTTGTCATCCATTGCAGCCGATTCCTCACCATCAGTGGCCGCTTGGGATCTGCCGACCCGGATCGCCAAGTGGCTTCTCGTGGCACTGGTGGGGCTTGCTTTCGCGAGCCGATATTATGGCGATGTCACGCTGGTGTGGCACCAGTGGAACGGCCTCGCCATTCTCGTCGTGATCGTGTTTCGGTTGCTATGGAGTCTGGTCGGTGGCAGCACCGCAAGATTCTCGACCTTCTTGCGCGGGCCGTCTGCCATGATGGCCTACGCATCGAGCGTGCTGCGCGGTCGGCCGCAGCATTTCCTCGGCCATAACCCGCTTGGTGGGTGGATGGTCGCGGCGCTGTTGGCCGTCATCGCCGTGGAGGCGGTCACTGGCCTCTTCACGACGGATGACATCATTGTCTACGGCCCGATGACAGCTGTGGTGAGCGACAAGACAGTGTCGATGGCCTCCGCTCTGCACCAGAAGATCTATCCCGTTCTTCTTGTGCTGATCGCATTGCACGTCCTCGCCAACGTCCTCTATTCGCTATTCGGAAAAGACAATCTGATCCGAGCGATGATCACTGGGGACAAACCTGCATTGACGTTCGTCGACCGCGCCCCTGCGACGCCAGGAACGGTTTTGACTGCGGTCATCTGCCTTGTCGTCGCGGGCGCAATTGTCTTCGGCGGCATCAAGTTGGCAGGTGGCCACCCATTTCCTTAGTCACCATCAGTCGTGCCCGGCTTGCCTGGGCGGCTATCCGGTGGCGTGGCATAAGGACGCGCTATTGAGCTACCTCAAAGACCGGCATTATCCATTGCTGGAAACAGAGCAGAATCAAGGGTCCGGCAAGGAGAGACTACCCGATGGCCAAAATTCATGAAGTCGAAGGCGATATCCTGTTGAGCGGCGCACAGGTCATTGCGCATGGCATTGCACCAGGCGATCATTTCGACTCCGGGCTCGCCCTGGCTCTGCGCGAGCGTTGGCCCTCACTCGCCAAGGACTTCCGGCATTATTGTCGGATCGAGCATCCCAAGGCAGGAGGGATCTGGGCGTGGGGCGGGGCATCGCAGGATGGCGGCGCCGCGGTGCGCATTGTCAACCTGTTGACACAGGAAGCCGCCGACAATCCCAAAGGCCGCCCAGGTCGGGCAAGCATCGAAAACGTGGGTCATTCCCTGCGTACTCTGGCGCACTACGTCAAAGAGGAGGGTATCACCAGCCTCGCTTTGCCTCGTGTCGCCACCGGCGTCGGTGGGCTGGAATGGGCAGACGTGAAGCCGCTGATTGAGCGTTACCTCGCCGAACTGAACATCCCGGTCTTCGTCTACACCGTTTACCATAAGGGCCAGAAAGCCAAGGAGCCCGGTCTCTAAAAGGAGCCTGGTCTCCAAACGGAGATTTCGGACTCGGGGTCTGCCGCGCAAAGTGCCGTGTGGTTTTCCGACAAAGCCTTACGACAAGAGAAGAAGCTGAGCAGGCGAGCGTGGACGAGCCCACGCAAGCCTCGCATGGGGGACGCCGTTGCTTCATGGGCTGATCGCAAATTATGGCGTCGTTGCGGTTTTCCTCGGTGCCCTCACTGAGGGAGAGACCGCGGTATTTCTAGGAGGTGTGTTCGCGCACCGGCATCTCCTGCCTTATTGGCAGGTGGCATTGGCCGCCAGCCTCGGATCGCTTCTGACAGATCAAGCTCTTTTCCTTGCGGGCCGATATGCGGCCCGTTCCTCCCTTGTTGGGAGGATTACCGCAGCGCCCGCGATGAGGAAGGTTACCTCGTTCCTCGACACGCATCCAACTGGATTCATTTTTGCATTCCGGTTCATCTATGGAATGCGCACTGTCGGCCCCGTTGCGATTGGCCTGTCGAAAGTCCCGATAGTTCGTTTTCTGGCTCTGAACGCTGCGGCCGCCCTTCTTTGGGGACTTGCGGTCACGGCCATCGGCTATCTGTTTGGCAACACAGTCGAGATGCTTTTCGGCAGGCTCCACCTCCACATTCATCTTTTGATCGCGGTCGCTGTTGCCGTTGCGGCAGTAGCCACGGTGGCGATCGTCATGAGGCCGCGGCAGTCGCTCAGTTGACGAGCGCCGCCAGCCTTCATGTTGGGGTGTCAGGCCAGTGCGGTGTCTCGTATTGCCGCTCATTTTGCGGCCAGCCTGCTACTGGCAATCGTGAGATATGAGCCACACCAGCAATTTTGACTTTGCCCGTGTCCTGGTCTTCTGAATGGCCGTGACAGTCGTGCGGCGAACGCCTTCGCTCACCCTGCCAAATTTTCGGCAGAGCACATGTCGCGCAGGCATCGCTCGATGGCCTGGCGAAGAATCGAATCTGCAAAGTCTTTTTTTGGTAAGGCGAGTTGGCTGATGACGAGTCCGTTGATCAGATTTGTCAGCAGCGCAGCGTCGGCGGACGGGGCCCGCGATCCCATTCTTTCCAGCGTCCCTCGAACGATACGAATGTACCCTCTCCCCCAGGCCTGAATGATCGGTCTTAGGCTGGAGTCCCGCGCGGCGGCCAAGTGAAGTTCATAGATGATGATTCCTCTCTTTCGATCCTCGATCATGTCGTGAAAGGAATGGTCGGCAATTATTCTTGCCAGTACCGACGGATCGTACACGTCTTTGTCGACTGTCTGCCACGTCTGAAAAAGTCTCTCGATGCTCTGACGGGCAACCTTCTTCAGGGCCTCTCTTATCAAGGCTTGCGTTGAGCCGAAGTAGTAGTTTACCGCGCCATGGCCGGCGGAAGCCTCCGCGACAACTGAACGCAAAGTCACCGCGCCTGGCCCCTCTCGAACAATGATGCGAAATGTCGCGTCGAGAAGTGCCGAGCGCGTGCGTGCGCCGCGCGTGGTGAGTTGGTCAGCTTCAGTATCCAGAAGCACTTCGTCGATGGGGGGGTATGAAACTGACGACAAATTCCGTCGAACCTTCTGGTAGGAGATTTGATCCGTAAGCAGCCCACTCAATACTAGCAGTATATACATCGGATCCAACGATTTCCGAACTGACACGATGGACCGTCTCCAAGCTGGAGCAGTCTCGAGCCTGAAGAATTCGGACGGACAAGTGCGTTTGAAGACACCCCAGTGTGGTGTCTTGCAATCGCCACCTCTCTTGCGGCTAGTCTGTTACCGCCAATTGCGAGACACAAGCCACACTAGAATTTTGATTCTGCGACTGTCCTTTTCTCTCCGAATAACCACGCGAGCACGCGGCAAATCGGTCGGCTATTTGGAGACGTGGCACTAGGGCTCAGACGGACGTGCCGCGATCGGCATTCCTGCTGCACGGCGAACGGCATTCGCTGCTGCGTATCAGATTCGATCCACCCGCGATTCTACTATTCCCGAAGCTACTTGACACGCCGGGGGCATCTGCCATTATTGCTCCAAATGGAGAAATTAGGGATGGGCACGCTTCAAGGCAAGGTAGCTCTCGTCACCGGGGGCAACAGCGGCATAGGGCTCGCGGCTGCTAAGCTGTTAAAGGCTGAGGGCGCCGATGTGATCATAACAGGCCGCAACGCCCAGACCCTTGCGGCGGCACAGTCGATGCTGGGTGAAGGTGCAATCGCCGTTCAGGCGGATGTGGCAAATTTGGCGGACCTGGATCGGCTGTTTGCAACTATCGCCGAGCGCCATGGCAGACTGGACATCGTGTTCGCAAACGCGGGCGTCGGCAATCAATGTCCCCTTGATCAGTTCACCGAGGCCAAATTCGACGATCTATTCGATACCAATGCCAAGGGGACCTTCTTCACGGTTCAGAAGGCGTTGCCGCTCCTGAGGCCGGGGGCATCGATCATTCTCAACGCTTCGATCGCGCAATATACGGGTGTGCCCGGCTTGTCCGCCTACGGCGCGAGCAAGGCGGCCGTCAGAGCGCTCGGGCGTCTCTTTGCCGCTGAGTTGGTCACGCAGGACATCCGAGTTAACGTCGTAACGCCTGGGCCGATAGCAACGCCGATCTGGGATCGCGCTGGCCCCGGGGGGCTCGATCCTGAATATGAGCGGCAGCTCGTCACGCGTGTCCCGCTTGCTCGCATGGGGCAGGCAGAAGAAGTCGCGCAAGCCGTCCTTTTCTTTGCATCGCCGGCATCGAGTTACACGACCGGTGCAGAGCTTCCGGTTGACGGCGGAGTCATTGATCTGCCGGCGGCCGCCGGCCGTCGCGCACGTCCGTAGGGAGTTACGGACATCATCCAGGGATAGCAATGCCATTGAAATGCTCCGTTCGGAGCAATAAGCGGAGGTTGAAATGAAAGGAATAGACAGGCTCGATCATCTCTTCGAGACCGAAAAGCAGCTGGAATTCGACCGGGATTTCCTCTCCGGATGGGAGCTCTACGACACCTGGGACGAGGTTGAGGTAGGGCGCACGCACAAGGCGCCGAACGATTATTGCGTCAAAGCTGAGGACCTCATCTATTACAATCGCGCGATCGGAGAAACCGATCCAATCTTGGTAGATCAGGAAGCGGCTCTGGCCAACTCGCCAACCGGCAACGTGATCGCGCATCCGGCCTTCCTTGTTTCGATGCTGTTCTACTGTCTCGGACCGAAGGGGGCGGGCACTTGGCTGCGAACGCCCGGCGCGAGGAATCCATTTCAAGACATCGAATTGTTCGAACCGATCTATGTCGGGGAGCGCATTTCACTGACCTTCACGACGGTCGACCGGTTTGTGCGCCGAGGCAAGCACTACATCACCAATCAGAATGACTTCACAGGATCCAATAACGCCCTGAAAGTCCGGGCCTACGGAACCTTGATACTTCCATCCACGCGCGAAGAAGTTCGGCGCTTCGTTACCGCCTGAAAGGATTTCAAGATGAAGCAAGTTCGGTTTAAAGACGTAGCTGTCGGCATGCCGCTTGATGGATTTCAGCAGCACATCTCGCAAGAGTACATTGATCGTTATGCGGTCGCTTCTCTCGACCTCAATCCTGTGCACATCGATCCGGAATGGGCAGCGCGTGCCCAGGTCTTCGGTCAGCCCCGAACCGTTTTGCACGGCATGGCAACAATGTCGCTGATGGCGTCTGTAGTTACCAGGTCTTGGGGGCCGATGGTGGCCATCACCCGAATGAGAAGTAAGTTCGTCAAGCCTGTCTGGGTAGACCAGACGCTGACCCTGAGGGGGTCAGTGCGCGACCTTCATTATCTAAATCCGGGTCGAAACTATGCGGTTGTGTATGTCGAAGCGATAGACGCGGCGAACGATCTCGTCGGCTTATGCGAATTTGACGTTCGCCTTCCTGGTTGATGGCCATGGGCTGGACTATTGCAGACCTCGTGCGTCGCGGCGTTGCAAAACACGCGACACACGCCGCGATCAGCTTTGAGGGGCGAACCTGTTCCTATGCCGAACTTGACGAGCGCTCGAGTCGAGTTGCGGATGGATTGCTCCGAGAAGGGATAACAGCGGGAGACCGTATTGCTCTCTTCGCAAAAAACTGTCCTGAGCAGTTTGAGATCATACTGGGCGCAAGCAAGGCCGGAGCAATAACGGTTCCAATAAACTGGCGGCTATCGCCGTCGGAGGTGGCTTACATCCTCGATAACTGCGGTGCTCGCATCCTTTTCGTCGGTGAGGAATTCGAAAGCCTAATTGAGGGTATCCGCGAAAGCTTGCCCTTGAGCAAATACCTCGTGCTCGGTGCTGCCGATAGCCCCAAAGGCTACGCCCGCTGGAGAGGTCAGCACGATGCCCGTGATCCGCTCTGTCCGGTCGATCCCGACGATGTCGCGCTCCTGCTCTACACCTCAGGCACCACCGGCCGTCCCAAAGGAGCAATGCTCACAAGCAGGAACCTTTCTACCTTGCTTGATGCGGTGGGGCCCATGTGGGGACTAAACGAGGACACTCGCTCCGTCGCCTGCATGCCGCTGTTTCACATAGGCGGAATAGGGTGGGCTTTGGCGGCGTTGCGGTTCGATGGCACGATCGTTCTGGTCAGGATGTTCGATGCGGAAGATCTGTCGGTGACCATCAGCCGCGAGCGTGCGACGCACGTGAATCTTGTGCCGGCAATGATCAGTGCATTGGTGAACTCGCCGTCCGTCCGCAAATTGGATCACTCGTCTCTTCGAATGATCCTCTATGGAACTGCACCGATTGGAAAGCAGACTCTGGCGGCCGCCCTGGAAGTCTTCAACTGCGCTTTCGTCCAGGTCTACGGGCTCACTGAAACAACAAGTGCAATCACCGAGTTGGACGCGCAGGACCATCGTGGTCAAGACGAAACGGCTCTGAGTTCAGCTGGACGGCCGTACCCCTGGGTCGATGTCAAGATCGTCGATCCTCTTACTCTAGAGTCCTGCGACACGAACGAGCCCGGTGAGCTATGGGTTCGTTCCGCCCAGAATATGCGCGGCTACTGGCGCGATCCTGTGGCGACCGCAGCGACGATTGGCGACGGCTGGCTGCGGACCGGTGATACGGGCTATCTCGACGCGGCAGGATATCTCTACCTGACGGATCGACTGAAGGACCTGATCGTGTCCGGTGGAGAGAACATCTATCCGGCGGAGGCGGAGAGGATCTTGCTTGAACACCCGGCCGTCTCCGACGCTGCAGTCGTTGGCGTGCCGGATTCCAGGTGGGGAGAAGTGGCAAAAGCGGTGGTCGTCTTGAAGCCGGGAAGCTCCGTGTCCAGCGAGGAAATCGTTCAATACGTGCGTCAGCGCCTCGCTCACTTCAAATGCCCCACCTCAGTGGATTTTGTCGAGACGCTCCCACGCAATGCCGCCGGCAAGGTGCTGAAGAGACAACTGCGGGAGCCGTACTGGGAGGGGCATTCGCGGCGCATCAACTAGCATCAGCGGGTGCGAAAGTCGCCGGCTTTGCCGAGGTGCTTACCTTGGCGAACGCCGAAGGACGAACGGAATAGAAAAGAACATAACCAGGAGGATTCAACGATGCATTGTTCGCGTCGAGCTATCATAAGTGGCCTGATTGCGGCATTGGCCGCATGGTCTTTAGTCCTGCCGATCTCCGCATACGGACAAAAGGCGACATTTCCCGGCGTGACCGAGACCGAAATACGAATCGGCAACACATCTCCGTATAGCGGGCCTGGGTCCGCCTATAGCGCCATCGCCAAGACCGAAGAGGCGTACTTCAACAAGATCAACGATGAAGGCGGAATCAACGGCCGCAAGATCAAGTTTATCTCATACGACGACGGCTACAGCCCGCCGAAGGCTGTCGAGCAGACTCGGAAGCTTGTGGAGGCTGACAATGTGCTGCTGGTCTTCCAAACGCTCGGGACGCCGCCAAATACTGCGATCCGCAAGTACATGAACCAGAATAAGGTTCCGCAGCTCTTTGTCTCCAGTGGCGCCGCGAAGTTCAGTGACCCAAAAAACTTTCCGTGGACGATGGGGTGGAATCCGACGCTGTACAACGAGGGCAAGATCTACGCCCACTACATCCTTGAGAACCATCCGACCGCAAAGATTGGCATCCTGTTTCAGAACGACGACTACGGAAAGGAAATGCTGAGCGGATTGCACGATGGGTTAGGTGACAAGGCCAAGTCGCTTATCGTCTCAGAGCTGTCCTATGAGACCGCGGACCCGACCGTCGATTCGCAGATCGTAAAGATCAAAAGCGCGAATGCTGACGTTTTTGTCAGTATCACGACGAACAAGGCTGCGGCGCAGGCGATCCGCAAGATCGGCGAACTGGGCTGGAAACCGGTTCATATCGTCAATAGCGTCGCAAATTCCGTCGGGGCGGTCTTGGAGCCCGCTGGACTGGAGGCGTCCCGGAATCTGCTTTCTGCCGCATACATTATGGATCCTACCGACCCTGTCTGGAAGGAAACGGAGGACTACAAGGCTTGGCACGCTTTCATGGATAAGTACTATCCATCGGGTGACCAGAGCAGCATCATGACCGCCTATGGATACACTGCTGCTCAGGCACTTGTGCAGGTCTTGAAGCAGTGTGGTGACGATCTGAGCCGCGAGAATGTGATGAAGCAGGCAGCGAACCTCAGGGGTTATCGGCCACAAATGCTTCTGCCGGGCTCCTCGATCGACACCAGTCCCGAGGACTACACTGTGATCCGAAAGATGCAGATGATGCGTTTCGACGGCAAGCGCTGGCAGCTGTTCGGGGGATTGCTCTGAAGATGGGAAGGCGCACGTAGATTGTGAGACAGCGGTCTGCGTTTGTTGGGAGCATGTTGCGCCGAAGAGGAAGGCAGTTCGGCGCAACAACGCGCGGAAAACAGAAGAATTGCCGATCCAGTATGATCTACAAATGGTCTGGTTCGCAGCTTGCCAAGTGCGCTTCCCTGTCCACCACGTCTACTGTGCCATGGTCCCCGGGTGTCCATTGGATAGCGGGGGCCAAAGCGAACTTCAGGCTGGGTAGGGGCGGGGGCAGCGTCGCCCCCTTCTGAATCGCGATCGCCGTTGCCGGGGGCGACAGTAACCATGGTCGCGATCGTCGTGACGCGCCAAAGGTTGCGCAGTCGATGCGACCGCCAAGTCTGCGGGTGGCGTATCAGGCCCCATCGCGCCGATAGCCTGGCAAGCCAACAGCTTTTGCAGACAATAACGCTCTTTTGTGGCATCGGGCGGATCAGTCAGGCTGGAAACGTACGCCCGAATATCCTGCACCTGCCCGTCTCCGTCCCAAAAATTCCAGATCAGAAATCCGGGCCGCCGATGGATCCAGGTCCGCCATGACGGACGGTCCTCTGGCAGCCAGCCTGCGCGAACAGATCGGCCAGTTCGCTCTCCGAGCGTGATCCGGAAATGCGATTCACGGGCAGCGCCATAACAGAACACGAGCCGAATAACAGAATCTTGAAGCAGGGTTCCGGACACGGGGGCAGCGTCTCGGCGCAAGACGGTGGTCGAGAGAACTCGGGATATTCAAAATCTGTTTTCAGGTGAAGGGTGTGTGGATTTCGTTCGGATTTTGAGAGCATTCAAGGTCCACCTTCGCTGAAATGGCACAAGCCCGATTGCTGCGGTGCGTAACGGCAATTTCGGACAATCAAAATCTAGGGAGTGGGTATTGAGCAGGCTTGATATGACGAGGCCTTCGAGGCGCGATGTTCTCGCTGGTGCTGCCGCGGTGACGACTCTGACAGCGCTTGGAGCTCCTGCGATCGCACAGGCGGCAAAGAAGGAAATCATCATCGGCAATATCGACGCCTATTCGGGGCCGGCGGCGGTCTACTCGGCGATCGGCAGGACGCCTGGTGCCTATTTCAAGATGATCAACGAGCAGGGCGGCGTGAACGGCCGCCTGATCAAATATATTACCTATGATGATGCTTACATGCCGCCGAAAACCTTTGAGCAGGCGCGCAAGCTCGTTGAGGGCGACGGAATCGATGTGTTGCTCAGTCCGCTCGGCGCACCGACGAATGTCGCGATCATGAAATACATGAACCAGAAGAAGGTGCCGCATCTTTTCATTGCATCGGGTGCGACCAAATTCGGTGACTACAAGAATTTCCCATGGACGATGGGATTTCAGCCCTGCTACCAGATCGAGGGGCGCATCTTTGCACAACACCTGCTGTCAACGCGGCCGGATGCCAAGATCGGCATTGTCTACCAGAATGATGATTTTGGTCGCGATGTGCTGAAGGGCTTCAAGGACGGGCTCGGCGCCAAGACGTCGATGATCGTTGCAGAATTGTCCTACGAGACCGCCGATCCGACGATCGATAGTCAGATCGTGAGGTGCAAGTCGGCAGGCGCCAACGTCTTCATGAGCATGACGACGCCGAAGTTCGCCGCACAAGGCATTAAGAAGATCGCCGAACTCGGTTGGCAGCCGACGCACTATATCGGTAACAACGCATCGTCCGCGGGCTCGACACTAAAGGCCGCTGGCTTCGAGATCTCCAAGGGGATTATCTCGAGCGCGTACATGAAGGATCCGGTCGATGCTGCATGGGTGAACGATCCGGGGACGAAGAAATGGCGCGAGTTCATGGCCAAGTACGATCCCGGAGCTGCCATTAACGACATCTACGCCGGCTATGCGCACATCGTCAGTCAGGTCATGATTCAGGTTCTCAAACAATGTGGAGACGACGTCTCTGGTGCGAACATCATGAAGCAGGCGGCTAACCTCAGAGATTTCGAATGCGACCTGCTGCTGCCAGGCATCAAGGTCAATACGAGCCCGACGGACTACTACCCGCTCGAGCAACTGCAGCTCGTGCGTTTCAATGGTGAGCTGTATGAGCCGTTCGGACCAGTGATCGACGGCGGCATATCGAAGGCCTAAAGTCGGGGAGCGTTCGCGATGAAAGCGCCAGAGAATACGGCGGCCTGTCTTTTTGAGAGTAGTGTGGAGAAGTGGGAAGGACGCCCGTTTCTCTGCGTCGGGCCGCTCGCGACGCGGTCCTATCTGCCGGAAGGCTTGGAGATAACCTACGGCGAAGGGGCTGATATCGTCGGGGACCTGCGGGAGCGTTACGCCCGCGCAGGCTACGGCTTTGGCCATCGCGTCGCGATCCTCCTTGAGAACAGGCCGGATTTCCATTTGCACTTTCTGGCGTTGAACGGGCTTGGAACGTCGATTGTGCCGCTAAACCCGGACTATCGCGCGGATGAGAGCCGCTATGCGGTCGAGCATTCCGAAGCCTGTTTGATCGTGACTCTTCCCGAACGTGAAAGCGCGATGGTCGAGGTTGCTACGACCTGCGCGCGGAGACCCCCGGTGGTTGCGATCGGCCCGAATTTTGCGCCGCCACCTGCTCGTACGCCACCGC
>JGI24705J35276_12237643_pt1 | contig 12287 bp, 15 predicted proteins | sample TergutNt197P4_FD_35276 | JGI IMG/M metagenome (IMG submission 35276)
CGCAGGCGATTCGCGAGTCGCCCCCTTCCTGGCCGGGATGGGTGCTTGATACAGCAAATCCGAAATTCGGTAAAGAAGAATATTTTGCGAGCATGGCTTGACAGGCTTTCAGGTGGTTTGCCCGACAGATCGCGCAACCGTTCTTTTGGAACCGTCCACAGATCAGATTTTTCGGTGTGATTTCAGTCGGTTGGCGGCCGGCTGGGCTTGATTTCCGCAAATGCGAAATCGCGTCAGAACCTACTGGGACGCTATTCGGCCGGCTCAAGATAGTTGTCCAGAGAGGGCCACAGAAACCCATAGAAGACCGCAAAGGGCACGTTGTTCCCACGCGATATAGCGAAACGATCCTGACCTATTGGGTTGGCGGTCAACTCACCGTTTTTTCCTGTTGCGGCTGCCCTTTGGCCGGCCTCGCTTGGCAAAGCGGGCCTCCGCTGGCACGCTCTTTTGCCATGCCGTGATATCGGATTCTCTCCAGTAGTGGCGCTGCGGCGTCAAATAGTAGGATTTCGGGAAGCGCCCGATCTTTTCCATGTAGAGCAATGCTCGCCGGCTCACCGGCACAAGCTTCAGAACCTGGGCGACCGTCAACCAGCGGGTCAGTTTGTCCTCTTTCCTTTCGTCAGGCATCGGGCTTCCTTTCCATTCCCTTATGATTTTCAGACGTTGAAATAAAAGCGCCTAATCCTGCGGTACGAGCCGCAACGCTTGGGCATATTGCTTTTCAAGTTGAGTGAGCGCGTCCTTGCCATCATGTTCGGCCATCTCACGCAGGATCGGAATGCCGCTCTCGATGGACTCCATGATTTCCGCTCGCGTGGCGCGGCGGCCTTCGGCAAAGAACGACAGCGATTCAGGGGCGCCGAGCGAGTACAAAATCCCGCCGTCATGGTCGCGGAAGGCGTGGTAATGGCGCGTGATCCAGACCAGCACGACCCCCGGATTGCGCTCGATCATCAGGCCGGGCGGCAGCGCCTTGCCGTCCTCGGGCACAGTCGGGTTGCGCTGCATGCGCGGATTGCGCAAGAAGGGGCAAACGCGAACAGCAAACTGCGCGCACTCGCGATGATTTGCTGGCTCGGATGTGACGCGATTGACCATGCACATCGGGCCGATGGCAAAGGCTTTGTGGACGCCAAGCGATCCACCGCAACACCAGCACAGGCCGATGCGCCCAGCCCGCAGCCTTTTGATGGGACACGCGGCTTGTGGGACCGGGGCGCCGTCTCGCGTGTAAGGAACGAACCAGGGAATCGGGTAGCCCTGCGAGCTGATCGGCAGGCCGCGCATGCGCTCGGGTATCGGGATATCACGAATGGACGCGTTGAGGTCAGTCACCGCGTCCGTCCTTTGATGCTGATGCCAGCAGCCGTCATCGCGGTCAGATCGTGGTCAGCGGCTTTCATGATGTCCGCGAGCGACGAATCGATCCGCGCGTCATAGCTTCTCGCGCACATCTGGCAGGCGAGCATGACGGTGAGAGGCGAAGGTTGGGATCGCGTTTCGCCAGTGCACTCGTCGAGCATCTGGGCTAGCGCCGAGATCGCGCTGCACGCGGCCTGTAGTCCGAGCAGCACGCGCAAATGGGAATCGGGCGCCAGCTCGGTGGTCCGCTTGATCGCATTGAAGATATCGTCACTGAGTTTGCGTTGCAGATCGCGCGCTATCTGTACCTTGATGCTCTCGCTCATGACGGGTCCTTGTCGGGCAGAGTCTCAAACGGCGACGGGTCCGGCCATCGCCAGACCGGGCGATCATTGACCTTGAGTTCCGGCCGATTGACCAAGCCTTGCCGGATCAACGCCTCGACCTCGGCGCGGCCATGTAGCCAGATCGGCGATATGTCGAGTTTCCAGATATCAACGGTTCCGCCCGTGTCATCGAAGGCATAGACAAGCGCGTTGCCGGCATAGAGGCGATTGAAGACGCAGAAATAGCTTTGCTGGTTCGGATCAGCGAACATGCCAAACTCGGAAACGACAACACCGAGATGATCGGCGAATGCGCCATGATCGACGCTGTTGCGTTCGAGCCCGGCTTCTTGAATCGCATCTTCAAATTTGGCGCAGTCAATGTACCGCATCATATGCGATCCGGGATCGATCGCGAGGTAAAGCATGGGGCACCTCCCGCTGACTTGGATGGGCCTGCCGTCTTCGGGGCCTGATTGCAGAGCCGCGCCCCATCGGTCTGGGTCTCCTCGCAATGGAAAGGTTCATCGGCGCTCCTCGGGTACCAATCGAATGAGTGGCTGATGTTGCGAGCGGCCTTGGCGATTTCCTTGTAGTCATAGACAATGGAGGTCATTCGCGCGCTCCCCTATCTTGCAACCGCACAATGAAGTGGATCGTCACTGACGCTTATGACTTTGCGTCCCCTTGCTGCTTCTCTCCCCTGGCCCTTGTCTCTGTCCGATGCTTTGCGATCGCATTGTCGAGGATCTTGAACACAGTCTCCGGCGCATCCTTCTTGAAGTCCGCGAGAAAGGCGCGGTTCTCGTGCAGCCATGAGTCAATCTCAGATTCCGTGACTGACGTTCTGACGGCCGCGATCATCCGCGCCCCCCATTGCTGCCACGTCTCGACTTCGCCGGTTTCGGTGTCGATGGGCTCAAGCGTATGAGGTGCGGCTCTGGCTTGATCCGTGGTTGTCGGCTCGGCTTGATCCTGCGAAGGCCCGGCGATCATCGAGCCCTGCGGTGCGCGTGCTTCGAGCCGATAGGCTTGCCGGGCGGCGATTTCGCCGGCATCATATTCAGAGCCATACTCGGCCTCATCCTCAATCTCGTTGGCGCGGGCGATTTCTGGCGACTGCTCCTGCCGTTTGAGCAGGCGGCGCAGGTTGGACTTTTTGCACATCTCGACTTCATCGGTTGACCATGGCGTCGATCTGATCTTGCCTTCCTTGAATGCCCGCCACGCATCCGACCGATCGCGGATCGCAAGACACTGCTGCACGGACATCGGTTCGAGGTCAAACGAGCCGTCCTTGAACGCGATCGTTGCGACATAGCCGAGAATCGGCCCGCGCTCGGTGAACAGTCTCGGCCGGTGGTGGAAGACCTTTGGAATGCCGAAATCCACCTCGACGTGATCGAGGGCATGAACCTCATGGCAAGAGATCGTGGTGACGTTACCGGTCTGGCGTACCAGCTTCATCATGCCTTTGTAGCCGATGCGAAGCTGTGGCTCCTGGCGCTTTGACTTGTAGTTGTAGGCAATGACGATATAAGCTTCGCCGAGTTGCGGATCGAGGTAGAGGCCGAGGCCCGCCACCTTCGCCACCTCGCGATAGACGAGCGCGGGCGGATGCTGCATCAATTCCGGATTGGCCATCAACGCATTGACCAGGTTGCGCTCGAAAACGGCAGGCTTGATGTGAGACGGCAACGAACGGAAAAGTTCGGCCGCCCTGGCGGGAGGCAGGACCTCGGCCACGTAGGATTCGAGGCGCGTGGGTTTCGAGATATTCGCTGTTGCGGTGTCAGCCATCTGCAATCCTCCGACGATTCACGATCGTTTGCGGTACTTGATCGACAACGCATTGCCGCGATTGCGCTTCACGCTGAAGCGGTCATAGACGACTTCGCCGATGTCCTCGGCGATCAACGCCTTGATCTGTTGCTTGGTTTTTTCATGCGATTGCGCGCTCAGGTGGGTTGCGTCCCAGGCTGTCAATAGTTCGCGCATTTCACCGGACCAGTTCGGCAGGCTGTCGTCATGGTCGAGATCGATGCGCCGCCATTCGGACGGTGCGACGATGCGAGGAAAGCGCAAAGGGACTGGCGGTGTCAGGCTCGTGACGCAATTCCAAAAGCGATCGATGACGCGCCACACTTCCTGTTCAAAGCCCGGATCGATAGTGACATCGACCTCCTGCGGTTCGTTACCGCCCTTGACGATCAAGAGGCTTGCGGTCTCTGCCGCAGCACAGGCTCGCTGGACGATGCATTGGGGCCGGTAGAAATCGACCGCGTCGTCGATGTCGCGATAAGCGTTGATGCATTTGACATCCTGAACGCAATTGCATCGGACGCCGTGGCGCGAGATGATCCGGGAGTCCAGCGTTGAGGACACATAGTCGCGCTCGCGGTGGAAATACTGGACGCCAATGTCGGTCAGCTCAAAGCCATGTTCCTGTATCCACCCCCGTGCGAGCTTCTCGACGGCGAGGCCATAGCGCGCGGGCCAGGATTGACTGAACTTGTCCGGCTTGCGCCGATCATCAGCGGTCAAGCGCAGGAATATTTCCTGAAGCTTGTCGGGGTCGCCAAGGACCAACCAGGGTACGATGCTTGCAGTAATCCGTTGGTCGCGCGTGGGGTCAAGGTCAGGCATCGCCGCACCTCCCTTTAGGCGAACAAATTGGATGGTCGAAATGTCAGCGAAACGTCGGCGGTCTCCCTCCTGCCGCTGAATTTGCGGGGCGCGAAGAAAATGCGATGGCCGCCAATTGTCAAATGAAAGAAGTGACAGTTTCTGCGATCCCGAACTATAGTTCCGGAACTACGAAGTCGAATTGAAGCCTGGGCAATAGCATTGCCAGCAAGTCCATCACTTGATTGACATTCTCCTGCGCGATCAGCGCGTACATCACCCAGATGTCGCTTCGCCGACTCCATTTAATTGTCGAGAGAAGACCACATGGGACCACAGAAGACCGAAAACGACGCATACAAATTTAACGGTTGAAATCGGCCACGGAGCCCTCGAACGTCATCGACCGGGGCACAGCTCTTTTTGGTCTCAGGTCATGAATCCCGTCGAAGGTCTCAACAAGGCCGTTTCGATTTTCGGAACCGAGGCGGCGCTGGCTGCCGCCATCGGCTTCACGGCTCCGGCGATTCGTCGCGCCCGCATGACGGGCCGACCGACCGCCGAAATGAGTTGCTGCATCGAATATGCCACACGCGGCAGAGTGAAGCGCGCGTGTCTCCGACCCGATATTTTCAGCCCTCGCGCCCAACTGATCGACAACTCCTGGAATCGAAAGCGTTTCCGCGATGGTCCGCCAGCTTGACCTGTTCAACAAGCGGCTGCGTGGACGAAGACCGCCGCCGCCGTCGGAGTTCTCGATCCATTGCACGGTGGCCGATGCCTGCAAATGGTTCCTGAGTCCGCAATGGGAAGCGACACATCTGCCCATGGGAGAGACGCGCGACCACCGCGTCAATCGGTACGGCAAGAGATATTCCCTTGCCGGCAGTCGTCTCAAGCGCATGGGCGTGATGCCGGGCTGGCCCGATTTTATGTTTCTGGGTCCCGGTCGGGTTTTCTTCCTGGAATTGAAACGTCCAAAACGTGGAAGGTTGAGCGAAGACCAGCAACGCATCGCCCAACACATCATGCGTTGCGGGTTCGGCTACCTTTGCACGGACTCGGTGGACGACGCGATCGCCACGCTCCGCGACCTGGGCATCCTGCTCCTTGAGCGGCGGCGTATTCCTCATGTCAACCAGCAAGGGCACGACACCGATGTGCTATCGCGTCCTCAACATGACAACCCGTGAACTGATCGCGGAACTACACGAGCGGGAGATCGCGATCGGGATCGCCCATCAACTCGCGCATGACCACGACTACAAGGAACGGTTCGGCGTGGTCGAACTGCGGGTGATTTGTGAGACGCCGTTGCGAAACGAAGAAGACGACAACAGCAATTGACGGACCAGATCATGACAAAAGCCGAGGTCATTCCTGCCAAACCGGATGACGTTGTACTGGCCGAGCATGCCGCCGTGATCCGGGCGCTGGGCAAGCGCGTAGTCGGCGACATCATCGAGATCGGGCGGCGACTGGCGGAGGCAAAACGGATTGCGGGGCATGGCAACTGGCTGACGTGGCTCGAAGGCGATCTCAGATGGAAAGAAACGACAGCGCGGCGGTTCATAAATGTTTACGAGCTGGCCGGCAAATCCGCCAATTTGGAGGATTTGAGTTTGCCGGTCTCCGGGCTCTATGAGCTAGCTGCGCCCTTAACCCCTTCGGAAGTCCAAGCCGACGTGATCGACCGAGCCGCCAATGGCGAGACCTTCACGTCAGCCCAGATCAAGAAAATGATCGACGAGACGCGCGAGCGAGAGCGCTTTGCCGAGCGGGCCGCGACCGACGCGGAGTTGGCCCAGAGCCGCGCCAAGTACGAACAGAAACTTGGCGAGGCCCGCGCCGCATTGGACCGCCAGCGGATCGAATTCGAGGAAAGCCTCAAGGGCAAGCTTGTACTCGACCCTCGGCAGATGGCTGAGGAAGCCGAAAAGGTGACTGCCAAGCTGAATGCGAAGATCGAGAGCCTTCAAATGCGGATCGCCCGCTTCGTCGAGTTGGAGAAGAACCGGAAGGAACGCGCCGCCAAGCCAAAAGCGAAATCGGACAAGCCGCCGATCGACAACGCGATGCTGGGGGCTGCAACTTCGATCGGCACCGCTTTGACGGCGCTTGCCGACCGGTTGACGATCACGCCCTTGCAGATGATCAGCATCGAGACCCGTTGTCTGAGCGCAACGGGGCAACGTCTGCTTGATCGCATCGGTGGCAGCCTGAAAGAGGCCCGCGCGATCCGCGCGTGGCTGAATGAATTCAGCGAACGGGGGGAGCAAGCTGTCAAGAAGGACTAGCTCTATGACCAGAAAATCCGGCGAGCATACGACCCATCTGCGACTCGTGGTGAAGGCAATGAGAAGGTCGAAACGGCAGGCATTGCGGTCTGGCCTGCTGGTCTCGACCGATATCGCGACGTACATCGTCAATGACACCTTGAGCTTTCGCGGGCGCGATTGCGACAATGCGGTGTGGTATGCGCTCGCGCTTCGGGTCGCCGGTTCGACGCGCGAACAGGAACACGACGACGGCGAGGATCAGGGCGTCTTCGACTTGTCGATGGCCGCTCCCATCAAAGTCTTTCAGTTCGAGGCCGAGCTTCCCGATGGGCGCATGGCCGTCAAGCGGGCAAGCGGCTGGGTGATCAAGTCGGACGACGGGGACGGAAAGCCCGTCAAGGACGACGAGGCCCGCACATGCGAGCGTCGTGCCGAGCCGCACTACATCAATACGAAGATCGTGGAGCTGCGCAATTTCTCGGTCAGCGACGGTGACCAGCACACCGTTCAATTGAGGGAAAACCTGGATCGAAACCAGATCGCATACGACCGATGGTCCCGTGGCTGGAAAATAATCCGGCCGCTGTTGCTCACGCATCCCCTCTGGACGCTGGGGCACGCCGTTGATGACTTGCGATCTCGTGGCGAATGGCCGGAAGATCTTGATGAGGAGTGAACCTCGTGGGCCTGTCCGACATTTTCGACATCGCGAAGAATTCCGGCAGGTGGAAGAAATATTCACGCGGTGTCATGATCCGTTGCCCGGTCCATGCCGACAAGAATCCCTCTTGCGCGGTCTGGACCGATGGCAAGGTGATTCATGTGAAATGTTTTGCCGGGTGCGACAGCCTCGATGTGGCCGACAGCCTGCGAACAAGAGGCTTCGTGCTGTCCGAGCGCGAGCAACGCGGATATGACAGGCGCGATCTGTCCAGGACGATGAAGGCGGCGCGTCCCGTGCATGACCACGATTGTGCGGTGCGGACGATGCTGGCTCGGGACATCTGGGATGAATGCCGCTCGGCGGCCGGCTCTCCGGTTGAGGCCTATCTGGCAAACCGGGGATTGTCGCTTGCGATCGTGCCAAGGCCTGATCATACAGTCCGCTATCATCCGCATTGTCCTCGAGGCAAATCACGGCAACCGGCGATGGTGTGCTCGATGCGCGACGTGTCGAGCGACCGCGTGATTGCGGTCCACCGGACCTATTTGAAGGACTGGCGCAAGGACGGTCAGCCCATGGTGCTCGGGCCGTGCCATGAGACGGCGATCAAACTCTCGCCGCATAGTTTGTTGTTCGCAAACGGGCGGACGTTTGTCCCTCTATTGCATGTTTGCGAAGGGCTCGAGACGGCAATCGGGTGTTTGATGCTGGATTATGCCCCCGTCTGGGCGCTTGGCAATGCGGGCGCGATCCGGGCATTCGCGCCTCAGCTCCAAATCGGCGAATTGGTGGTTCTGGCCGATCACGACCGCGAGATTTTGGACGGACAAGGCCATTTGTGGCGCCCTGGAGTTTCAGCGGCGCAGGTTTGCGTCAAGGCCTGGCGTCTGGCCGGCTGGCGGGCTTCTTACGAGCTGCCCGAGTGCGAAGGCGACGATTTCGCCGACGTGGCCGAAAGAGAGATGCAGCGATTGAAGGTCTGGGCGGGCAAATAGGAGAACAGGCAAATGGAAGATGTGTTCGGCACGACAAAGGCGAAGCGGACCAACGGCAAGAAGAAAGGGCGGACTCTGGCTCCTGTCGGTGAGAGCCGCGAGGACAAGCTTGTCCGGCTCGGGCAAATCCGCATGACGCAGGCGAAATCGGTGATGCGGCGGCTTTGCGTTCTTGGCCGTGACTATCCGCACACGGAAGCGCAGCGGACCAAGATCATCGACGAGCTGAAGCGGCTGGTCAGCGATGTCGAGGCCGCTTTTGAGCCGAAGCCGCTTCGAAGCGACGAATTCACGTTCTGACCTGCTTGCTGATGGACAAATTCCATCCGGAGGACATTTGTCCTTGACGGATTCGTCATGTCCGATGACGACGACACACCCAACAACGACAACATCGACCGATCGCTGGAAATCAGGCGTTTGGCGCGACTGTCCTTGATCGATTACGACAGTGAGCGGAATTCCGCCCATGAGCGGCTCGGCTTGCGGATTACGACGCTCGACAAGGCCGTGATGGCCGAACGGGCCAGAATAGAGAAGGACAAGGCCGCCAAGGACGCGATAGCGGCTGCTGAAAGCGAGGCCCATGCGGTCAGCGAATATGGTCCGACCGAAGACGCGATTGCCGGGCAGTTTGTCGAGACAGTCACGGAAGTGATGCGCTATGAGCAGACATCGGAAAGCTGGTATTTGTGGAACGGCGCCTTGTGGCGCAAGGATTTGACATCCAAGGCTTATGACATCGTGCGGGTGCATTTGCGCGAGGTGCGGCATCGCGATACGGGCAAAAAGACGTTCATCGACGCGATCGAGCGGCTCTCCCGGAAGGATCAGCGGATCGCGGTGACGCATGAAATCTGGAACCGGGATTTGTTGTTGCTCGGGACGCCGGCCGGCACGGTCGATTTGAGAACGGGCGAGCTGCGCGAGCCCAACTTGTCGGATTTCATCACAAACAGGACCCTGGTCGCGCCAGCCGACACAAGCGAGTGCCCGCAATTTTTGGACTTCATGGAGTCCTCATGCGGCGGCGATCATGAGTTCATGCGCTTCCTGCAGGTCTTCGGCGGGTACTGCCTGACGGGCTCGGTGAAGGAACATGCGCTTCTGTTTCTTTATGGCGAGGGCGGCAACGGGAAATCGGTCTTCCAGAACGTGCTGGCGAAACTGATGGGCGACTACTCGGCGACCGCGCCCATGGAAATGCTGATCGCACAGAACTACGAGCGGCATCCGACCGATCTGGCCGGGCTTGTCGGCAAGCGGCTTGTGACGGCATCCGAGACCGAGGAAGACCGGGCCTGGGCGGAAGCGAAGATCAGGCAGATGACGGGCGGCGATCCGATCACGGCCCGCTTCATGCGGCGGGACTTCTTCACGTACAATCCGAATTTCAAGCTCTTGATCATCGGCAACCACATGCCGCGTTTGCATAACGTGAACGATGCGATGCGAAGAAGGTTCAAGATCGGGCCGTTTACCAACAAGCCTGTGGCTGTGGACCGTGATCTTGAAGAGCGGTTGATACGAGAGGAAGGGCCTGAGATCTTGCGTTGGTTCATCGACGGTTGCCTGGACTGGCAACGATATGGACTGAGCCCGCCACCGACGATCGTCGCGACGACGGAGAGCTATTTTGCGGATCAGGATTTGTTCGGGCAATGGTTGACCGAGATGTGCTGCCTCTCCGAGGACAAGGCAAATGCTTTCGAGCTGCATGTGTATGTCTACACCTCATGGGTGCTCTACTGTGAAGCCTCGGGCGAGAAGGCCGGTAGCAAGAAGGCGCTGACGGGACGGCTTCGGGCCAAGGGATGCGAGCCTGCGCTCGGGTCGCATGGCGTGTCGATTCTGCGTGGGATCATGCTGTCGAGTGCGGAACGGCAGCGGGTCGAGGCGGTGATTTCGAGCCGGGTTCCACGGGAGAAGGGTTGACGATCGGTTGGCGATCCTTTCACTCGGACAGCGGTGCTGTCCCGTTATTATATGCACGGTAGCGTGTGTAACGGGTTGACGATTGGTCGCTAGGTTGACGATCTGGCGGGAAAAAGTTGACGATTCCAAAAAAACTTCACCCTCAATTTGTGGCGTAATGGCAACTAGATAGTGGTTAGGGTTGAAGATGGTTGAAGGTTTTTTGTACTGGAGACGACTACGCGCGCACGCGCACGCGCGTGGAAAAAGGAACATAGAAAATCGTCAACCATCTTCAACCTTCAACCCGATGGAACCTATCGCCGCCGAGGTCGAGGTGGCCCGGAAATTCGGATAGTCAGAAGCGCAGGAGCTTGGATTCCGCGTACTAACTGCCGCAACTAACCGCGTACTAACCGCGTGTACTTCGCGTGTACTTGCGTCGTGTACTAACAGCTTTCGCTTTCCGCGAATCGTGATCGCCGAAAACCTTGCCTCGGCCCAAGCCGCACCATTGCATTGCCGGGCTCCGCTTGCGTGGCCCTTAGATCGGCGCCGGCTCCGGCCGGCCGGGTCCCTGGCGGCGCCTCGATGCCCAGAGCTGGCCCATGATTGCCGGAAATCGCTCGGGCTATGGCAGCTCCGGTCGGCCGGGACCGCTTTGGATGGCCTTCGCTGCGCCTCGAGGCGGCGGCCCTTACCACATAGACCAACGTCTACGTGTTGCGGTTGCCGGCCGGTCGGGCTTCAAGCCGCGCGATCGGCCGGTGCGCTCGACCGCAACTAACAGCTTACTAACAGCCATTGTACTTCGCGTCTACTTGTAACTCCGCATGTACTTCACGCGTACTTACGAAATCCCGAAGGTGGGGGTTCGCGCGGCCGACGTGGCCGCCTCGGCCGGCCCGTGGACGCGTCGCCTTGGAGGCCAAGACCCTGTAGAATCTGCATTTCAAGGTGGGGCATGGCTGCGGTCAGGGTCTTGTTTCGGTAAAGTCAAACTTGTAGTATGTATCTTTCATGGTCTTTCCGTCCGGGATTTCTATTGGACGAAAGTTGCCGGAGGTTCCAACTGTTACGTGGTTACGTCCATGGAGCGCTAATGCCGTTGGTATTAGGCTGTCATGGTCGATGAAACCGATCCCAACATCACCTGCAATGTAGTTAATGAAAATTACGGCGTGGCTGAAATCCAGCAAGCTGGCAACCGTTCCATCGTTTTGCATCCAGGGTTTGCCACTAATGGATAAATAGACGTTACCGTCATAGCGAGTTTCGCCGTAATAACTGAACGGGCCGCCGGGGGGCGGGGTGGAAGGGGGAGGACCGGGACCAACAACCGACATCTCATGCGATTCGCCTGTGACCGTCATAACGAGTGGTTTTGGAACAAATTTTCCGGTTTGAAATGTGTCCGCAGCAGCGGGATCTAAGAATACAGTGACATCTACTATTATCTTTTGCAATATCTTGGAGTTAGGCCACAATTGCCATTGCGAGCGTTGCGGCGCTAGGGCAGCTTGGCAAAATCCTTTAAGAAGGCTTTCTTTACAATTCACCTTGAACGTGATGTCTAACGTCGGGTTGTCAATTGGATTCAGTAGGCGAAGTATATCCATTGCAGCCTTTTGCTTCGCTTTTTCAGCTTCCCTCGAGTCGAGAAATAGAATTAAAAGTGCCACTGCACATGATACGAAGATTGCAACGATGGCTGCCCAGCCTAATTTCGTTAGCTTTCCCGTATTTTTGTCGCGGAACTCACCAACAACACCGAAGGCGCCCAAGCCACTGGTGACAAGTACCGCAGCTGATTTTAATAGGGTTGAAAGATCCAAGACCACTTCTCCATAATGGAGGTGAAAAAACCAGCCTTTGTAACCACAAGGCAGCCGGGAAATGTTGTTCTTTGCTTGTGCAAGTTTGTGAAAATGGCAAAACGAGTCAAGCGCCAAGAAGCGCCTTCCACAGTCAACAGTAGCGATGCCAGCTCTGTGATGTTAATAGGCAACGGGGCGGCCCTGGGGACGAGGAGCTATGGCCGGAACTGGGTGATGACGGAATGAGAAAGGCGGCGTATCGAGGTGGGTGATCAAGCCTGCCAGAACCTCTCAAGGAG
>JGI24705J35276_12237642_pt1 | contig 12282 bp, 10 predicted proteins | sample TergutNt197P4_FD_35276 | JGI IMG/M metagenome (IMG submission 35276)
TTAACGACCTCTGCCGTTACGGACGCACCGTCAATGGCCGGAGTTCCGAATATTGGCCCATCGTCGCTTATGACCGAAAGGACTCTGTCAAACGTCACAGTGTCGCCGGCCTCGGCAGACAGCTTCTCGACAAAGACGACGTCGCCTTCCTTAACGCTGTATTGCTTTCCTCCGGTTTCGATTATGGCTTGCGTCATGCGGGTTATCACCTCATATTTTTTGAGTCTCGCTCTCGGGGGCGGAAGGCTGAGCTTCACTTTTGCACACGGAAAACTCCGGTTTATGACTGCCCATTCAAAGCGGCCAGAATAGTATTACACAAATGCGGATAAATGTCAATGATTTTTTGGAACAGATGTGGTTTTTGGAACAGAGAGTTACTACTCACACCTGACCAGCAACTGGGGCTGCAAGGTGTAATTTTTGCTGTTTCGGCTCAGCCGCCGACTATTGAGTTCGTGTCGCGCGCGATAACGAGTTCCTCATCCGTCGGGATTATGAACACGCGCGCCTTTGAACCCGCTCCGGTGATCTCACGGAACTCTCCCTTAACGTCATTCTTGACTTCGTCGATGCAAATACCCAGGCCATTCAGGAAGTTGCAGATCCCTCTGCGGGTGTTCGGCCCGTTTTCACCTATACCGGCTGTGAAGACAATTGCGTCGGCGCCGCCCATTACCGCAATGTATGAACCAATTATCTTGGCGACCTGATAGTTGAATATATCAAGAGCCAGTTCAGCGCGCGCATTACCTTCGAGCTTGGCGTTCTCGAGATCGCGGAAGTCCGAAGACACTCCGGAAACGCCAAGCACCCCGGATTTCTTATTTAGAACGTCCATGGTATCGTTAAGTGATAATCCGCCTTCGATTGTGGAAATCAGATCAACGATAGAGGGATCGACGCTCCCGGAGCGCGTGCCCATAGGCACGCCTTCAAGCGGCGTCACGCCCATGGAAGTGTCTATGCAGATACCGTCTTTGACTGCGGCAAGCGAGGAGCCGTTGCCGAGGTGGCAGGTGATAATGCGCGAACCGCTGGCGTTTTTCCCCAACAGCTCCGCGGCTTTTGCGGACACATAACGGTGTGATGTTCCGTGGAACCCATAGCGGCGGATATCGTTTTCAACATAGTACTTGTAGGGTATCGGATAAACGTACGCATACTCGGGAATCGTATGGTGGAACGCTGTGTCAAATACTGCAACCTGAGGAACGCCGGGCATTACTTTTGTGCAGGCGTCTATACCGGTGAGATTTGCCGGCGTATGCAGAGGGGCTAGGAGAGTGCAATCCTCAATGGCTTTAATAACGTCTTCGTCTATCAGGACGCTCTCGGTGAATCTGGGCCCGCCGTGAACAATGCGGTGTCCTATCGCATCGATTTCGGACAAGCTTCCGATCACGCCGTACTCGGCGCTTGTCAGCTTTTCTATGACCGCGTTAATTGCTTCCGCATGCGTTGGGAGGTCAATATCGCTTTCATATACAGGCTTTCCGTTCGAAACTGGCGTATGCTTCATATGGCCTTCGGCGCCGATACGTTCGCACACTCCTTTAGCAAGAATCGTTTCCGTGTCCATCTCAAACAACTGGTACTTAAGTGATGAGCTTCCTGCATTAATTACCAAAACATTCATTAAAAATACCCCTCGAAATATATTTAAGCACTGCTGCCGGTTTTTATGGCATGATTCTATTACATTGTTGTTAGAATAGCAATATTTTTTTAGTATTGTGATGAATTTTACAATTTTTCATTATTTTCTAAATCAGGAAGGACTTTATGAAAACTATTGGAATCATAGCTGAGTACAACCCGTTTCACGCTGGGCACGCTTACCATATCAGTGAAACAAAGCGTGTTGCCGGCGGGGGATCAGATATAGTGTGCGTCATGAGCGGAAACTTTGTACAGCGAGGCGATTTCGCGGTCTTTGAAAAGCACGCGCGGGCAAAGGCTGCTGTATATGGAGGCGCGGACCTTGTTGTCGAGCTTCCGTCACCATATGCATTGCTTTCTGCTGAAGGATTTGCCCGTGCGGGAGTCAGCCTGCTGGACAGCCTCGGTGTTTGTGATAGCTTGTCCTTCGGCAGTGAGTCAGGCGACGTAACTGTGCTTGCTAAGGCCGCAGAAGCTATCATAACACGTGAAGCAGCGGCCACGCTCAGGGAATGGCTCAATAAAGGCGCGCCATACGCTCTGGCGCAGCAAAAAGCCGCCCGCGCGACTCTGGGAGCAGAAGCTGAAGTTTTCATGTCGCCGAACAACCTGCTTGGAATAGAATATCTCAAGGCGATAATGGCTGCTAAATCGCCGATGCAGCCAATGACGGTAAGACGCGTCGGCGGCGGGCATGACGGAAAAACCGGCTGGTCTGCTTCAGCAATACGGGAGAATTTGGCAGAGCTGGTAACGCCCGGCTTGAGCACTGTTTTTCAAGCGGAATCGGACGATAGCAGAAATCAGCGCGGCTTGAGCCGGACTTTGCAGACAGAAGAGGACAACGGGAGAGATACGGTCAGCTTAAGCCCGGTACTCAGGGCTGAATTGGACGCCGGGCGAGGCCCTGTAACCGCTCAGGCGTTTGAAACAGCTGTTTTATCAAGGCTGCGGAAGCTCGAAGACCTTTCGGGCCTGCCCGGCATCTCGGAAGGTCTCGACAGCAGATTTCTCAGATACATATCGACGGAGGCGACTGTAGCCGGTATTCTGAACAAAGTTAAGACAAAACGCTATGCCATGTCAAGGCTGCGCAGGACACTTATTTGCGCGTGCCTGGGGATCACCTCGGACATTACAGCAGAACCGCCGCCGTACATCAAGGTGCTCGCAATGAACAGCACAGGCATGAGGCTGCTCAGAGAAATAGGTAAGCACGCGGCTATTCCGATAATAACAAAACCGGCTTCCGCAAAGAAACTTTCCGGGAGAGCCGGTGATATGTTCAAAATGGAAGCAGCGGCGACTGATTTTTATGTTCTGGGATATCCCGGCGCAGCTATGCGCACAGGCGGGCAGGAGTGGAAACACAGTCCCGCAGTCTGCACAGGCGGACAGGAGTGAAAATCAGCATGAAGCCTGCACAGGCGGACAGGAGTGAAAATCAGTATGAAGCTTGCACAGGCGGACAGGAGTGATTATCATTCTGTAGTACGCAGCGTTGGCAGGAGTGGGAACTCAGTCCCGGGGCTTGTTACGGGACTCTTCAATAAGCTTTCTCTTTTTCTCGGCGATCCTGCGCAGCCGTCTGCGCCGCAGCACATTATATCTTATCACGAGCGCAATGTAGCCCGCAAACAGTATAAACAAAATGGCAAGTATGGTGCGTGACATTTTGCTTGAGAGCACTTCCAGAATTTGCGCCTTTATGTACTGAAAGCGGTGGAGATCAATGCTTGTATTTGCCAGAAGGAGGATAGGGCCGTACTTTTCGCCCGACCGTGTTATCGTTATTTCTCCCAGAACTTCCCCGGACTCTATGGGAGCGTACAGAGGTTCGCCGCTTTTCTCTGAGTATATGGTAATGGATCTGACAAACTCATCATCCGGAATATCATTATCAAGCAGCAGTTTTAAAGGTGTTTCCGGATGCAGGTTCACTGAATCGGAACCGTCGCCGTGCACGACAGGCGCTTTGGCTACGAGATCACCCACGGAAAGGATGGTGCGCCACCTGAACGATGTGAAGCCCCACTCGAGCAGGCGGCTTGATTCGGACAGATTGCGCATAAGGGCGGATTGATCTTCAAACATGATAACATCGGAACCGAGCACGACAGATATCAGCTTCAGATCTTCTGACTCCGCATATGCGACGAATGAGTAACCGCCTTCATATGTCTCGCTTGTGAGCCCCGATACGCAGTGCCTGTAGTAATACTTGCTCGTTGAGTTTAAAAGTGAGTTGGGATTAGTGAGCTTTCGCGGTTCTGACATGTTCGTCTCCGCGGTCGTATATCTGTATGTGCCGGATATCTCAAGGAAGAGAGGGTGGCTTATAGCCTCGCGATAGATCAAAAACTGGTCGTGCGCGGTCGTATACTGAGTTTCACTGTATTGCCCGTGTGTGTTTGTGAATCTGGTATTTTCACAACCGATTGCCCGGGCCTGCTCGTTCATCTGCGTGACGAACCTGCTTACGCTTCCGGCAATGAACTCGGCTACAAGGTTGCAGGCTTCGTTTGCGCTTCCTATGAACGCGCAGTACATCAGGTCAAGCAGCGTCATCTCTTCACCGGGCGATATATGCTGCGTAGTGCTTCTCGAGCCGATATCGAACATAGCGGACTCCGTCATCTCTACAATCTCGCTCATGTCAACTTCGTCGTTTTCGCATGCGGAGACAGCGAGAAGCAGCGTAACTGCCCGTGCAAGGGCGTCCGCCGGGTGGCGTTTATCGGCATTTTTGCCGAAAAGTTCAATTCCGGAGTCGACTTCGGCGAGGACTGCGCAAGTTGCCTCAAGGTTGGAAAATGGAGTAACAGCCGCTGCATGCAGTGTCGGGAAAAGCAACAAAGACGCGATGAGAATGGAACAAGCCGCGATTTTCTTCATCTTAACAATATAAACCATGTTAATCTCCCGATTGTTATGGTACAATAAGGAATACCGGTCTTGTGCAGCAACATTGTTTCATGTCTTGCGGTTCCGGCGTAGCCGGGAGCAAGACGACTTCACTAAATTAATGTATAATAACTGCGCAGCAGTTATTATATCACGATTTTCATGAAATACAATACGCCGGATACTCTCTGAAGCGTAGCGCACATGAAGGTAGCGGGTACCTGGATGGACACCATAGAGCGGAGGCGGAGCGGCAGGTCGATGAGAATAAGATTAAGAAGAGGCGAACTTGCCATTATTGCCTTGACGCTGATGTTTGCGTGTTTTATGGGCGGATATTTCGCGGGGCGCAGAGGCGCAGTGAATCTTGTGCCTGTCCCCTCCGCTGCGGCCGGCAGTGAGTCAGACCGCTCGCCTGAGCCGCAGGATTCCCCGGGCGATTCCGGCAGTACGCAGAGCTCTGCCCCAGGTGTAAGCGGGGGCGCGCAGGGTGCTGTGACCGGCGGGGGGGGGGTCAGAACAGCCAGGCGTCTGAGAACACAGGCGCCGGCTCATCAAATGAGCAGCAGGATCAACCCGGCGCGCTGCGTGAAGACGACGGAAGGATCAACATAAACACTGCCTCAGGCGCAGAGCTGATGGATTTGTCTGGTATAGGGCAGGTTCTGGCTCAGCGAATAATTGACTACAGGACCACTAACGGCCCCTTTTCGCAGATAGAAGACTTGATGAAAGTGTCGGGAATAGGCGCTAAGCGATTCGAGGCTATCCGGGAGCGGATCACAGTAGGCTGACGGGGGCGGCAGAGTGATCACTATAAAACGACAGGGCAGAATGATAAGGGAAAATGTTCAGGATAGAGTAATCAGGATAGAGTAATTAAGGCAGAGAGATAAAGGCAGAGTGGAAGTAATAAAGCGGTATGTGCTGCTGAAGGCCGTATGCGTTCGCGGAAGAGGCAGACTGCGTATGAGGATTGTAAATGAAAATTCTGGTCGTTGACGATGAAAAACTGCTTGTAAAGGGCATAAAATTCAATCTTGAGAACGAGGGGTACCAGGTGGACGCCGGCTATGACGGGCTTGAAGCCGTTGAACTTGCGAGAAGCGGTGCATATGACCTCATAATTCTTGACGTTATGATGCCCGAACTAGACGGGCTCGAAGCATGTATGCGGATACGCGAGTTCTCCACCGTTCCCATTATTATCCTTACTGCCCGCGGCGACGACATGGATAAAGTCATAGGATTCGAATACGGCGCTGACGACTATATTACAAAGCCGTTCAACATCATCGAGCTAAAAGCGAGGGTTCGCGCGCTGCTCAGGCGCTCGGCTCTTGTCAGCAGTGTTTCCGCGGCTGTGCTGACAGTGGGGAACATAGTGATTGATTCGGAAAAGCGGGTCGCGCGAAAGAACGGCGAGCCGGTAGAGTTGACTGTCAAGGAGTTTGACGTCTTTGAACTGCTCGCCAAAAACCCGGGAAGGGTGTTCAGCAGAGACACGCTGCTGAACATTGTCTGGGGTTACGAGTATCAGGGCGATATCAGGACTGTCGACGTCCATATACGGCGCCTGCGTGAAAAACTCGAGCAGAATCCGGCGGAACCCGAGCATATAATGACAAAGTGGGGGGTGGGGTATTATATCAGGGGCTAACTCTGCCAGACCGGCGAAGCTCAGGTTTGTCAGCAGTATCCGGACAAAGTTCGCGGTATCGTTCTTCTCTGTAGTAGCCATAGTCCTGCTGCTCATGAACACATACTTTCTCAGGTCTTCGCGCGATATGATATTCACATCCAAGCAGCCGTTTGCGCAGAATCAGGCAGCTGCGATCGCGACAAGCCTGGAGGACTCGTTCGACGCGCTCACGGAGGACGATGTGCTTAAAGTCATGGCGTCGATACCCGAAATTGCGAATGTCACGGACACGGTAGTCACAGACGCGGACGGAGTCGTTCTTTACGACCCTACAGGCTGCCATGAGAAGGAGGGCTTTCCCGAAAGCAACATACTCAGAGCGCTTGAAGGATATGATATATTTTATTCAAGATTCAGCAACGGCTCATTCTTCAACAGCGCGATAACGCCGGTCATGAACCAGGGCGAGGTTATCGGCGCTGTCTATATAAGCGATGAAGACGTGGAAATGGGCACGCTCCTGATAGACATGCAAAGCACGCTGAAGAACATCTCCATCATCGTCGCGTGCATATCGGTCGCCATGGTCGTGTTTATAATCTGGTCTGTTCTGCGGCGGATCACAAGTATATTCAAGGCGATCAAGTATGTCCGCGAGGGCGAATACAATTACCATGTAAGCATGCACGGCAGGGATGAGCTTGCACTGCTGGGCGACGAGTTCAACAGGCTGACAGACAGGCTTCGCGAGACCGATGAGATAAGGCGGCGGTTCGTCGCCAACGCGTCGCATGAGCTGAAAACGCCTCTTGCATCCATCAGGCTGCTCAGCGACAGTATACTTCAAAACGAAGACATTGAACCCGAGACAGTACAGGAGTTCATTAGCGACATCGGCGCCGAGGCGGAACGCCTGTCACGAACGACCGAGAAACTTATGACGCTCAACAGGCTTGACAGCCAGTTATCAGTTGAGAACACCATTATCGACATGAAGGAAGTTGTCGTCGTTGCACTCAGGATGCTCAAGCCGCTTGCGGAGAGCCGCGCGCTTACCATTGAGGCGGCGCTTGAGGAGCAGTGTTATATCCTCGCGACAGAGGATTCAATGCATCAGGTCGTTTTCAACCTGATTGAGAACGCTATAAAATACAATAAGCCTGACGGATATGTGTCCGTCAGGCTTGAAATTGATGGATTGTTTGTCGTTTTGACTGTCGATGATTCGGGAGTCGGCGTACCGGATGAGGATATGCCGTATATTTTCGACCGCTTCTACCGTGTGGATAAAGCACGCTCACGCGAGGCCGGGGGCAGCGGGCTCGGGCTTTCCATCGTTTGGGACGCAGTGCGCGAACAGGGAGGTAAGGTCACCGCGAAACGCCGTATCGGCGGGGGCATGCGCTTTGAAGTGCGCATGGCGCTGAGCGTAGCTGTTCAGCCTGCGGCAAGCGCTGCAAGTTAGAAAATGAAAACTTTCTCGCCCACGACGTGGACTTTAAGCAGGTTTGTATTGCCTGTCCGGCCCAGAGGTAATCCGGCGGTGAGAACCACCAGGTCCCCGTTGCGGAAGTAGCCCGCGTTTATCCCCTGCTCCAGAGCGTGCTCGAATAGATCTGAAGTGTCATTTTCCTGCTGCGTCATTACCGGAATAACTCCCCACTCAAGTTTTAATTGCCTGGCGGACAGAGGATCCGGCGTGCATGCGATCACAGGGCACAACGGGCGGTATTTTGCGGTGCTCCTCGCTGTAGTGCCCGCCATCGTAACTGTAAGTATCGCCGCTGCGTCCAGCTCATGAGCCGCTGTCACAGTTGCGTGGGAGATAGCGTTTGTTATTGATTTTTCAGGGCTGTGAACCCCGCTTCTGAAACGTTCGCGGTAATCTATGCTGCCTTCTATCCTCTCGGCGATTTTCGCCATTACCGTAAGCGCGGCGACGGGATATTTCCCCATGGCTGTCTCGCCGGAAAGCATGATAGCGCTCGTGCCGTCATATATAGCGTTCGCGACGTCGGATGTTTCAGCGCGCGTCGGGCGCGGATTGTTTATCATCGATTCAAGCATCTGAGTCGCAGTTATAACCTCTTTCCCGCGGTACAGGGCTTTGGCTATCAAATCCTTTTGAATGATAGGAAGCTCTTCATATGCGACTTCGACGCCGAGATCACCGCGCGCGACCATCAGACCGTCTGCAGCGTCGAGGATCGAGTCGATGTTTTTCAAACCTTCTGCGTTCTCAATTTTCGCGATAATACGAATTTTGTTGTTGCTTGAGACGCGGTTCAGCTCAGTGTGTATCTCCTTGATGTCTTCCGCGCTGCGGACGAATGAAGCCGCCAGTATATCGAAGCCGTTCTCAGCGATGAAACGCAGATCGGCGCGGTCTGTACTGCTGATATACGGCAGATTCAGTTTCACGCCCGGAACATTAATGCTTTTTCTGTTTGAAACGGATCCCCCGTTTATGATGCGGGTAACGATATCGTTTCCTGTAACAGACTCGACGCTCAGCTCTATCAGGCCATCATCTATCAGCACTCTTGCGCCCGGTGTGAGCTCGTGCGGGAGGCCTTCATATGAAACGCTTGCGCGCGAAGCGTCTCCCTCGATGTTTTCAGAAGTCAGAGTAAATGTATTACCCGCGGTAAGCTCGGCCTTACCCTCTTTGAAGACTCCAAGCCTTATTTCCGGGCCCTTTGTATCGGCAAGTATGCCAATGATTTTACCGGATTCAGCGCAGATGCTCCTGAACGTATCCAATCTGACTTTCTGCTCTTCATGGGTGCCGTGCGAAAAGTTGAAGCGCGCGACGTCGAGGCCCGCCTTCAGCAGTGCGCGGATAACCTCCGGATCGTCGGACGCCGGACCCAGTGTTGCCACGATTTTTGTTTTTCTCATGAAAACCTCCATCTCAAACATTTTTGGAGTAAATGAATATGAAGGATGGAGGTACGTGCAAACTGCACACTATGTTCTGCATCCTTTCACACTACCTCCATAAAGGGGAATTACTGCATGTATTCTATAAACGAAGTCAATGATATGCTCGATGAAATCGCCTCGGAACTGCCCGCTGAGCTGTTCCGCGACCTCAACGGCGGGGTGTGCCTGCTGACGGAAGCGAAGAGAAGCGAAGGCGATCCGTATAACAGGCTTTATACTCTGGGCGAATACCGCCGTGATCAGATGGGCAGATATATCGTGATATACTACGGTTCTATCTGCGCTGTTCACGGAAACGATACGCCTGAAGAACTCCGCCGGAACCTGAGAAAGCTGCTCAGCCACGAACTTACCCATCACATGGAGTCGCTGTCAGGCGAACGCGGCCTGGAGATAAAAGACAGGATAAAAATGGAAGAGTACCTTAGCGGGTTTGACTTTTAACCCTTGTCAACCTCATGCATATGTTTTATAAGGTCGAGCACCTTGTTTGAATAACCCCACTCATTGTCATACCAGGATACCAGTTTGACAAATGTATCCGTGAGGGCGATGCCTGCTTTGGCGTCGAAGATCGACGTCAGCGGACAGCCGTTGAAGTCAGAAGACACGACGTCCTCCTCTGTGTATCCGAGAATACCCTTGAGTTCATTTTCAGAAGCCCGTTTCAACTCGGCGCATATCGCGTCGTATTTTGCGGCTGTTTTCAGGTTTACGGTCAGGTCTACGACGGAGACATTCAGAGTCGGCACTCTGAACGCCATGCCTGTCAGTTTGCCGTTCAGTTCCGGGATGACCTTGCCCACTGCCTTTGCAGCTCCTGTCGAAGACGGGATTATGTTCATAGACGCTGCGCGGCCGCCTCTCCAGTCCTTCTTTGACGCTCCGTCCACAGTCAGCTGAGTGGCTGTCGTTGAGTGGACTGTCGTCATAAGCCCGTCGGCTATGCCGAACTTGTCGTTAATGACTTTTGCGAGCGGCGCAAGGCAGTTAGTCGTACATGACGCGTTTGAAACGAAGTTCATATCTTTCGTGTACTTGTCCAGGTTTACTCCGCAAACGAACATCGGCGTGTCATCCTTTGACGGGCCGGTGTATATGACTTTCTTCGCGCCTCCGTCGAGATGCGCCTGAGCAGTTTCTTTTGAGTGGAATATTCCGGTGGCGTCGGCGATGTATTCGGCGCCGATCGCTCCCCACGGAATATCTTTCGGGTCTTTCTTGTCGTAGAAGGCTATTTTTTTGCCGTTCACGGTGATCGAGCTGTCATCATGCGATATTTCGCCGTTGAACGGGCCGTGTATCGTGTCATATTTCAGCATATACGCGACATAATCCGGCGACATGAACGGATCATTTATCCCCAGTATCTCTATGTCCGGTTTATCAAGCGACGCTCTGAATACCAGCCGGCCGATTCTGCCGAATCCGTTTATTCCTATTTTGATTGCCATATAATCTCCTCCATTGCATTCAATGCATTAGTTTTATTAGCTCGTTGATTATATACGCGAAATGTGGAAAAATCAAATGAAAAAAGGCCATTAGTGTGAAAATAATGTAAAATACCTGACCAGCAATTAGGGCTGCAAGGTGTAATTCTTGCTGTTTCGGTCAGTTCCGGGATAAAACCGGAATTCCCTCAACAGAAAAACCACACATTGCAGCCCCTTTCCGGTTGCGAGTGAAGTGTAATGTAAAATACCTGAACAAGAATATTATGCAGAAAAATAGCGTTGAAATTCATAAAATTAACAAATTAGTTGTTGAATTACTCATATAATTTTGCTAACATAGATTGCTTAATCATTTTCAGGTGCTGATAAAGGAATCTGCGGTAGCGATATGGATAAATATGTCGGGATATATGTGCATATACCGTTCTGCGCAAGCAAGTGCGCGTATTGCAGCTTTTACTCGCTTGCAGGCTGCGACAAGCTTATGCCCGCATATCAAACCGCGGTTCTGCGGCACATTAAAGAGTACTCCGCTCAGCTTGACGGATACCTGATAGACACTGTTTACTTCGGCGGGGGTACGCCCAGCTATTACGGTGCAAACAGGTTGATAGGCATCCTAAACGCGCTGAAAAAGAACGGGCATGTACTGTTGGATTCCGAAATCACCGCTGAGGTCAACCCTGCGAGCATCACAAAAGATGAACTGCTCAGGCTGAGGCGCGCCGGCTTCAACAGATTATCCATCGGCGTTCAGTGCTCCGACGATAAAATGCTCAAAAGCCTCGGCAGGCTCCATACGTTTGCCGACTCTGAGGAGACGGTCAAAAACGCAAGGCAGGCGGGATTTGATAACGTCAGCGTTGACATCATATTCGGGCTGCCGTCGCAGGACAAGGACGCGTGGGCGGAAACCGTGGCAAGGACCGCTTCGCTGAAAGCGGAGCATATATCGTGTTACGGGCTGAAAATCGAGGACGGGACGCAGCTCAGCGTCTTCAGGGATTCTCCGTTTTTACCGGACGACGATGAACAGGCGGATATGTATCTGTACGCCGTGGAGATGCTCGCAAGATTCGGATACAGGCAATATGAGATATCGAACTTTTCAAGGCGCGGCTATGAATCCAGGCACAACATGAAGTATTGGCTCGGAGACGAGTACATTGGCTTCGGTTCCGGAGCTCACTCATACATAGGCAGATGCAGATACAGCTTCATCGAAGATATAGAAAAGTACATTGAGCGCGTCACCCTTGGGCAGGCTGTCGTGGAGTACAGTGAGGAAATGTCGGATTTCGAAAACGCGGGCGAGTATCTGATGCTTCGGCTGAGAACGATCCACGGAATATCCGAAGACGAGTATTACAATATATACAGGCTGAAAATGGACCTTATCCTGGAGCTTCTGCATAACTACGAAAAAAACGGCTGGGTAATGTTTCAGGACGGCAGATGGAGATTTACGCCTACAGGCTTCCTTCTTTCAAACACGCTGATCGGAGAGCTGCTTGAAGCGCAGACGCGCCAGCGGACGCAGATCAGCAGGCCGTGGCAGGCGCAGTCAAGCGGAGAAGAGACGCAGATGACGCTGTTCAGCAAGCGCCCCCTGGAAGCCGGATTATTCGGGCGAAGACGGCCTGTTGATGCAAATAGTATGCAATAATTATG
>JGI24705J35276_12237641_pt1 | contig 12272 bp, 13 predicted proteins | sample TergutNt197P4_FD_35276 | JGI IMG/M metagenome (IMG submission 35276)
TTTCCCTCGCCCCTTGCGGGAGAGGGCGAGCGTCCGACGAATAAGGAGGACGTGTCTGCGAGCGGGCGCGAGACGGTGAGCGCCCCGGCCCTTGCGAAGCAAGAGGGAGAGGGGTTGCCGTTGATTCGTAATTAGTAATTCGTAATTTGTAATTGCCGTTCTGATTGCATTTTCCGTCAGGAGTTTATATAATTTTATCCTAACAACATAGCGAAATTTAAATCTGATCTACATTTACGAGATTTTCAATATCCATTCCGCCTTTTCTCATGGTTGCATGGCAGACGCTTATTTGTTAAAAAATAAGTAAAACTGGAAAACATTATGCGTGAAAAAAGAAAACACATTCGCCGCTTTACCGCGATGAATATCAATTGTTATAATGCGAAAGGCACTGAAAACGTGGCCGTCGGGCTGCTTGTGAACATAAGCAAAGGCGGCATCGGACTGGAAGCCAAAAAGGATTTTATCCCCGGCGAAAAGATCGTTATGAATTTTGTTTCTCCAGAAGGGAGAAATTATAATATTCTCACTGAAATTTTGTACGTAACAGACGGCGGATTCGGTCATCTTTACGGGGCAAAATACTGCGAAATGCCTTCAAAAAAACTTACTGAGTTTAACGGCTATTTATTAAAATATTTTAATTTATACTGAGGTTTTTATGATTTTGATTGACGGTAAAAAAATATCAAACGACAAAAGGCTTGAAATTAAACGGACGGTTGAAAAAATCAAGTCGGAAACGGGAAAAGTTCCAGGACTTGCCACAATACTTGTAGGTGAAGATCCCGCAAGTAAAGTTTATATAGCTTCAAAAATCAAGGCCTGCCAGGATGCCGGCATTAAATCGGTTCATCACAATCTTGCCGCGGATTCTTCTAAAGAAAATATTATAGCTTTAATAAAAAATCTCAATGCCGACCCTGAAATTGACGGAATACTCTTGCAGCTTCCTCTTCCGGACAACAGTTTCGCCGACGAATGCATAAATAGTATTGACCCTAAAAAAGATGTTGACGGGCTTCATCCTTTTAATGCCGGGCTTCTGAATCTTTCTAAAAACTGGAATGATATATTGAAAAAAAATATTTTGGTTTCATGCACTCCTTCCGGAGTTATTCATATGCTTCATAAATCAAATGTTCAAATTGAAGGCAAAACAGCGGTTGTAATAGGAAGGTCTAATCTTGTGGGAAAACCGCTTTCCATGCTTCTTCTTGCCAACAACGCGACGGTTATTATGGCGCATTCAAAAACTAAAAACCTGAAAGAAATCTGTAAAAATGCGGATATCGTCGTTGTTGCGATAGGAAAGCCTAAATTTGTAAACAAAGATTTTATTAAAGAAGGAGCCTGCGTAATTGACGTAGGCATAAACAGAACGCCCGAAGGCTTGCGCGGCGACGTAGATTTTGACGACGTTAAAGATATGAATATTCTGATTACGCCCGTGCCCGGCGGAGTAGGCCCCATGACAATAACAATGCTGCTTGACAATACGTTAAAAGCTTTTGCAAACAGAAAATGAAAAAAGAAATACTTCTTGAACCGCAAAAAGTATCTTTAAGTTTATTTACCGCACTTGAAAAGCTTAAACTCATAAAACTTATAAGGCCGGCAAAAAAAACGCTTGAGACAAAAACAAAAACCGGAACTGTAAGCAAATTCTACGTTTCTTCCGCGAAGTCCGGAGCGCACTCGCTGATGAGCGTAGGAAAGAGAACTCAGGATATAAAATTAAGCTGGCATGGCGACAATGAAGATTTTCTTTTAATAAACCCTTTGAATTTGAAATTCAAAAAATTGTATTTGATTATTTCTTATTTAAAGAAAACGGCTTTTTTGAAAAAACTAACCGCCAGAAAAATATCGAAAAAAGATTTCGCGGCAATTGAGCTCGAATTTAACAATCCGCGGTTAAGTTTTTTTATAATGTTAAAAAATACCGTCCACTGCGAAATAACGGACAATTCAAAAGGACAGCATCCTGTTTTTTTTGTAACGGAGCCGTCGGGACTTGAGAGTAATAAAATTAAAATGAAAAATTTTGATATAAGATTATCAACGGAGAATAAATGAATCTAGACTTCGCCATAACGGTATTTTTGCCGATAATAACAGGCCTTCTGTATTTTTTCATGGCGTTTGAAGTTAAGCGCACAAGCAAATTCCGCTCGATGATGTTCGGAGAGATCGGTTTTAAAAAAATATCCATAGCGTTTATTTTGTTCGGCATATATTTTATTACGCGCCCTCTTCAAAACATCGCGGGACCGCATCCGATGCCGATGATAATTAATTCCATGAGACAATTTTTTTTAATGGCGGTGATAGCGCCGTCGATTCTTGTCGCGATTTTTCACTGGGTGCCCACGCCGAGCGGCGCGCCGAAATCGTCGTCGTTTGCGGCTTACACAATCGGCATTCTTATGGGAATAATTTTTGTGCTCGTAAACAGTTTAGCCGCTACGGGTTCAAAAGTTATTTATTCATGGGGAATGATTAACATGTACGACCCGGTATGGTTTGCTTCCGGCACGCCTGTCTTACAGCTTGTGACAATACATTTGATCTGCCAGTTTGTTTCGCCCATAGGATTTCTTCTTCTTGCCGCGGCTTATGTAAAACACAGACGCCACAACTATCAGCTCGCGCACATTTACAATCTTATGCCTACAAAATGGAGATATCTTGAAGCGAGCTTAATGATACTTGCGGGCTCATTTCTCGTCGCCGGAGCTGCCGTGATATTCGGCTCTTATTATACTTATGTCTGGGTAATTTATTTTATCGGAGCGATAATTTCAGGAGTATTTGAACTGATCGGAATTAAACTTCCGCCCAGAGAAATTCCTGATGATTTGAAATGACAAAAGTGACAAAAGCTGGTTTTTATTCCACTCTTTTGTCATTGCGAGGAAGGACAAAGTCCTGACGCGGCAATCCAGCGTCGTAAATATCTAGATTGCTTCGGAGGCTTCGCCCCTCGCAATGACAAAATCAGGGGTTTTTCGAGACACCCAATCGGGGACCCAAAGGTCTTTCCTTTCTTTTGTCATTGCAGGGAAGGACAAAGTCCTGACGCGGCAATCAGGCAGGTCTTAATTCCTCTCTTTTGTCACTCCCGAGCGTCTATGTTTGGAATCCGTGTTTATACTTTTTGTAAAAAATTTGAAAAAAACTATTGCAATTTGCGGCATTCATTTATATAATACGCTTATGAAGTGGCCCGCTACGGCGGAGAAAAAATGCCGAAAGGCAAAAAGGAGCCTAACAATGGCTTGCGGATGCAAAGCAAAGAAAGCAGCACCAAAGAAAAAAGTTGCAGCAAAAAAAGCCGCTCCGAAAAAGAAAGTTGCGGCAAAAAAGAAAGCAGCTCCTAAGAAAAAGAAAAAATAAGAGCTGTCTTTATTTTTTTCATAAAAAACCCGTCTCATAAGAGACGGGTTTTTTATTTTACATCTTGGAGCTAAAGACAAAGTGAAGAGCACGATAAACGCATAAAAAATATTCATCGACCACGGCAACCCCTCACCCTCTTGCTTCGCAAGGGCCGGGGCGCTCACCGTCTCGCGCACGCTCGCAGGCACGTCCTCCTTATTCGTCGGACACTCGCCCTCTCCCTCAAGGGGCGAGGGTAACTGCATGCGTTTGTCGTGAAGTGAAGAGTAAATATACTGTAAAGTTTTTTTGTTTTTAATTATTATCTATTAATTTTTAATTGTTAATTGCCGTTTTACTTATTTTGATTTTATTATGTCAAAGCCCGTATATTTTCTCAAAGCTTCCGGAATTACGACGCTTCCGTCTTCCTGCTGGTAATTTTCAAGAATAGCCGCAAAAGCTCTGCCGACAGCAACGCCCGAACCGTTTAATGTGTGCAGAAAATCTCTTTTTTTTCCTTCTTTATATTTCACTTTTATATTCATCCTTCTTGCCTGAAAATCTTTAAAGTTGGAGCAGGAAGAAATTTCCCTATACTCTCCTTCTCCGGCAAGCCAGACTTCCAGGTCATAGGTCTTCGAGGAAGCAAAACCCATATCTCCAGTGCACAAGAGAGAAACCCTGTAAGGAATCCCGAGAAGTTCCAAAACGTTTCCGGCGTCAAGCGCGAGAGACTCAAGCTCATTCATCGAATCTTCAGGTTTTACGAACTTAACTATCTCAACTTTATTAAACTGGTGATTTCTGATAAGACCTTTTGTGTCTTTGCCGTAAGAGCCGGCTTCCCTGCGGAAACAAGCGGAATACGAAACGTATTTTTTAGGAAGCTCCGATTCTTCCAAAACATCGTCCCTGTAAATATTTGTCACTGAAACTTCGGCCGTGGGAATAAGATATAAATCGTCGTTAGCGCATTTGAACGCGTCTTCATCAAATTTCGGAAGCTGTCCTGTCCCCCTCATCGACGCATAGTTTACCAAATACGGAGCCATTATTTCGGCGTACCCTCTTGCCTGATGCGCGTCTATAAAAAAATTAATAAGAGCTCTTTCCAAAGCGCAGCCTTCATTTTTAAGCACGGCAAAACGCGAGCCTGAAATTTTTGAAGCCGTTTCAAAATCCAAAATCCCGAGCTTTTCGCCTATCTCCCAGTGGCATTTTGCTTTAAAAGGAAATTTTATAGGGTCTCCCGAAAAACGCACTATTTTATTACTCTGTTCATTCTTTCCTACCGGAACGCTTTCATCCGGAATGTTCGGCACTCTGAGCAAAAAATCTTCCAGCTGGCTTTCGATCATAAGGAGATGTTTTTCCTCTTCCTGAATTCTGTCTCTTATTTGATTTATCTCCGCGAGAAGTTCCCGAGAAGGCTCTTTTCCTTCTCTCTTGAGTTTGCCTATTTCTTCGGATTCTTTATTTCTTTTAAGCCTGAGCTGCTCTATGTCAAGAATTACTGTTTTTCTTTGATTGTCCCAGTCTAAAAGCTGGTCAAAATTAATCTTTTGGTTTCTCGACTCCATCGCTTTTACGGCTTCTTTGACATTTTCCCTTATAAACTTAATATCCAGCATTGATTTCTCCTTTTAACGACAGTTTGGAGTTTTGAGTGTGAAGAGTGGAGTTAATGAGTTTTCGTTTTACGAAAACCTAAAATAAGTTTCGGCTTTGCCGAAATTCAACAACTCCACACTCCAGACTTCAAACTCCACACTTTTTTACAATGCATTATTTTAGCAATTTTTAAACGGTTTTTCTTTACAACTTCCTTTTTTATTATTATAGTTTAGCCAATTGTTCCAAAAGGAGGAATCGCATGAAAACTCTTTTATACATTAAGGCAAACCCAAAAACGGACAAAATTTCAAGAACATTTGGAATTTCACAAAAGTTTATCGAGGCTTATAAAAAAAATAACCCTGAGGATAAAATTATCGCTTTGGATTTATATAAAGAAAATATTTCTTTTTTAACTTCCGAACAGGCTGCGGGGCATGCCGCCGAACCTGACGAAAAAAATATTATGATAAAATACGCAAAACAGTTCGCGGACTCGGATAAATTTATATTTGCCGCTCCGTTATGGAATCTCGGTCTTCCTTCAATTGTGAAAGCATATATTGATTATGTAACAGTGAAAGGAATTACTTTTAAGTATACTGAAAAAGGAGCCGTAGGATTATTATCCGGCAAAAAAGCCGCTTTTATTACGACACGAGGCGGATTTTATTCCGAGCCGCCGATGTCGGAATTTGAAAACGGCAGCCGTTATCTTAAAACAATATTAGGGTTTTTAGGAATATCGGATTATACGCTTATTAATGCCGACGGCTTGGACGTAATAGGGCAGAATGTTGAAAAAATTATAGCCGAAGCTGTTGATAAAGCGGTAAAACTGGCTGAAATTTTTTAACACACTTAAAAACAAAGAGAATCTGAAATGCTTTTAAAAAAATCTTTTGATTCCATAGCGTATGAATACGACAAACAGAGAAAACAGATTATTCCGTGTTTTGACGATTTTTACAATCTCCCTTTACAAATCATGAAATTCAAAGGCACGGCTCCTAAAATACTGGACCTTGGATCCGGAACAGGACTTTTCTCTTCATTTGTAATTAATAAATATAAAAACGCAAAAATAACTTTGATTGACTTATCCGACAAAATGCTCGAAATCGCCGGCAGACGGTTTGCGAACAACAAAAATATAAAAATTATAAACGCCGATTATACTAAATACGATTTTAATGAAAAATTCGATTTTATAATATCGGCTCTTTCAATACATCATTTAACCGCAGCGGAAAAGAAAAAACTTTTTAAAACATGTTTCGGACTTTTAAAAAAAGACGGCGTTTTTATTAATGCCGACCAGGCGCTAAGCCATTATGCCGAAATTGAAAAGATATTTTCGGATTTATGGAAAGATTTGGTAATTGAAAGCGGAATGAATAAAAAGAAAGTTATGAAAGCATTCGGCAGGACAAAACTTGACAAACCGTCAACTGCGCAAGATCAATTAAAATGGCTTAAAGCAGCAGGATTTAAAACTTCGGATATCCTTTATAAATACTGCCATTTCTGCATTTTTTACGCAAGGAAATGAACTGTCGTATTTTTGCTCGTTACTATGCGTCAACTTTATTATAAATTATCTTTTTCTTTTATGGCATATATTAACCCGAGATGCTCTTCTTGCGATCTCGGGAATGAAGAAAAAGAGTTTTTCTCCAGAATATCTAATATAGGGCGGCTGCCTTTTACATGCCACTCTATTATTATAATGGAAATGTTTTTAAAAAGATTATTTTCATCCATAAACCTGAAAATTTCATATTCGGAACCTTCGCAGTCTATTTTAAAAACAATTTTGTTAGATTCATTTTTAATAAGATTCTCAAAAATATAACCGATATTTTTTATTTGCAGATGTGCGGTAAGAGGCGATTTTGTATACGGCTTGGTGACAATAGAGGAAGCTATAGTTTCTTTCGGATCATAAGGAATATCAAGTTCTTCGTCTTTGTCCGATATGCCTAAATTATAATGTGAAATTTTTTTACTGGATTGCTCGTTTAATTTAAAATTCTCGACGGCATTTTCATATATGTATAAGAAAGGCTCAAAAGCGTACACCTTTTCGACGTTACTCATCGCTGCAAAAAAAATCGAAGCGCAGCCTACATTCATACCTATGTCCACTACCGTGCATTTTTCCTTGCAGCTGAAATTGTATGTTTGAAGGTAAAAGACTTCATATACGACCCATATACTGTCCGGATATTTAATCAAGAAAGTAAAGCCGCCGTTTATTGACAAATAAAGGTTATCATTTTTTATATAAAATTTACCGTTTAAATTTAAAATGACCTTTCTTAAAACGAAAGGGCTTACGCGTATAAACAACCTTATCGTTTTTCTGTTTATTGCTGATAAATATTTTCTCATATTGCCTATTTCTTGAAAAAAACGATTTAAAACATACATTATGACTCCCTATTATTTACATTTTTTATTTCTTTGAATATGTCTTGCAAACAAACTCAATGCAGACAAAACTTTCGCCTTTGCGCATTCCCGGCAAATAATCTTATATTTTCAACGCTCCGTTTAATCAATAACTGCTAAGATTATTTACCGTTATAATTATATCAAATAATTTTTTGCAAAACGTTATTTGAAGGGCAGAGCGCTCACGTCTCGCATCCGGAGACGGCGGATGGGAGGCGCTCCCTAAATAATTTTACACAACATTAAAAAAGTGGTATCATTCATATCTATGGGAACAAGCATTGTCGCTTCTATTTTTTTTATAGCTTTGGTATTAATACTGGGGCAGGTTTTTTCCGCGACTTTTTATAAAACCAGAGTTCCGGACGCGCTGCCGCTTATGATAATAGGGCTTATCGTAGGCCCGATGTTTCATCTTATCGAACCCGAACATTTCGGCAAATTAGACAGAATTTTCACTGAGCTTGTTCTTATTATAATAATGTTCCGCTCCGGCGAGGCATTGCGTTTTTCCGCGCTGCGCCAATCTATCGGGCAAGGTCTCGCGTTTACCGTCGCAGCTATCGCGGCGGTAATTATTTTAACTTTCTGGATTTCAAGAGCCGCTCTAGGTTTAAGCCCTGTTTACGCGATTCTTTTGGGCAACATAATCGCGGATAATTCGCTTGTCGTAGTTGCTCCTCTTCTGTCTAAACTCAACATTTCCGAAAGAATGAAAACCATCTTGGTAATTGAAGGAAGCGTCAGCAGCATAATAAATGTCGTGCTTGTTTTGGCGCTTTTAAATATGTCGCAGCAGGGAAGTTTCAGCACTTCGGCTGTGTTCGGCAAAATGGCTTATTCATTTCTGATTGCTTCCGTAATAGGAATACTCGCGGGATTTTTCTGGTCTGTTGTCTTAAAAAAAATAAGACGGCTTGAAAACGCCAACTCTTTATCTTTTGCTTTTATTCTTCTTGTTTACAGCGTTTGCGGATTGTTTCAATCCGAAGGAGCTATAGGAGTTTTGATGTTCGGACTTATGTTAGGCAACATGAGAGTGCTGAACAAATTTTGGGACAAGACTATTCCGATACAAGCCTTATCTTTTAAACTTGAAGAAAAAAATTTTTTTGTAGAGATAGAGTATATTTTAAAAACATTATTTTTTGTTTATATGGGAATTTCCATGCGTTTTTCAAGCGCCGGTTTTATTGTTTTGGGCTTAGTTTTTATGATTGTCAAAATTGCCTCAAGAATTCCCGTTGTTAATTATGTCTTTACAAAAGATATAGACAGAACGGATGCAAGCATTGCTCTTGCAATGTGTCCGAACGGGCTTGTTACGGCTGTGCTTGCGTCAACTGCGGCGCAAACCATGTCCGACCCCAGCGGTATCAGGGATTCGGTATATTCTCTGATATTTTTCTCTTTTATCTTCTGCGCGGTTTTGTCATTCCTAATTGAAAAAGGTTATTTTGACAAAACCGCCGATAAACTTTTCGCAAGGCACAAAAAAAGGGAAGAGCAAATTGAAAACGCCGCGGAAGCTGTCCCTCAGCAATAAATAAAGCGGATTAAAATTCCGTTTGACAGACTCCGCTTGATTCTATACAATGTTTTAATTGATTATTATCGGCAGCCGCCTTGGAGGTTCCAAAGAGGAACGCGCTGGGATTTAAAAAATACTGAAAGTGCGCCCGGAGAAACAGGAAGTGATTGCCCGGGTGTTTTTTTATCAAATATGAAAATAAAAAAAGTGAAGAGTGGGGAGTGAAGAATGAAGATACGGAGTTTTCGCAAAGCGAAAACCTGTTAACAAGTTTCGCCAAAGGCGAAACACAATATCTGCACTCTACACTCTTCACTCTCCACTCTGTTGTTAAAAGGAGAGTCATTATGGCCAACGTAAAATTCCTATCCGGAGAAAATATTCCGCTTGAAATGCATAAAGTGCGGATGGTGCAGCAAGTAAATCTGCTTCCTGTGGAAGACAGGCTGAGAAGCATTAAGGAAGCCGGTTTTAACACATTTCTTTTAAAAAACCGTGATGTGTTTTTAGATATGCTCACAGACAGCGGAGTCAATGCCATGAGCCAGAATCAATACGCGGCTATGATGCAGGCGGACGACAGTTATGCCGGATCGGAAACATTTTACCGTTTGGAAAGCGTGCTGCAGGATATTTTCGGCATGAAATATTTTTTGCCCGCGCACCAAGGCCGCGCGTGCGAAAACATTATTGCGCTCGCGCTCGTAAAGCCCGGGTCCACAGTTCTTACGAACTATCATTTTACCACGACAAAGGCGCACATTACATTGAACGGCGGCATTGTTGAAGAAATCATCGGAGACGAAGCGTTTAAAATACAAAGCGACGCTCCCTTCAAAGGCGACATAGACATTGATAAACTCAATGAAGCAATAAAACGGCTGGGAAAAGATAAAATCGCGTTTGTGCGAATTGAAGCCGGCACTAATCTTATAGGTGGACAGCCGGTATCAATGAAAAATATGCGCGATGTTTCGCGCATTTGCAGAAAAGAAGGCATACAGTTAGTTTACGACGCCAGCCTTCTGGGCGACAATTTATATTTCATAAAGAAGCGGGACGCGGATTATAAAGACGTTGATATAATTGAAATCACGCGCGAAATCGCCTCGCTTATGGACATTGTTTACTTTTCAGCGCGAAAACTTGGTTCTGCCCGCGGCGGCGGCATACTTGTGTCCGATGAAAATTTATTTCTCAAAATGCGCGAACTTGTGCCTTTATATGAAGGTTTCCTGACATACGGCGGAATGTCCGTACGCGAAATGGAAGCGCTCGCCGTGGGACTTCGCGAAACGATGGACATTGACGTAGTAAGCCAAACGCCGATTATTGTTGAAGCTTTATGCAATGAAATAATGGCAAAAGGAGTACCGGTTGTGACGCCTTCTGGCGGTCTGGGGTGTCATGTGGACGCTTTGCAGTTTTGTTCGCATATCCCGCAGACGCAATATCCGGCGGGCGCATTAGCGGCGGCGCTGTTTATCGCAAGCGGCGTGCGCTGCATGGAGCGCGGAACATTAAGCGAACAGCGTAATAGTGACGGCAGCGAATGTTTGGCTGAAATGGAGCTGATACGTCTTGCCGTTCCAAGACGGGTGTTTACTTTATCGCATGTTAAGTATACGGCTGACCGCGTAAACTGGCTGTTTCAAAACCGTAAGCTCATCGGCGGGCTTGAATTTACGGAAGAACCTAAAATGCTCCGCTTTTTCTTTGGCAGGCTGAAGCCAATCGGAAACTGGCCGGAATTGCTGGCTGAGAAGTTCCGCAAAGATTTTGGCGATAGTTTATAAAAAATCAGCTGGTATATGATAAGTTGCCTCGCTAACTCTGACAAATAAACGGATTGAGGCAGGAAACGGGTTATGACAGAAGAACAGGAAAAAACACAGCAGCCTTCCAAGCCGCCTTCGGCAGAACATAAGCTTGACAGAAAAGTAGCAGCCAGGCTCAAATATCTGGTGAAGCGCTTAGACGCCGTGCATAACACTTGGTGGAGGAACCTGCTGCAAGGCATAATGCGCGGGATAGGGGTTGTTTTGGGCATGACTCTGGCTATGGCCGTTATTATCAAGATTTTGAGTATGATAGTTACGCTGAATATTCCTTTTATAACTGACTGGATAAGCAACATTATCAGAATTATTCAACAGAAAATATAGCTTAGGGTGTGTCGACATGTATAACGCGCTTGCGTTTGTCCAAAAAAGAGCCAAATCCTAGGCGCGGCGACGAAGCAATAGCGGCGCCTATTGATAGGAGCCGCAACAACGGAGTTGGCTCTTTTTTGGCCAAACCCGAAGGGCTGCGCCAGCTTTTTGGTAAATTTTAACTTTTTTATTCCTTACATAGCTTTGGCTATGCTCGTCATAAAAAAGCTAAAATTTCCTCAAAAATCTGAGCAGCGCAAGCGCATTATATATGTCGACACGCCCTAAAAAAGGTGGTAATATGAGCGATTTAAAAGAAAGAGTAGAACAAGCTTTGGGCACAATAAGGCCTCATTTGCAGGCTGACGGCGGAAATGTCGAGCTGATTGACGTCAGCGAAGACGGCACAGTTTTCGTAAAACTTACCGGCGCGTGCGGAAGCTGCCCTATGGCCGCAATGACTTTGCAGTACGGCGTAACAAATGCGATTAAACAGGCAGTGCCTGAAATAAAAGAAGTGAAGGCAGTGTAAAAACGGCAGAAGCTTGGAAGTTGGGAAGCTGAGAAGTTGAGCAACGGCAAAGACTTTAACGGCCACAGTTCCTCTTAGCTTCTTAACTTCTCAACTTCTATTCATCTAAACTATGTTAATCGGCGTCATTTCAGATACTCATAATGATATTGAAGGCATTAAAAATGCCGTAGATTTTTTTAATCTCCGCTGCGCGGATCTCGTTTTACATTGCGGAGATATTTTTTCGCCTTTTGCGGCAAAAGAATTTGCCGGATTAAGATGCGGATTTAAAGCCGTTTACGGCAATAACGATATTGAACAAGCCGAACTTGAAAATATTATTTCCGAATTCGGAATGATTCAGCCGGCGCCTTTTGAATTTAAAGTTTCCGGCAAACTTTTTGTAATGATGCACAAGCCTTTTAATTTAGGCACAATGGCAAATAGCGGCAAATACGATTTTATTTTATACGGGCACCTTCACCGCGCCGGCATAGAAAAAATCGGAAAGACTATCGTGTTAAATCCCGGTGAAGCAAGCGGCCAGCGCTTCGGAATAAAAACAGTGGCTTTAATAGATTTGCTTTCAGGGCATAATGAAATTTTTGAACTTCTT
>JGI24705J35276_12237640_pt1 | contig 12262 bp, 10 predicted proteins | sample TergutNt197P4_FD_35276 | JGI IMG/M metagenome (IMG submission 35276)
AATCTCAATGTCCTGGTGCGCATCAACCGCGAGCTCGGCGGCAATTTCGACCTCTCCGCCTTCATCCATCGCGCGATCTATAACCGCGAGCGGCACCGCGTGGAAATGCACCTCATCAGCAGGAAGTCCCAGACCGTGCGCATGTTGGGCGCGAGCTTCTCATTCCGGACCGGTGAAAGCATCCACACCGAGAACAGCTACAAATACAGTCTCGATCGCTTCGCTGCCCTCGCGCGCGGCGCAGGCTGGCGGATACGAGAGACCTGGACCGATGACGCGAAGATGTTTTCGGTGCACGCGCTGGAGGCGGAGTGATGCCAGTCCGCACGGCAAGGGAAAGCGTTGCGAGTCGCCTCACTCGATCTCGCAACGCCCTAAATCAACCAGCCGCCCATCTCTGATTTTGGCTTTGAAGAAATCGTTGCTACCCTTCTCGCAAGCCCACGAGAATTCATCGCCGAGCCTTTGAACCGGCTCACCAAGCCAGAGCACCACTTTTGATTCTGAATCTCCAGGCTTGAGTCTGTCGGCCCATCTCGGGTCATAGAGCCAGTATCCGCAATCGCCAAACCAGTAACATAAGCGCGTATAACACCGGCCAGCCGCATGCTTTCCGCCGAGGGTGTCACAGAGCGGTGCCAATGAGGGCCTGCCCAGCAGATAGCCTTGCGTGGCCTCTTCCGCGACAAGAACCGTCGCCAGAACAGCGACGGAGACAATGAGCCAGCGCAAAGAGATCAGCCCCCGGGCACACCGGTCTGCAGCGCCAGCGCATGCAGCACGCCACCCATCTGGCCGCGTAGCGCCTGATAGACGATCTGGTGCTGCTGGACGCGGGACTTGCCGCGGAAGGATTCCGAGATCACGGTTGCGGCGTAGTGGTCACCATCGCCGGCAAGGTCCCGGATTGTCACTTCGGCGTCGGGGATCGCGGCCTTGATCATCGCCTCGATATCGCGGGCGTCCATTGGCATTCTTGTCTCACTCCTTCTGTTGCCCGTCGTCGAGAGTTTTGGCCCTCAAACCACTGCCGGGGTCGCCAATACTTAGCGCGAACGCCCGTCCGGGTCACGCACCACGCAACGATTTCCCAAACGGCCATCGCCTCACCCCCGCAGACGGTGACGATCGCATCCCGCCCTTCCGAGGCTTGGCGAGTTGTTGCCCCGCAGACGGTCGTCAGAACGCCGGCGACCTCCCGCTTCCTGAACGATGATGGTGCGGCTGTCGCGAGCATCGGGAGCCGCCTGCGCTTTTATCTGCCCGAAGATTTTTCTTGAACATTGTTCAATATGGCGCTATCTATATTGAACGATGTTCATTTTAGAAGGTCTGCAAAATGCACCCCCTCACCATCCGCTCCCACGAGACCGATGCCACCCGCCAGCCCTGGATCACGGCACCGCAGGTCCGCGAAAGCTGGCTGATCGGCGCGCTGCTTATCCTGGTGCTGGTGGCCTGTCTGGCGCCCGCGCTGCCCGCCACCGCGTGGCACATCGCGCAATTCGCCGATACCCGCGCCTTGCTCGGCCTGCCCAATGCGGGCGACGTGTTGAGCAACCTGCCCTTTCTCGTGATGGGCGTCTGGGGCCTGGCGCGGCTGCGTACCAGCCGCGATGCGCCCGTGGGCGCAGGCTGGTTTTTCGCAGGCTTGATCCTCACCTGGGCGGGGTCGAGCTTCTATCACCTGGACCCCGACGTGCCGCGCGGACTCATGGCTGACCGCTTCGGCATGGCGGTGGGGTTCGCGGGCTTCCTGGGCATCGCAACCAGCGAACGCATCAGCGTGCGCGCAGGCCATGCGGTGGTGGTGCTGATGACGGCCGCAGGCCTGCTCGCAGCCTGGATCGCGCTCGAAAACCTCACGCCCTGGGCGGTCGTGCAGTTCGGCGGCATGGCGCTTGCGGTGGGGCTGACGTTGACACGGCCGCTCCCCAGCGCGATCGGCGTGCGGCTGGGCGGTGTGATCGCCTTTTACGTGCTGGCCAAGCTCTTCGAGTCAAGCGACGCTGTCATATTCGAAGCGACACAGCACATCATCTCAGGCCACACCCTCAAGCATCTCGCCGCCGCGCTCGCAGCTTGGCCTGTGATCACTGCGTTAAGGCCGGCTCATTGAGAGGTGGATCCTGCGTCTTGTGGCCGTAGGGTGGGCAAAGGCGCAAAGCGCCGTGCCCACCGCCTCTCCGTAATAACGACGCTGAATGGTGGGCACGCTTCGCTTTGCCCACCCTACGCGATGCGCAAAACGGGACTTGCTCAATTGCGCCCCCGGCGGCAACATCCCCCGCGGGCAGGGCGCGACGGTGAAGCCCCATGACCACGACTTCAGCGACAGCAGGCGCGGACGTCCATTCGCCGGCCGAGCGCAAGGCGCGCAACGCGTCGCTTGATCGCGCCCGCACTTTCCTGACGCTGGTGGTGCTGCTGCATCACTCCGTCATTCCCTACACCCATTTCGGTCACACCGATCCGACCTCGTGGATCGGCTTCGATATGATCGTGCTCGCCAATGACTCGTTCTTCATGGCGATGTTCTTCTTCCTGTCGGGACTGTTCGTGTGGCCGGGACTCGGGCGCAAGGCGCCGCTCGCCTTTGTTCGCGACCGCCTGTTGCGGCTTGGCCTGCCCTTCGCGATCGCATCAACGACGCTGATCCCGATCGCCTATTACGCGCTGGCGCTCCAGCAAACACCCGATCTCAGCTTCCCGGCTTTTTGGTGGAAGACGGTAACAGTCGGACCCTGGCCGAGCGGCCCGATCTGGTTTGTCTGGGTGCTGTTGGCTTTCGACCTGATAGCAGTGGTGCTCTATCAGATATCGCCGACGCTGCTGGTTCCGATCAACCGGATCTCCCGGCTTGGCTTCAGCCAGCCTCAACAATTCTGGATCTTCTTCGCCGTCGTAACAGGTATCGCCTACATCCCGCTCCTGATCCACTACGGCGTCAATCGCTGGTTCGAGTTCGGGCCGTTTTCGGTGCAGGCGAGCCGCGTGCTGCTCTATGCCGCGTATTTCTTCATCGGTGCCGGCGTAGGCTCCACCAGCCTCTACGCCGGCGTGTTGAGCGCAGACGGCCGGTTGCCGAAGAGCCGATGGATCTGGCTGGCAGTAACGCTGATCCCTTACGCGCTGATGTGGTGCATGATCTACATCAAGCACGAAATTCTGAATAATCCGCCAGTCCAGCCCTGGTGGTATCACCTGTTCTACGGAACGTTCTTCGTGCTGTTTTCAGCTTCGATCCTGTTTACGATCCTCGCCTTTTTCCTGAACTCGAAGTCACCAGGACCGAATCTGCTCGACCGCATGCAGGGCGAATCCTACGGCATGTTCCTGGTGCACTATCCGATCGTGCTGTGGATCCAATACTTCCTGTTCGATCGCGACCTGCCGGCAATCGCGAAGGCTGCGATCGCCTTCGTAGCAACAGTGATATTGAGTTGGGCCGCAACGGCCGCCTTGCGGAAAATTCCTGGCGCCAAGCGGGTGTTGTGACGTAGAGTAAGCAAAGCGTGCCACTCTTCAGCAACGGGCGCGGCGCGCTCCGCACATTCGCCCGCCCCTATTGCTTGAACCACGCCAACGCTTGAGCGTAGATCAGAAAACTTCTGTAACAATGGTCAGCTCAGCATCGCTTCCCTTTCGACACCACCAGACGATAAGCACGATAGCGCCGACAGGAACGCCCCCCAAAGAAGCTGGAGCCATCCGCTTCTATTAACATCGTGAAGCCTGCGGGCGCTGACAGCGAGACTCGGCAACAGAATGGCAAGGCCGAAATCGAGCTAACGACTCCGCTCTCATCAACTAGGTTCAGAAAGACGGAGTGGTGGCATCGAGTACCAGAACTCTGAACGGCTCGCCCTGCCCGACCGGGGGGCGCTTCGCACTCTGCCACCCTACGATGCTACATGCTGCCGGCCCTGCATGCCTGAATCACGCCAACTTGAGCGCAAATCAAAAGACCTCGGCAACTTGTTCAGTTAGCCCATCGCTTCCCTCTGTGCAGAACAAGACGAGGAGTATAATCGGGCCGAAAGGAATGAGCGCCCCAATCAACTGAAACCACCCGCTTTTGTTGATGTCGTGAAGCCTGCGAACAGTAACAGCGATATTCGGCAGCAGGACGCCAAGGCTGAAAATGTTGCTGAGGATGCCATTCTCGAAGCCGAATAAAGAGATGTCGATAATGATCAAAACGATTTGAGCAAGGTACACAAACAGCATCGAATACCAGTACTCTGAACGCCTCGCCCTGCCGGAAAAATTCACATAGTTCCTAAAGAAGCTTGAAACTGCTTCTAGAAAACCCATCGGCTCGGCCGCACTTCCGAAACGATTGGGGGGCGGCGTCTTAACAAAAACCATGATTATGACTGGCAGAGCCAAGAAAAACAGAACAATCAGAATGATCAGCACATGCCATATGGATAAGCTACCCACGGTTTCCCCCTAATAGACACGACTCAAACAAAGAGGGCGGCTGCACCGCTGGCTGAACGGCAGAGGCAGCGCGCCCAATGTTCCAAAATAAGGACCAATAACCCATACGCTATCCTCGCCTGTCTTGTCGAGAGCGACACTCGACGCGGCCTGGCTAGCCCGACGCTGGTCATTTGGTGGACAGGAAGAACTCATATTATTGTGCGAGGCGGAACAATTCGGTATTACAGAAAGACGGTCATGCGCGGCGCTTCTGGTCTTGATGGCCACGAGATTCTTGTTTCGTACCACCTCTGAAATGCTCGGGGCTCAGATCCGCGCCCTCATTGCAGGAAGATGGTGGGCAAGGCGTTCCACGCCTTTGCCCACCCTTTAAATTCGCTGCGCAGGCTGACGTGAACTACGCCGCCTTGCCGCCCATATAATCCGGCAGCCAGCGCTCAAATGCCGTGCGCAGCATCGTGATCGCGACCGGGGCTTCGCCTGCGATGGCGATCGCGTCGCCACCCGTCGTGCCGATCCGCGCGCATGACACCCCGCAGCCGCGCATCTTCACTAGCACGCGTCCGACTTCCTCGTCCGGCACGGTGACGATGTAGCGCGCCTGATCTTCGCCGAACCAATAGGCGTGTGGCACCAACGCGTCCGGGGCGGCGGACAGGCGCGCGCCGATGCCGCTGGCCATCGCCATCTCGGCAAGCGCGACCAACAGGCCGCCATCCGAGATGTCGTGAACGGCAGTCGCCGTGCCCGCGTGGATCATGCCGCGCACGACGTTGCCGTTGCGCTTTTCGGCGGCGAGATCGACCGGAGGTGGCGCCCCCTCCTCGCGTCCGCAGATGTCGCGCAGGTAAACCGACTGGCCGAGCCAACCATGGGTTTCACCAATCAACAGGATCGCCTCACCCTCGGCCTTGAAAGCGAGCGAGGCGGATTTGGTGAAATCATCGAGCAGGCCGACGCCGCCGATCGAGGGCGTCGGCAAGATCGCGCGGCCGTTGGTTTCGTTGTAGAGCGAGACGTTGCCGGACACGACAGGGAAATCGAGCGTGCGGCAGGCTTCGGAAATGCCTTTCAGGCAGCCGACGAACTGGCCCATGATTTCGGGCCGCTCCGGATTGCCGAAATTGAGATTGTCGGTGATCGCGAGTGGTCGGCCGCCAACAGCGGTGATGTTGCGCCAGGCTTCCGCCACGGCCTGCTTGCCGCCCTCGAACGGATCGGCCTCGCAATAGCGCGGCGTGACGTCGACGGTGAGCGCGAGCCCCTTCGGCCCGTCCTGCACACGGACCACAGCCGCATCGCCGCCGGGGCGCTGCACCGTGTTGCCGAGGATGACGTGGTCGTATTGCTCCCAAACCCAGCGCTTGGAGCAAAGGTCGGGCGTGCCGATGAGCCTCTCCAGCGTCGCGGCAATTTCCATCGGCGGCTGCACGTCACGCGCATGCACAACGGCGAGCGTGGGCGAAGCGACATGCGGCCGGTCATAGAGCGGCGCCTCGTCGCCGAGCTCCTTGATCGGCAGGTCGGCCATGATGTCGCCGCCATGCTTGACACAGAAACGCTTGCTCGGCGTGGTGTAGCCGACTACCGCGAAATCCAGCCCCCATTTGCGGAAGATCGCCTCCGCCTCTTCTTCCTTCTCGGGCTTGAGCACCATGAGCATGCGCTCCTGGCTCTCCGAGAGCATCATCTCATAGGCGCTCATGCCAACCTCGCGGGTCGGCACCGCGTCGAGATCGAGATCGACGCCAAGATCACCCTTGGCCCCCATCTCGACCGCTGAACAAGTCAGGCCAGCCGCGCCCATGTCCTGGATCGCGATCACACAGCCCTTCGCCATGATCTCAAGACAGGCTTCGAGCAGGAGCTTTTCGGCGAAGGGATCGCCGACCTGCACCGTTGGGCGCTTTTCCTCCGACTTGTCGTCGAATTCAGCGGAAGCCATCGACGCGCCATGGATGCCGTCGCGCCCGGTCTTGGAGCCCAGATAGACGATCGGCATGTTCACACCGGAGGCGGCCGCGTAGAAAATCTTGTCGGCATCCGCGAGGCCTACCGCCATTGCGTTGACGAGAATGTTGCCGTCATAGCGGGTGTGAAAACGCACCTGGCCGCCCACCGTCGGCACACCAAAAGAATTGCCGTAGCCGCCAACACCGGCCACCACGCCAGAGACGAGATGCCGCGTCCTGGCATGTTCGGGCGCGCCGAAACTCAGCGCGTTAAGGCAGGCGATCGGGCGCGCGCCCATCGTGAAGACGTCGCGCAAAATGCCGCCAACGCCTGTGGTCGCGCCCTGATAGGGCTCGATATAGCTCGGGTGGTTGTGGCTCTCCATCTTGAACACCACCGCCTGACCGTCGCCGATATCGATCACGCCTGCGTTCTCGCCCGGGCCCTGGATCACCCAGGGCGCTTTGGTCGGCAGTCCCCGCAGATGGATGCGCGAGGATTTGTATGAGCAATGCTCATTCCACATCGCCGAGAAGATCCCGAGCTCCGTAAAGGTCGGCTCCCGCCCGATCAGCTTCTGGATGCGCTCATACTCATCCGGTTTGAGCCCATGGGCCGCCACAAGTTCAGGGGTGATCTTCGGTTCGTTCTTCAGCATGGATTTGGCGCTTTCAGCGGAGGCGGGCAGAAACAGGAATTGCGCGATGGAGACAGATGGGATTTAAGGACAAAACATCGGTATTTGAAGGCCTTATCCTTGCACGACACAACGAAATCGGACTTTTACCACGGCTCCGGCGTACGCACTTGCACCAAGGGCGAGTTCATTGGGTGGTCAACCTGGAGACATGATGGCTATATAGCCCATAGCGGCCCCTTCTGGCATCGGCAGGAAGAGGACGGCACCATCCGCTGCGCCTTCCGGGTGGAGAAAAAGCACCTCAACGGCTTGCAGCACGTCCATGGCGGCTGCCTGATGGCGTTCGCGGATTATTGCCTGTTCGCGATCGCCTCGCCCGTGCTGCAGAAGCCTGCTGTCACCACCAATTTCGCCTGCGAATTCCTGGACGCTGGGTGCGAGGGCGACCTGATCGTCGGCACCGGAGAGGTCACCCGCGCTGGCGGCTCACTGGTCTTCCTGCGGGGGAAATTGACGGCCGGCGAACGGACGCTGTTCACTTTCTCCGGCACGATGAAGCAGTTGAAGCGGAGAACACCACCGCAGCCAGACATGTAGTTCGAGCCGCGGCCTGCTCAGGGCGATAGCTGTTTCTCGGCAATCGAAAGCCACTCGGCCTGTGCCTTGCGCACATGCTTGGGCGCGCGGCGCATCTGGATCAGCAGTTCGTTGAAAACGATCCTGGCTTCCGCGGCGCGACCCAGCAATTGCAGCAACATGCCATGCCGCACCCGTGCTTCAGCACCCGAAAAGTAGGCACTGAGGGCTTTATACTCCTCAAGCGCCTCGTCCGTGCGGCCGGCTTCGGCGAGTGCGCGGGCGTACAGTAGATGTGCGTCAGCCGACTGAAAATCCGGCCAACGCTTCTGCAGATCATCCAGCGTAGCCAGCGCATCGGCGTGACGATTGGCAGAGAACTGCGCCTGTGCCTTGCGAAAGGCATAGACGGGATCGTCACCACCGGGCAGCTTCAGGATGTGATCATAATGCTGCTCAGCCTCAGCGAACCGCGCGATGTTCTGGCATTCCTCTGCCAGCGCTGCTCGGTTGGCGACGGTGTCGGAAATGGCGAGCTGATCGGACCATTGCCGATAGCGTTTTTCAGGATCCAATCGGTTGACGATGCGCTGGTGGGCCTGCCGCGCTTCGGGGCTTGCAAACCATTCTGGAATGAGCTCGACCACGATGTAGGCAAGCGAACCGACAAACGGAAACATGAGGATGATAAACGCCCAGGGTCGCACCCTGCCCGTTTGGACGGCGTGGTAGACCAGAAAAATATCAAGCACGACAGCAATCAAAACAATGGGCATGTGGAAATCCGTGAAGCAATTTGACAGCTTGGAACCGTCTCCCTGATAGCGTAACTCGCTCAATGGAACAACGTTGGGGTCGTGCACATTGGCGGTCATCTGCGCATGATCGCTGCATCAAGGCGCATTCCACTCTGTTCGCAAAGTCCGCAAGAAGATCAGCAGCGGCCCGGCTGCAACGATACGGACTGCAGAAGATCGCTCACCACCAATTTCGGCGGTCTCCCTCAGCTGGCGCGATATTCGGCTTGCTCTCTTTTGCCCGCGGCAAAACGCCGACGGCCTTCGCAGTACGCCGGTTTGATCGTGCCAAGGGGCTGATAATTTTGGGAATATCAAGCAGCTGGCGAGAATTAACCACGATTCCGCGCTGTCCGCAAACAGCCTCCTTTTGCGCACAGTTCTGCCCGACTGTCCGGGAACCTTCAGAACCCGGCGCTTCCCAGAGGGCGTTGCCTTTCCAGGATCTCCAGAAAGAACAAAAAGTATGAAGAAAGCTTTAATTGCAGTTCTCGCAACCGCCACGGCAGCCGGTTTGCTGGCCGCTGCGTCTCCCGCCAATGCCCAGGATCGTCCTGGCGTCGTAGTCATCGGGGGGACCGTCGTAGTGGGCCAGCCAGCCGATGACGGACGAGCGGTCAACACATCAGACGTCGGCGAACCATCGCCCTATTATGGTAGACCGGCCTATGAGGTCGAGCCACCGTCGCCGGACTATGGTCGACCAGCCTATATGGTCGAGCCACCAAGACCACCGGCCTATGTGAGTGGACCGCATTACGGCGGCCCCGTCTACGCGACCGAGCCGTCACCACGCTATGATGGACCGACCTACGCGGCCGAGCCGGCGCCACCATCATGTTACTGGCAACACCAACGCTACTGGGACGGCTACAGTTGGACAGTTCGTCGGGCCCGCGTCTGCGACTGAGCTGATCTCTCAGCGTAGTGAACATCGTGATCGAGCCCGGCTGACAAGTTCTGCCGGGCTTTTCTTGGTCAAAGACTGGGGTTGCTCAGAATTGCCGCCAGCCCCGCATCGCCTGAGTCACAAACGATTGCAACCGAGGAACGAACAGGCTGAGAGTTTTGAATCAACACAGAAATATTTTTGCACTGTCAAACCTTTGCGCACCAGTGAATGCAGGCGCGCTATACTATCTTCTCGTCATCGCACAACGGAAAAGTCCTTGCCAAAGCTGACAGGTTCCGATTACGTTTGTGTTTGCTGCATCATACGATGCAACCAACGCAGCGGACGCCAAATGCTATCCTTGCCGCGTTTTCGTTTCACAATCTGAAGAAGCGCCATAGCCTCGTGCGGACGAGGCAATGACTTTTATTTGTTGATTGCGGTCGGTGTCTTGGGTGGTTTCAGAAGATACAGACTGCTGGCCCCGCCCGCTGCTATGGGCGGGGCCATTTTGCGAGACTGCCGTTGCGCCAAACCAATCCAAGCGGCGTGCCGTTTTAGGCGGCGAACAACAACAATCCTTCTTGGTTGCTGAGCTGTTGCGGTCACCGGAAGCAAGCACGCTTTTGCATTCGCACGTATAGCGACCGCCGCGCGAAAACGCTGGCGATCAAGCGGCGACGGCTGATCGCATCCGCGCCGGTATAACAATGCGCTTACGCGAAATGGTTGCGTATATGGCGAAATTGCGTCGGCTTTGACATTTCCAGGTGACGCAGGCCAAGCGCTCTCCCGAGCGCATAATCAGTTGGCCGTCATCCTGACAGTGATATGTATGCGTCTGTATTGACCGGGTAAAATCCCAAACGGAATCCCGTCAACAATGCGACAAACGTCGACGCCTGGTGCACAGGCGATTTGATGGCGCTGATGAGAAGAGCAGCCAGCAAGCAGAAGGATCGGCCGACCAAGAAGGCAGATCGCCATCAGGAGCCAAATCCAAAGAAAGAGATTTCTATCACCCGCAGTCAGCAAACAAAGCAGCGCCAACGAAACCGGCAGAAGGGCGATCCACCCGAAGAGCATCACCAGAAGGCTTACTACAAATATGGCCCAACCATCCCAGAGAAAGAAATCGCTGCAACAAGGCCAATCTGTTCGCCAACGATAAAGAGGATCGCAGGGTATCCGTAGACAATCACGACGATAATGATGACCACCAGTCGCCATATATCCGCGGGACGGACGGGCTCGGTTGTCTGCGCCGGGTCTGTCACAAGCAGACGACTGAATCAGACGTCAGGCGTGGTGACCTGCTCGAAGCGCCGGAACAGGCTCTTGTCCAGCAAACAGCTTGAGACAGGCAACAGGCCTCACGCCGCGCGATCGAAATGCGCGGCGAGCCCCGCGAACAGTCCGCGGCCGTCGGTGCAGCCCATGATGTCTTCGACGTGGTTTTCCGGGTGCGGCATCATGCCGAGCACGTTGCCCTTGTCGTTGATGATGCCAGCGATGGAGTTCGTCGCGCCGTTGATGTTGTGGCGCTCGTCCACCTCGCCTTCGGCCGAGCAGTAGCGATAGAGCACCCGCCCCTCGCCTTCGATCCGCCGGATCGTCTCTTCGTCCGCCTCGTAATTGCCCTCGCCATGGGCGACGGGCACGCGGATCACCTGCCCCGCATTGTAGCCACGGGTGAACGGCGAATCGGAGCGTTCGACGCGCAGATGCACGTCGCGGCAGATGAACTTCAATCCGGCGTTGCGCATCAACACGCCCGGCAGGAGGCCGGCTTCGCACAGCATCTGGAATCCGTTGCAGACGCCGAGCACGAGGCCGCCCTTGGCCGCATGGTCGCGCACCGCGTCCATGACCGGCGAGCGCGCGGCGATGGCGCCACAGCGCAGATAATCGCCATAGGAGAAGCCACCGGGCACCACCACGAGGTCAGTGCCTGAAGGCAGCGAAATCTCGGCATGCCAGACCATTGCGGTCTCACGACCCGAGATGAGCTTGAGCGCGCGCGCCATGTCGCGCTCGCGATTGATTCCGGGAAAGACGAGGACAGCTGATTTCATCGAACGGGCACGTCGCTTAGTTCGAGGCGGCGCTCGATGCGATCAAGACGGCCTTCGTGGCGAACGAGCGTCGCGTGAATGCCGGACATCTCCTGGAAAACTCCGGTTATTTCTTGGCGAATACCATTTTGAGATGTGCGCAATGCTTGCATTTCCTGCTTGAGTTCATCGATCTTGCCGTCGACCTGCGCAAGCCGCGCCTGGACCGATTTCAGTACCTCGAATATGAGTTCAGCTGTCACGTCGGGCATGCGCAACCCTCAAGCCTCCAGCTCGATAGCATAATTCTCGATCACGGTGTTGGCGAGCAGCCTGTCGGCGGCGTCCTTCAACAGGGCCTCCGCACTGGTGCGGTCGGCGCCAGCGAGTTCGATGTCGAACACCTTGCCCTGCCTGACGCTGGCGACGCCTTCGACGCCAAGCGATTTCAAGGCGCCTTCGATCGCCTTGCCCTGCGGATCAAGGATGCCCGATTTCAAGGTAACGGTGACACGTGCTTTCACGTCCAACAACTCCCTCAGCCCTTCACCAGCACCGGGCCCGAGCCGGCTGGACGCTCGTTCTCCATCAGGATGCCGAGCCGCTTTGCCACTTCGGTATAGGCCTCCAACAGACCGCCAAGATCCCTGCGGAAACGGTCCTTGTCGAGCTTCTCGTTGGACTTGATGTCCCACAAACGGCAGGAGTCCGGCGATATCTCGTCGGCGACGATGATCCGCATCATCTCGTTCTCGAACAGGCGCCCGCATTCCATCTTGAAATCAACGAGGCGGATGCCGATGCCAAGGAATAGGCCGGTGAGGAAGTCGTTGACGCGGATGGCGAGCGCCATGACGTCGTCGATCTCCTGCGGGGTCGCCCAGCCGAAGGCCGTGATGTG
>JGI24705J35276_12237638_pt1 | contig 12256 bp, 13 predicted proteins | sample TergutNt197P4_FD_35276 | JGI IMG/M metagenome (IMG submission 35276)
CAGGAGGATGTTCTCATAATCGTTCACATGACAGATGGGCGGCTGTTTCCAGCCCCCATGCAGATTCCAATGTTCCGCTCGAACCGGGTCCAAGCCGACAGCCGCATCCTATTGCCCCGGAGCAGCCGCTTCCTCCGGCCTTTCCCCACCCTGGCCCGGAGGCGGGGGCTCGCCGCCCGGCGATGGGGGTAGGCTCTCTCCCGACGCCGGTTGCACCGGCTGCTCGGCAACCGGCGCATTGCGAAAACTGATGCGCCGCCGGGGCTGCGCTTCAGGTACCTTGTTCTCGATCTCTCCATCGGGCGCCACCTCCCGAGGAGCCATTTCCATTCTCCGGAAGCTGGCCTGCGGCGCGGCCGTCCCGCCGCCCTGGTCGTCACTGTCGGGATCCTTGATGGTCAGGACCTCATCGCGGCCATTGACCGACAAAACCACCTTGCCCCTGCTGATCCGGTTGATGCGCGCCCCTTGGATCTCGCTGCCGAGGCGATAGAGATCTTCTAATTTGGTTTGTTCGTCGCGGATGATCGCCCGGGCGTCATCCGAGTCGCCGGTCACTGTGCCGAGCAGCACCAGGCGCAGTCTGGTTTGTTCCAGCCCGTCCTCGTCACTGTGGAGAAAGCCTCCATGTTCGGCCGATTCCTGCCTGGCCTGAAAGATGTTCCGGGTCACGATAACGCCATAGTCTGCGGCAGCCGGGGCCGCCGCCTCTTCTCCCGGCTGGGCGGCCTGGTCCGGCAACGCGGCCTCCTCCAACTGTGCCGCGGGGTTAGCAGGCTGTTTGAGCAACCGCTCCTCCACCCTGGAGTACCAGAAATGCACCCCGGCACCCACGAGAAGAGCGATGACCACCAAGCGGAGCACGATGGATCTCACAGCGTTATCTCAGCTCCTGTTCCAGGGTCTGGACCAGCATGGCGTATTCTCCGTAATGGATGCCCGGACTGGCCAGGTCACCCCTGATGCTGAACTCCAAGGGTTTGTCCTTGAGCTGCAGGCGAAATGCATGCAAATTCACAGTATTGTCCAATTTCTTAAAGAAACTGTCCTTGGGATCGATCACTCCTTGCACCTCGATTTGCTCTTGCCCCGGGTCATGGCGCAGGCTCACTTTTCCTGAAAAACGACCGTCAAACAGGGGTGAGGCGATTTCGCCCTGCACCAGCTCGAACATCTCGTCCTGGCCGCGCACCATGACTTTGGCCTTGGTGAACGGCAGCTCCCGGTGGCCGAGAATGCGACGTTGGAGTCCCACCCGGCCGTTGGTCACCTCGAGCCGGGCCTCCTCCAAGGTGGGCTTCAGGAACGATGCCGGCGAAAGCCCCATAGTAAAGGTACCGGACATTGTTCCCTGCAAACCGCGCCCCAGCCGACTTCCTATCCAGGGAACAGCACCCAGGCTGACTTGCCGGATCACCCCTTCGATCCGGACAGCGTCGCTCCCGCTCGGCCAGCGCACCACCCCGGTGATGTTTCCCTTGCCGATCGAAAGCTGATAGTTGGCCTGCACCGTACGAGACAGCACCGAGGCCAGCAGATCCGGCTGGATGGTCAACCGTTCCAGCGTAACCAAAGGAGTCTCGGCAGCTTGGCCTTGATATCCCTTGATGGCCCGAACCATCAGCCTAAGCCGCAGCTCCAGGCCCGTGCCTTCCACCTGCCAATGCAGATCCGGCCAGGCCCGGCCCAACTGCTCCTCTAGGGTACGGCGCACCGTTGCCGCGGGAAACAGCAGCCACAGCGCCAGCACCAGTATGCCCGTGCCATAGAGCGCATACCCGAGCACCAATGTCAACCGTCTCAAGACGGACTTACCCATGCCCGCACACCTTTTGCCCGCCTAAGGAGAGGCCACACCGCCGTCCTGGTCGATGCTCACCATCGTCAGGGTGACATCAAGCGTTCCTTCATTCCTGCTGCGGTCCTGGATGGTGATCTTGTCGATGCCGACCAACTGATCCGGCGCCTCGACCTGACCGAGGAAGGCGACCAGTTTGGCCAGATCCACACCCTGGAGCCGCATCTCGACCTGGCTCTGCTTGAACTGGTCGCGCTCGGTCGATTCGGACGGCTTCATGTAGGCGATGAGATCTTTGACCTCACTGGCGGCGGACTTCTCCTCCAAAAAGGAGAACAGACTGAACTCTGGACTCCGCTGGGCGAGCAGGGTGGTCAGTGCCTCTGCCTGCTGCCCGATTTTTTGATACTGCCCCTGTAAAAGCCGCATCTCGGCCACGGCTTTTCCCTTCGCAGCCAGCCGCCTGCTCAGTTTGGCCCGGCCGTCGAGCAGCGGGAAAACGATGAATTGCACCAGGACGAACAGCATCAGTGCGCCGCCGCCGATCCCCACCGCCATTTTCTCGCGTTGACTCAGTTTGAGTTGCTTCATAGGCCCTTGAGCTGCAATTGAACCTCGAACCGGACAGTCCCTTGCCTTTTATCCTTGTCCGCGGTGGCGGAAACGATCTGCACCGCCTTGAATTTCGGCGAGGCGGCCAGCGCACTTTTAATCATCTGTACCCCGTTGAAGGTATCGGTCGTCCCTTTCAGGCTGACCGAGTCGCGGTCGATATCCAAACGACTGACCCGCAGGGAAACGGCCTCGGGAATCCGGTCAGAGATATCGGTCAGCAGGTTCAGCACCCGTTTCTCGCTGTATACGGCCAGAGCGGGCGAAGCAGGCCCCTGGAGTGACCTCATCCGGGCCTGCATTTCAGCCAGCGGATCATGCACCTTGGTCACTCCCGGAAAGGTCTGCTTGTACAGCGCGACCATGGTCGAGAACTGGGCCGCATCCTGCTGTTGCAGGCTATGATAATCGTAGCCCAAGTAAGCGACCCACCCCAGAATCAGCGCCACTCCGGCCGCCACCGCAGCCAGCAGCCTTTTTCTGGACGCAAAACGCACTTTTTTGTGGGCAAACTCATCTTTACGAAAATTGACCCCAATCTGCTTGAACCCTTGCAACGCCAGAGCCAGTGCCCGGTCGCAAGACGGCCCTTGCCATTGTCGTTGTATTTCCTCGGCACAGGCAATCCCATTGGCTGCCAAAAAATCGATCTCTTCGACCGGCAAGCCAAAATCCGCGCCAAAAACCTCGGAGACCAAGGTGGACTGGGCCAGGGGGCCGGTGAGCACGATCAGCGAAGGTTGGCCATCGCTCACCCCGCCGCCTCTGCTTACCTCCCCGCACTCCATCCGGAAATAGTCCAGGCTCCGCTCGATCGACCGGCAGAGCTGACTGATGCACTCTATGGCCGCCTCTGGATCGACAGTCTTGACCTGGCCCTGCTCGCAGCTAAACGGCGGCCGGAGGATCATCTCCTCGGGGCAGGCAAGCCGTCTGAACAATGCCGGCCGGCCATCCACCACCAACGCCAGCGAGCAGGCATGGAGATCGACATGCACCAGAAGAAAATTCGACCAACCCTTGTCCTGACGGGCCAGATGCAGGGCCAAGGAGGCCATCGCCGGCGTGACCATGTCCGGATCGACCACATCCCCAAGGCCGGTAAGCAAGCCTTCCAGCCAGCTCTTTTCCAGCGAGAAGGAGATGAGGGCCATCTCTGCCTCGCCTTTACCGGCCAAGGAAAAATCAGTAACCATGGCCTCGACCGGGGCCAGCAGCTGCTCCTCCAACTCAAAGGGGAGAACTTGCGCTATCTTTTTGGCATCCTTAAAGGGCAGACTCAGGTTCCGCACGCTGAGGAGCGCGAGCGGCAGGCCGCACACGCAAACCCCTTCCTTCCAGCCGAGTTCCTGGCACAACTGGCCGATCGCCTCGGCGGGATCAGCGTGGCAGGACATGGGCAAACGCCGGTAGCCGCCCATGGTCAGCTGTCGGCGCCGCTGCTCAAGCACCACCCCGGTGATGTGGCCGTCGCCTATGTCGATGCCCAACGATCGCATGCCTGTTATCCTTGCGCCGGCTGGCTGTACCGCCGGGTTTTCGTCATTCCTGCTTCCAGGACAAAAGGGTTTGCCGCCCGTTGTCGTCGCGCCGGAGGATGCCGGTCCCTGTCCGGCTGAACTGGTTGAGGGTGGCTCTCACCCGCACCTCGAAATAAAGGCCCGCCACCACCAGCATCTCGTTGCTGAACTCGATCGAGATGGGGAAACCACTTACTCCCCGGTACCATCCGGATTGAGCCAATAATTCATTATGCAGCCGATCCTGGCGGTAATCAATTAATTCTTGCGCCCATTTTTCTGTCATATCAGGGGACAAGGCCTGAAGGACCGGCAGGGGGGCGGTGTTCAAATTCACCATACCGTTGTCACCCTGGACGGTGATGTAGTTGGCGATCCCCTCGTGTTCGGCATCGCCGAACAAAAGCGCCCTGGTCATGCCCTTGACCAGCAACAACTCCTCCACGGTGACCAGAGGACCGTTCCGGCAGACATACGGAGGCTGCAAGGTCTGATAATAGGGGGTTTCCGCCCCGCCATGCCGTTCTTGGTCATCCTCGTCGATCCAGTCGGCAATGGCATCAAGCAGGTCTTCGGCCTCCTTGGCGCCGGCGATGGCAAAGCGGCCGGAGGTGAGAAAACGCAGCCAGATCTGGCGGTACTCCTCCTTGACGCCGCTTTTCAAGGCATTGACCTGCAGGCGGCCACTCAAGTCGCTCACCGTAACCTCAAGCTCCACATCTTCGCTCAAATGCGCAAACTGTTTCGGCTCAAGGGTGGCCCAAGCGTCCTGGGGCGACTCAAAGGCGTTGTCCCGCCGGTCCACCGCCAGCGCCGCCCGCGCCAGGTTCAAACCCGCCAGGACCATACCGTCGAGGCGGACCTGTTCGCGCTGCGCGACCGAAACCGTGATCTGGCGGTCAACCGTGATCATCAACTGCAGGGTCACGGCCACCAGGAAACTGATGGCCAGCAGGGTCAGCACCAGGGCAATGCCCGACTGCTTGCCGAAGCGCTGCTCACGGTTCATGGTCAGGCTCCACCAGGATCAGCACCCGGGTAGTAAAGGTCAGGAAGCTCTCCTTGTCCAGGTCGGTCCAGAATTCCAAGGTACACTGCACCGCGGCGGGCAGCTTGCCGGCTTTGGCCATATCCTGATTTTTCGCCGTTTTCTCCTGGCCTTTATCCTTGTCGGTCGTTGCCTGACCTTCGCCCTTGCCGGCCGTTGCCTGGCCGTCGCTTTCCTCCACCTCCCGCCAGCTATCAAACTCCTGACCGTCCCGGTCATAGTAGCGGAATTCCACTGCACGCAAGCTATCAGCCAGGAGAAACGCCGGCTCCGCGTCCTCGTCGCTGGTCTCCTCCCCGGCCGGCGTGGTGTTGGGCAAGAGAAGGGTTTCCGATCGCAACAGCTTCCAGATCCGTTCGTCTTCCCGGTCAGCCATCAATTGATAGCGGATCCGCACGATTCCTTCTTTTTGCTTGTCCGGATTGAGGATCAACCGGGCCTGGGAGGCGAAATCGAGACTGTCGGCCCGCCGGTCGCGAACTGAACTATTCTGACCAATAAAAAGGGCTTGGGGAGAAGAGATGGCCGAGGCCAGATCCTCAGTGATCCGACGCATGGCGGTCTGGGCCTGGAAATAGACATCCTCCTCCTGCTCGGTGGCCTCGACCACCCGCATGGTGCTGGTCAGCGACAGCCCGAGCATGGCCATGATCACCCCCAGCACGGTGATCGCCAGCAACAGTTCCAACAGGGTGAAGCCCTTAGCCCGCATGGTCATCGCCCCGTATTGGTCCCGGCTTCCCGGCTTTCATCCGTCCCGGTTTTCCGGCCGGCGGCCGCCTCTGGCCCGGCCTTGCTCCCCTGTTGCCGCATAAAGACAATGGTACGGGCGGTGTAGGACTGGGCCGAATCACCTTCCACCAGAATGGTCACATCAATGGTTTTCAGCAGATCGCCGCTGCCCTTGATACCGGAGTCACTTTCGCTGACCTCGGCCACCTCCGACTTCCAGAAGAAATGGGGATAGGCCTCGCCAAAATCGCCGCTGCTGCCGGTGAGTTGCTCGAAATCCTGGAGACTCAGCTCAGTCAGCTTCCATTGCGCCAGCATGGAGGCCGTGGCATCGAACTGCGAGCCGGTGGCGATGGCCACGCTCCGCGCCTGGGCGCCGATCAGGGTCACCAGGGCGATGGCGATCAGGGCCACGGCGATCATCACCTCCAGGAGGGTGAAGCCCGGCGAGAAACGTCCAGGCACCCTGCAGGGCTCATTGGAACAGGGCTTTCGTCTCCGGGGGAGCATACCCCTCCTCAACTTTTACTTTGCCGAGAAACGGGGTCAGGATCACGGACATCTCCCGGCCATCTTCCTGACGGAGATGGATAATCGTCGGTTCGACATACCCGTTTTTATTAAAACGGATGGAGATGGCATCGCCGGCCTGCGGGCCGCCAAACCAGGACCACACATCTTGAACCATCACCGTGTCGGCCATGGTCAGCCGCTCTTCCCGGCTGACCATGGCCTCCTTTTTCCCGGTTCGAGCCTGTTCTTCAGCCTTGGCCCTGTTCTTCAGCCTTGGCCACGAAAATCCGCTCACCGGGCTTATAGGTCAGCAGGTAGGGTATCTGGTCTTGCCGGGCCATCTGGGCCGAACGATGGATCAACCCCACCAGCTTGCGGACCGTCATCTTCAACTGGTCAGCATAGATGAAGCTGCCGAACCGGGGCACGGCAAACGAGGCGATCACCGCTATCAGCACCATCACCACCAGCAACTCGACCAGGGTGAAGCCCCCGCGGTTGTTGGCGCGACCAGGCATGGCTGCCCCGATCACCGGCATGGCCGCCTCTATTCCAGCTCCCAATTGTTGATGTCCGCGTCCTTGCCCTCGCCCCCGGCCTGGCCGTCCGCGCCGTAGGAGATGAGGTCGTAGTCGCCATGCGCTCCGGGGCAGATATAGACGAAATCGTTGTCCCACGGATCCTTGGGGATCGATCTCTTTTCCAGGTAGCCGCCGGTCCGCCACTTCTTGGCCAGAATACCGGTGGTGGGCGGGTCGATCAGGGCCCTCAGCCCCTGTTCGGTGGTTGGGAACTGCCCGTTATCGAGCCTGTACAGCTTCAGCGCCTGTTCGATCGACTGGATCTGGATTGCGGCCTTGGTCCGTCGTGCCTCCTCCGGCCGATCCATGATCCTGGGGACAATGAGCCCGGCCAGGATGCCTAAGATCACCATCACCACCATCAGTTCGATCAGGGTAAAACCTTGAGCGCCAAGTACGACCCTTTGGTTGTTGCCTTGCGATTGCATCATGTTCTTTGCCCTCGTATGGAAAAACACTCTGACCAGCGCCGGTACCGGTGTGTCACTGCACGCGGCGTGACCACGGCCAGCGGGCCGCGAGTCCGCCCAACAATGCCAGGCCCGCCAAGGTCACTCCCAGCCCCAGGTGCAGGGCCAGCCAGGAAAAGCCGACCCAGGGCAGGAGGAGAATGCGGCCGACGAAGCGAAGCGGGGCATTGGCGGCAACCATCTCGGCCAAGGGCGGCGACACCCGGTAGTACAGCTCGACCAGCCACCTGCCGCATGGATTGCCCAGCAGGAAGGTGTCGCGAAAATCCCTGAGCGTGTCGACCGAAGGGTGCAGAAAGGTGCCGAACGAGGCGGTGGCGATGAAACAGGCATCGGCGGTCCGCACGTTTAGCTGGTTGCCGTAGTAGACCTCCCCCTGGGCCGTGAGCGCGTAGGCGCGGAGGTAATAGAGGGTTCCGGGCAAAAGATGGTCGACCACCGCCCGGAACCTGCCGGGGCCGGTACCGCTGGCAACCACCTCTCCGGTTGCCAGCAGGCGACCGGCAGAGGTATTTTGTTGATTGTTCCGCCCGGAGGCGGGCGGCGAATCGGCGGCCACGGCTTCCGGCAGGAAGAAGGCCGCCAGTGCGCCCGCTCCCCGGCTTAAGCGCGGCGGTTGCTCCATGACCAGGCCCTTGCCCGTATACAGCGGTCCGGGATGAATGCTGAAGACCACGCCCCTACGGACCACGTCCTGACCAAAGGCAGCGGCAATCCCGGTGTCAACGGTGACCGAATCCCTGGTGATCGCGGCGGGGGCGGCGGTGACAATGTGGCTGCTGCGGCGCCCCGGTCGATCCAGAACGCGATCGATCATCTCCTCAGCCATGAAGCGGGCTACGACCATCGAACTGGCGTCGCTGCCTTCGGCGGTCCCGACCACCACCCGGTTACCCTGCTTATCCGAGGCCAGGGCGTAGCTGACCGATTCCCCCTCGCTGAAGGTGGTAGTCAGAATCTGCGGCAACATCTTTTGGGCCGAGGCCCCGGTCGAGGCGGCCGAGGTGCTCGCGGGCCGGGTTTCTGCCGGAAAAGGCGAGGTGAGCTGGCCGTGGTCGGGCGCCAATGGAGGCGGCGGGATGTCAGCCAGGGAGTCCGCGGTTTGCAGATCCTGGATTCGGATGGCATTGTCCCACATCAAGGATCTGTACCTCTCCACCGGCTCGGTTTGCAGGTCCTGGATTCGGATGGCATTGCCCCACATCTGCAAACGCCGGAGCTGCACCGTGGTGGCGCCGTTCAACAGCATCTCCCGGACCGGCTCGGCCTCGGACCACAAGGAGTCTGACCCGGATTCCGCCACCTGTCCCCAAGGGACGGACGCTTCAGCTTCATTGTCCGTGGGATAGGTGACGAGCAGAGACTGCCGGGTGCCGGCGTCGGTGGTGAAGCCGCTGGCCGCCACCTCCTCGGCCCCGACAACGACACCGTAGAGCACATTGTCTTCCCGGCTGACCGAGACGACCATCACCCCACGCTCGCCAAAGGAGGAATCGATTTCGCCCCGGGAGGTGAAGCGGAACAGGGCGGCGTCCCGCCGGCCGGCCGGGCCCACCGAGCCGGCGACATAGAGCCGGCCACGGCTATCCTCCGCGATGGCGTAGCCCTCGCTGGCCGCAAAGCTGCCCGCCGGGATAGCAACCCCTTGTTCACCGAACAAGGAGTCAACGCTTCCATCGGCGCGCAATCCCACCAACATGGCAGAACCGTTCTTCTTTTCCGTATAGGAGCCGGACAGGATCAAGGTGCCGTCCGGCCGTTCGAGCAGGCCCTCGACCGAGGCGTCATCGCCCACCGCGATCAGGCTGATGCCCTGTTCCCCAAACCCCTCGTCCGGCGTGCCCCTTGGGGTAAAGCGGGCTACCACCAAAACCCTGCCCGCGGTCCCCTCGGTCGAGCCAGCCACCGTAATCATGTCCGACGGGCCAATCGTCATGGCGGTGATCTCCTCGTTGGAGTTGCCGATCGAGGTCAGCACCACCCCTTGGTCACCGAAGGTAGTGTCCAGCCTGCCATCCGGATGGAAGCAGATCATGGCCAGATCCCGGTCCCGACCGTTGTGGGCATAGCCGGCGGCGATGATCCTGCCGTCCGAGAGCAAGCCAACGGTCAGGGCCTCGTCATCGCCTGGCGACAGGGAGGTGATCACCGTGCCGTCGCCATTGAAGCCGGGATCAAGGGAGCCGTCGGCATTAAACCGCAGCAGGGAAAAGTTAAGTCCATTGTTCTGCGACGAGGAACCGGCAACCAGGATCTTGCCATCCGGCTGGACCAGGACCGCATGGCCGCTGCTCCTGCCGCCGAGTTCAACCGCCACCCTGCCGTTTAAACCGAAAGAAGCATCGAGCCGGGGAAAGGCCCACGCGCCCTGGCCGCCACCCCAGGCGACCAAAGTCCACAGGACCATGAACACCAAAATTCGACACACCATCGCCATGCCTCGGAAATAACGAAACCCCATCGCTCGTGTCCCGAGCCATAAATTCATAGCAAAATCAACAGCGGCCTTTTCGCGCTTGAGCTATCGCCAGACCAATTATTTTTGCAGCGAACCAATGACTCATAACACCAGCAAATAGACGTCATGCCTATCATCAATCTTTATTTTACGGAAATTCTCAGGGAAAATCCATTGCTAAGGCCATGAGGCCCATTTTTCCGTCATTTTTCTGGAGCCCCTTGGCGAGGCAACCAACAAATATATTTTTATCCCCAGGCAAAGCCTGGCCGTTGCCCAGCATCCTCCGAGCATCTGTGTCTTTGCTCTGGCCATAAAAACCTCCCTTGACCGAGAAGTCTCGTTGTTCCTGGGTACGGTCACCAAATGAATTAACAGAAACACAGCCGAACCAATTGATCAATAAATAAAATTTATTTAAGCTTTGTTGATTTGATAGTCATGCGTTGCAATGATCCATATGATCATGATAGATCAATAAAAAACAGACAATGAAAAAATATGTAAATCATTTTTTCATATTTTTATAATAATTTTTTATACATGACACAAAAAATCTGTGCATTAATATATTTTCACAAAAAATAACAAAACAACAATCCAAAATACAAGTCCAACAATTCCGCTCATTTCAGAAAACAAAACAAATTTCCAAGGTTTAGACTTTGTATATAAATCAAACCTTGGCTTATGTTTTCCTATAGTGAAAATAAATACAACAATCTCTCCAGTTATTACAATGAAAACATCTAATACAATACGCAATAAAAATATTATTATTTCTTCTATTACTCCGACGATTAAATGATTAAACATCCTTCAGCCTTACTTTAGTCAAGTATCCGCTTATACTTCAATTAATCAATGAATACCTGACAGTGCTTTAGCTAATTATCCACCGGAGTAATAGCGAAATGTATTTTTACAGTCAGCTTTTGCCAAAGGAACAGACCGGATAGTGGCAACGCGCGCACTGGCGGCACAAACCGCCGTGCCCCAGCGCCGCCAATTCCCCGCGGCCGATCCGCTCGCCAGTAAGGATGCGCGGCAGCACCAGATCCAGCACCGTGATCGCGTGGAACATCCCGCAGGCCGGGACTCCCAGCACCGGCACCGGGCCGATCCGTCCCACCAGAAACATCGCCCCCGGCAGAACCGGGGTGCCGTAGACCACGGATTCGGCCCCGGCCCGATCGATCCCCAAGCGGGTGACATCGTCCGGATCCACCGACATCCCCCCGGAGGTAAGGATCAGCTCCACTCCTTCCGCCAGGCAGGAGGCAATTGCCGCCGCGATCTGCTCCACGTCATCCGGCACAAAACGCACCGGCCCCACGGTCGAGCCCAAACCGATCAGCTTCTCCCGCAAAACCCCCTCGAACCGGTCCTCAATCCGCCCGTGATACACCTCGTTGCCGGTGATCACCAAACCGGCCCGGACCCTGGTCAACGGCAATACCCGCACCACCGACCCTCCGGACCGGGCAACGGACACCGCCTCGCTCACCACCCGTCGGGCCGCCACCAGGGGAATCAGGCGCAGGCCCGCCACCTGCTCGCCTTGCCTGACCGGGGTGTTATCCTGCAAGGTGGCGCACATCACCTCCCCTGGCAGGTTGAAACGGTAGAGGCGCTCGCGGTCGATCTTCAACAGCCCATCGATCGATGCCGTCAGGTTAATCTTGCCCTCGACCACCTCCTCAACATATTCGACCCCGGTACCGGCAAGGGCCTCGGCCATCAGCAGGGCCGCTTCGTTCTCGTGGATCTCGTCCGGCCCCAGCTGAAGCGCGTAGATGTGTTCCTTACCCAAACGGCGCAGATACTCCACATCCTCCGCCCGGATAATGTGCCCCTTCTTAAATGCCCGGCCTTTGAATTGATCCTTCTTGATCTCGGTGATGTCATGGGGTAGCACCATCCCCACCGACGCCTCCACCGGCACCATATTTTTCCGTAATGTCTCAGTCATATTCAGCGCCCATTATCCCAGCAGTCACGTCCTTGATCCGGCCGGCTCGCGGCCGGACTTGAGAACCTCCACTATAGGCATCTTCCCCTGTTCCTGCCAGAAAGAAGATTGTCCGTTTTGCTTGCTGGGAGTGCCGATTTTGAATCCGGCCAGGGCACGGTTTTGACGAATCCCGGTGAATGCGGGTGAAAAAAAAACCGGAACAGGCTACAACCTCTTCCGAGGCGTCGGGCGCACCCCGCCCAATAGCACCCCGGAGCCCGCTCTTGCATCCATCCGGTGCGCCTGCCCCTTTTCTCTTTTTGTATTTTTCACATTCCCGGAGAGATCGATGCTCAAGAAAGAACTGCTGGAGATCCTGGCCTGCCCCCAGTGCAAAGGGCCGGTGGAGCTGACCGTTGGCGAGGATTTTATTGTCTGCCGCGCCTGCAAGCTCCTCTATGCCATCCGCGACAATATCCCGATCATGTTGCTCGACGAGGCCAAGCCGCTGACGGAAAACAACCCCTAACCAACAAACAAAAAAGGCCGGCGGGCCCTTTCGGCTCCGCC
>JGI24705J35276_12237636_pt1 | contig 12250 bp, 7 predicted proteins | sample TergutNt197P4_FD_35276 | JGI IMG/M metagenome (IMG submission 35276)
TCTTTTCCGTCGATTTCGTCCAATTCAACAAATTTGATTTTTCGCAGCACAGGATTGATTTTGTGATTGTTATAGTTGAAATGAAGGAATAAGGCAGGCTGATGATAAAAATCTTCTTCCAATGTCAAGACAGCCTGTGGGGAAGGGAAAAGTTGCGTCATTTCAATCCCTTCGATTTTTACCTCATACTTGGGAATGGTTTTCAGGATAAAATTTTGGATGTATGTTTTTTCTGTTGTAGCAGGGACAGGTATATATGCTTTATCGAAAAAAGGCGTCAATTTCTTTGATTCGATATTTTCAACCCGGTGTATTTCGTTTCCCAATAAAATAATGCACGGTTCCTGCGAAAGGATACAAACCGGCTTTTTCTGCAGTGATATTTCCTGATTTTCGTGGGTCAGCGAAATAAAATAACGCAATCCTTTTTCATCTTTGATGAAATTGAAGAGGCATTGCGCAGGCGAAGGGAGTATATGGACACGATGATGTGAATAGAGTATTTTTCGGGAGAGGTCTTCACGCAGATAGACAGACAAAGTAGATTGTGGCGCCAAATGGATTACCCTGCGGATATTGATTTCGATTCTCGGACGTATCAGTTCATCAATTGTCTTTTGTGAAATCTCATCCATAAAAGCAAGCAATTTCGTTTGTCTGGAATATGCTTTCATCAACGAGATATCGGAAACCTCATCTATTAACCTGATTAACTTGAGGTTGATTTCCGGAAGCTCTCTCTTTTCTTCTTCCTTGACATTCGGAACGCCCAAAATTTCTATGCTTCCGTCTTTAAGTTCCCGCGACCACCGGATATTGAATTTCCATCCAAACCGGTAATGGTGCGATACGACCAAGATCATTTTTTCTTCCACAAATTTCCTTTACCCGGTTGTTAAGCAGACAAAAATACAAGAAATGTTTGAGATACGTCCTTAGAGGAAAATTTAAGCAAAGAGATTTTTTTTTATTTTTGTCGGTCTGTAATAATTTTTTCTTATTTTTGCCATAAATATTTTCTTAACTCTTAGTTCATTACTCTTAACTCAAATAATATGGCCTGGTATGTAATTGTTTTGATCGTTTCGTCGGGTTTGTTTTTATTAACTACGATAATATCTTTGTTTTTCGGAGATATGGATTTGGATACCGATGTGGATGTAGGTTCCGGTTTTATGGTAAGTGATGTGTTTTCATTCAAGGGAGTGGTACATTTTACCATCGGATTTTCACTGGCATTGACTCTGATGGGTGAATTTTCACTGTTATCGGCAGCCATAGGCGTCGTTACAGGAATTGTATTTGCGCTGATTCTGTATTACTTGTATAAACTGCTGTACGATAAACTGCAACAAAACATGAAATATACAACCGAAATCAACAACATGGACGCCGAAGTTTATTTCTGGAACGACCAGTCAAAATCGGGTGAAGTATTTATCACGCTGGAAGGTCGCCCCGTTACAGTCACCCTGAAGTGCGAAGAAGCTATTCATTTCGATAAAGGGCAGAAAATCAAGGTTTCCGGAACACGACATTCGGTCTATCCGGCAGACTACATAATTTAAAGATTTAAAATTTAAGATTTAAACTCATAATTCATAACTCTTAACTCATAACTCATTTATGGATACTAATTTAATTACACTTATCGGTGCATTGGTGGTTCTTTGTTTTTTGACTATCATAGGGATTCTATCCCGTTTCAGAAGATGCAAATCGGACGAAATATTGGTAATTTACGGAAAGACGGGCGGTAATAAGTCGTCACGTTGTATTCAGGGCGGAGCCGCCTTTGTGATTCCTGTCTTGCAGGGCTATGCGTACATGTCGTTGAAACCGCTTCAGTTTGAATGTAACCTGCAAAAAGCACTATCATCGCAAAACATTCGCGTAGATGTGCCTACCACGGTTACGGTGGGTATCAGCACCGAACCCGACGTTATGCAGGCAGCTGCGGAAAGGATTTTAGGTCTTGGCCATAAGGAAATAGAAGAACTGGTGAAAGACATTGTATATGGCCAGATGCGTACGATTATTGCCGACATGACTATCGAAAAACTGAATGCAGACCGCGACGAATTTTTATTAAAGGCAAAGGGATTAATTGACACCGAACTGCGAAAAATCGGTTTATACCTTATCAACATCAACATTACCGATATACGCGACGAAGCCGGATATATCGTGGCACTGGGTAAAAAGGACCAGGCCAAAGCCATCAACCAGGCCAACGTCGAAATCGCCACTGCCGAGCGCGAAGGTGAAACAAAAGTAGCCGAACAGTTGAAAATCAAAAATGCAACCGTTGCAGAAACAAAAAAGGAAGAGTTGATAGCTATTGCCAACGCACAACGTGACCAGAGCATCTCTGTGGCACAGGCCGAATCCGAAAGGGATTCGCGCATATCGGAGGCTAAGAAAGACCGTGACATCAATGTAGCGCAATTCGATTCGCAAGCACGAATAGGAGAAATTGAAGCCAGAAAGAAAGTAACGGTTTCAAATGCTGAGTTGGAAGTTATCAAAGCTCAATCGCAAAGTCTGGCTCAGTCGGCCGAAGAAAGAGCGTTGGCTGAGATTGAGCGCAATAAGGAAATTGCACGCAAAGAAGCCGAAGAGGCTCGTGCCAAACGTACTGAAGCGGCATTGACAGCCGAACGGATTGTACCTTCAGAAATAGCCAAACAGCAAAAACTGATTGATGCCCAGGCATATCAGTTGAAACTGGAGAAAGAAGCAGAAGCCAATGCCAACCAACAACGCTTCGAAGCAGAGGGACGTGCCGACGCCATTGCCGCTGAAGGACGTGGTAAAGGAGAAGCCATCACGGCAGAAGGTTTGGCACATGCTAAAGTCATTGAACAGCAAGGTTTGGCGAAAGCCGCTGCCGAAAAGGCGTCGCTAATGGCGCAGGCAGAAGGATTCGAAGCTATGGTGCGTGTGGCCGAAAACAATCCGCAAGTAGCTATCCAATGGAAAATGGTAGAACAATGGAAAGAGATTGCTGCCGAACAGGTAAGGGCCTTTGAACATATCAATCTTGGCAATGTAAATGTGATGGATACTTCGCAGGGTGGGACTCTGACGAATCTACTTACCAATTTGGTTTCTTCCATTGCGCCTGTAACCGATATTATGAAATCCATTCCCGGCATTCCCGGTGCATTAAAAATAAAAGAAACAAAAGAGACCGAAAATCCGAAATAAGGCAATTTTCCGGTTGAGACGGATAATTATCCGCCTCAACCTATTTATTTATTTGAATTTTAAATGTTTATTATTAATTAATGAAAAATCGTTTTACTTTTGACAATAAAAACTTGCAAAAAAATATCTGTTTACTGCATGATTATTGAAAAATTTAGTTGTAAATTCGCCCCAAAAATAATAACGATTTGAAATGAAAATAAACACTATTTTAAGTATTTTTGCTCCCAAAGATATCCAGTTTTATACCCTGCTGAATGAAATTGCAGAGATCGCGGAAAATTCGGCAGTATCCTTAGAGGAATTGTTTGAAACAACAGACAATGAACGTATTGTAGAGTTATGCCACTTGATTAAAACAGAAGAAACTAAGGGGGACACGGTAACCCGAAAGATATTCAAGGCGCTCAATGAAACGTTTATTACACCGTTCGACCGCGAAGATATTTCTTCATTGACCGACACGATGGATACTGTGATTGATACAATCAATCGCGTAGCGCAAAAAGTAATACTCTTTTCCCCTGAGACACTCCTGCCGTCTACCTTGGAAATGGCTACGGTCATTAAAAATGAAGTGGTGGCTATGAAAAAATCTGTCAACGAATTGAGCAATCTCAAAAAAACCGACAAGCTAATCAGGGAATATATCCGGGAAATCAAACATTTCGAAGAAGAGGCCGACCGTATATACGAAAAAGGAGCGTCTGGATTGTTTCGAAGCGATATACGAACCATAGAACTTATTAAGTTGAAAGAAATTATTCAAGAAATGGAAATGGCAGCCAATAGGATTAACAGTGTTGGTAAAATACTGAAAACCATTGTTGTAAAATATGCTTAACAAATAAGATTTATGATTTTATTAATTACGGTTATTGCTCTTGCGCTGATCTTCGATTTTATCAATGGCTTTCACGACGCCGCCAATTCAATCGCTACCATTGTTACCACCAAAGTATTGACACCTTTTCAGGCGGTTTTATGGGCTGCGTTTTTCAACTTCATCGCGTTCTACATTGCAAAAGATGTAATCGGCGAATTCGGCGTTGCCGATACGGTTTCCAAAACCGTGATCGCCGAATACATTAATCTGCCTATCATTTTATCAGGCGTCATCGCTGCCATAATCTGGAATTTAGTCACCTGGTGGCTGGGCATTCCCTCTTCTTCGTCACATACGCTTATCGGCGGATTTGCAGGCGCTGCAATTATGGGAGCAGGTTTTCAGGCGATAAAAAACTCGGTAATCCTTAAAATTGCTGCTTTCATCCTGTTAGCGCCCATTATCGGAATGACGGTAGCCGTGATTATCACTACGCTCATTTTACATATATGTAAAAAGCAAAATCCACATAAAATGCGAAAGGTTTTTAATCGTTTGCAATTATTTTCTGCCGCTTTGTTCAGTATCGGACACGGACTGAATGATGCGCAAAAGGTAATGGGAATTATTGGCGCTGCGCTGATTGTTGCCCATAATCAGGGAATAGGAAATTGGCCGATTTTTGTTGACGGGAAATTACTTGTACCTGTGTGGGTGGCTCTTTCCTGTCATGCAGCCATTGCGCTTGGTACCATGTCGGGCGGATGGAGAATTGTGAAAACAATGGGAACAAGAATTACAAGGGTTACGCCTATCGAAGGGGTTGCAGCCGAAACGTCCGGCGCATTAACCCTATACCTGATGGAAGCCTTAAAGGTTCCTGTTAGCACTACCCATACGATCTCAGGCGCTATCATGGGGGTTGGTGCAGTGAAAAGACTGTCGGCTGTGCGCTGGGGAGTTACGCTCAATATTGTTTGGGCATGGATTCTTACCATTCCTGTCAGCGCTTTGCTTGCCGCTTTGATTTATTTGGTGGTTAGTTTAATGGTTTAATGCCGTTGGAACAGGAATGAATCGTTATGAAACAGTGTTTTTTATTATGGTTATGTGTAGTGTCCATACTTGGTTGCAGCCATAAAGAACAGGTTGATCTGCTTGTATATAATGCACAGATATATACCGTCGACGATCAATTTTCCAAAGCGGAAGCCTTTGCGATAAAAGACGGCCGCTTTGTTGCAGTTGGGCGTACAGCCGGGGTATGCGCCCGTTACACTGCCGGCAAAGAATTGGATATGCAAGGAGCGACGGTCTATCCAGGTTTCCATGATGCACATTGCCACTTTACCGGATTGGCTAAAAGTCTGCAATTTGTAAACCTGCGGGGCGCCGTTTCTTTCAAAGAAGTGTTAGATCGCTTAGCCGCCCATTATGCCACATATCCTTCCGAATGGATCGTAGGAACCGGCTGGGATCAAAACCTGTGGGAAGATAAACAATTTCCCACTAACCTGGAACTAAACAGGTTGTATCCCAGTATTCCTGTCATCCTCAAGCGTGTAGATGGACACGCCATGGTTGCCAATGAAGAAGCGATCCGGCGGGTGGGAATAAATGTCAACGACGCTGCTGTCCTTACCGGAGAAGCTCCGATACAAAACGGAGTTTTTACGGGGATTTTTTTAGAAAATACAGCCGATCGTTTTATGAGTTTAGTCCCTGAACCGGCTTACGAGGAGTTTATTGAGCTATTGTTACGGGCGGAAGCGTTATGTTTTCAGTATGGGCTTACTTCTGTCAGCGACGCCGGATTACCGTTGCCGTCCATACAACTATTGGATACATTACATCAAACAGGTCGCTTATCGTTAAGAGTGGACGCATGGATGGAGCCTTCAGACGCTAATTTTGAGCGTTTCAAAGCACCTTACCGCACTGACCGGCTTACGGTAAGTTGCGTCAAACTCTATATGGACGGCGCTTTAGGCTCACGGGGCGCATGGATGCTTGCTCCTTATTCAGACGCTCCCGGGACCTCTGGAATTCAGGTCATTACCGACGAACAATTTATTGCTTATTGTCAAAAGGCTTTCGATGCAGGGTTGCAAGTCGCTACGCATTGTATTGGCGATGCTGCCAATCGTCGTACAATCGCACATTACGCCCGATTTTTAAAGGGGGCAAACGACCTGCGCTGGCGCATCGAACATGCCCAGATAATCGCTCCTGAAGATTTTGCAAGTTTCAAAAAATATGCCATTATTCCATCTGTTCAGCCTACACACGCCACTTCCGATATGTTTTGGGCTATCGACAGGGTAGGTGACAGATTACAGGGAGGTTATGCTTACCGCACATTAAAAGATCAATTGGGATGGCTCCCTTTTGGCACCGATTTTCCTGTCGAAGAAGTCAATCCTGTCTATTCATTCTTTGCTGCCGTATTCAGAAAAAACATAGATTTTAAACCTGAAAACGGCTTTCAACCTGAAAACGCCCTTTCACGCGAAGACGCCCTTCGCGCCATGACCATTTGGGCAGCCAAAGCCTCCTTTGACGAAAACGTAAAAGGCTCTATTGAGCCAGGTAAATGGGCTGACTTTGTCGTATTAGACAAAGATATAATGACTGCAGCTGAACACGACATTCCAGCTACCAAAGTAATAGCCACATTTGTTGCCGGCGAAAGAAAGTTTTAGCTTTACTTATTGAACAGTTTCCGGCTATTTACCAAGCAATTCTTTTTAGAATTGTTTAGACAGCATTTATTTCACTTCTCTGTGACTGTCTGTAATTCCTTTTATCATATTCACATCTCGCAAAAACAACAAATGAACATTTATTTTTAAAAAAATGTTTGATTATTTGTATATATTTATTATTTTTGCAGCAAGTTTAATTCATTTATAAACACAACACGAATGTTTCTTATAACTGTTACAATACTGATCGTTACTCTCTTATTTTGCCTGACGACCATATGGGTAATGCGTAAAGGAAGCCGCCCTAAATTATGGCTGACTGCTATTTTGGCGACAGCTTTAGCTTATATCCTTTCTATTGCATTGTTGAGTGCACGACAACATGATTTTACGGAAAAACTGATGTTTTCCTATTCGCTGATTGGTATTTTTATTGCGGGATTAGTACTGAGGTATTGTCGCGCACTGATGTTTCCATGGAAAAGCAATCGCACCTTTATGACCTGGTTGTTGTCGGTAATCGCAGTTTATATTGTTTTATACATCGGCTTTACGGTTTTTTACGCACCTCCATTGGCCCTTCATTCTTTCGGTCATATTGTCAAACAAATTTGGCATCCGATTATCATTTTACGCATTGCGACATTTTTAACTTGTCTGGCGTTTTTAATCTATGTCTGCATACAAATAATAATAATGTATCGGCGACATCAGACCAGTATTGCAGAACAATTCTCATTCCGGGAAGATATCAGTCTTTCGCTTTTGCCTTGTCTTGTGGGTTTCTTTTTATTTTATGGAGTTGTAAGTGCTGTACATATACTGCTTATAGATTTACGGTGGATATTTATTTGTACAAATTTTATATATACGGGATTTTATCTGTGCATGACGATATTGGGATTGCGTCAGCAGGATATTTACACAAAAGTGGAAATTGACCTGAACAAAACAGAATCCTTATCTACAACACACGTCATCTCTGCTGCCTTGCGCCGACGCCTGACAAAGGAATTGACGGAACTGATGCTGCAAAAACACCTGTTCCGTAACCCGGAACTCCGCATCAATGAGGTTGCACTGGCAGTTGGCACCAATCGCACCTATCTTTCAAAGATTATAAGAGAGAATTTCAATAATAATTTCATCGGTTTGGTAAACAAATACCGTATCAAGGAGGCAAAAGAATTGCTTTCGAGTGATCATTCGCTGTCTGTCATCGAAATATCTGAACGAGTCGGTTTCAAAAGCATATCCTCTTTCTATTCATGTTTCAAAAAAGAAACGGGAGTCAGTCCGATGCAGTTCCGTAAGGGTGGTGGATGAAATTTTTATAGAGGTTAATTTCTTCATGTTTATTTTTAGTTTAATTTTGTCAATCGGATAAATAATCAATTAGAAAGGGGTGCATTTGGCTAAGGCCGATTTTCAATTCAATTTGTCGCACAAATTAAGGCTGAAAGCCTTGTAATCATGAACATTGAGCAATATTTACAATGTCAAGTTAAGGTTGAAAGCCTTATAATCATGAACATAGAGCAATATTGACATGTCAAATTAGGGCTGAAAGCCTTATAATCATGAACATTGAGCAATATTGACAATGTCAAATTAAGGCTGAAAGCCTTGTAATCAATAGCGTAGGGTGAAGCCCTACGGATGGATTGAATGTTTCCTCCCGAAAAAGCCCTGAAAGGGCGATATCCGGATATCACCCTTTCAGGGCTAATTTTATTAATATGCCTGATTGATAGGGCGTTACCCTATCCTATTGCGATCGCCCTTTCAGGGTTTACTTACGATACAAAATCATTGTTCCTCTACCGTTTTGTTTACTAAATCAGTTGCAATTTCGCCCTTTCAGGGTTTACTTACGATACAAAATCATTGTTTTCACCCGTCTTGCCTGATTTGCAATCCGGTAATAGTGAATATTTGCATTTGTAATGCAAAGCCATCAATAACCGAATTATAAATTCTTATATTTTATTCCGGCGATCAATAATAAATCACTTATACTCCTTCCAACTTTTAATCTGAATATCTTTTTCGGAAAGGTTGCAGAATGCCCGGATAAAAGCGCTTGCCAAACGTGCATTGGTAAGCAGGGGTATATTGTGGTCAATGGCGGCACGGCGGATTTTATAACCGTTGGTCAATTCCCTGCGGGTATAATCTTTCGGAATGTTGATGACTAACTCAAACAGATGCTGATTAAACATATCCATGATATTCAAGTCACCCTGTTCGTCAGGCCAGCATACGGCTGTTGCCTTGATACCATTGTCGTTCAGGAATTTGGCCGTTCCGGAGGTAGCATAAACCGTATATCCTTTTGCGTCAAGCATCAGGCAGGGTTCCAACAGGTCAACCTTACTTTTAGCTTCGCCTGATGATACCATCACATTTTTTGCAGGAATCGTATTGCCTACTGCAATCATGGCAGAAAGCAATGCCTCATCAAAATCGTCGCCGATACAACCTACTTCACCCGTTGAACTCATATCTACCCCTAACACCGGGTCTGCATTATGCAGTCGGCTGAATGAAAATTGTGACGCTTTCACGCCAATACGGTCAATATCGAAAGCCGTTTTGTCCGGTTGTACATAGGGTGCATCCAGCATGATTCGGGTCGCCGTTTCGATAAAATTACGATTCAATATTTTCGAAACAAACGGGAAACTGCGCGAAGCCCTCAGGTTACACTCAATCACTTTTACTTCATTGTTCTTGGCTAAGAATTGGATATTGAACGGCCCGCTTATATTTAATTCCTTAGCAATCATGCGACTTATCTTCTTAATGCGGCGCGCTGTTTCGAAATAAATTTTCTGCGCAGGGAAAACCAGTGTGGCGTCGCCGGAATGCACACCTGCAAACTCAACATGTTCAGAGATGGCATATTCGACGATTTCGCCGTTTTTGGCAACTGCATCCATTTCGATTTCCTTTGCGTCCTGCAAAAATCTGGAAACCACCACCGGATATTCTTTTGATACCTTGGCGGCTACATCGAGAAATTTGATTACCTGTTCTTTGGTGTAGCATACATTCATGGCTGCGCCGCTTAATACGTATGATGGCCGGATGAGTATGGGAAAACCTGCTTTTTCAATAAAGTTATCAATCTCTTCCATACTTGTCAGTTCAGCCCAATAGGGTTGATCTATGCTCAACGAATCGAGCATGGCAGAGAATTTATGACGGTTTTCGGCACGGTCAATTGAGACCGGAGAAGTTCCAAGAATCGGTACATGCTGACGATGCAACTTCATTGCCAAGTTATTCGGGATTTGACCACCAACAGATACAATCACGCCTTTAGGTATCTCCAGGTCAATGATATCTAACACACGTTCCAATGAAAGTTCGTCGAAGTATAGCCTGTCGCACATATCATAATCAGTTGATACCGTTTCGGGATTGTAATTTATCATAATCGCTTTATATCCAAGACTGTGCGCCGTCTGTACGGCATTGACTGAACACCAGTCAAATTCGACAGACGAACCGATCCGGTATGCGCCCGAACCCAGTATAATCACGCTTTTATCATTTTTATAGTAAGGGATATCATGTTCCGTTGCATCGTAGGTCATATACAGGTAATTCGTCAGTTCAGGATGTTCGGCTGCAATCGTATTAATGCGTTTGACACATGGCAGGATGCCAAGTTTTTTGCGTAACATACGCACGCGTATATTTGCTTTTTCCATGTTCCCTGTTGGATCTTCCACAAAACGGGCAATCTGAAAATCAGAAAAACCAAGCCGTTTGGCTTCTTTTACTACTTCGACGGGCAACGCCTCGATTGTATCGTAACTTTTTAGTATGTGGCTAAAGTCCACAATGTTTTTTAATTTGTTCAAAAACCATTGATTGATTTTTGTCAGCTCATGGATACGGTCAACTGTATATCCTTCTTCCAGCGCTTTGGCAATTGCAAATATGCGCAGGTCGGTAGGATTTTCCAGTTCTTCATCTAAGTTTTCAAATTCGAGATTTTTATTCCCCACAAATCCATGCATACCCTGTCCGATCATACGTAGCCCTTTCTGCATGATTTCCTCAAAACTTTTTCCGATGGACATGATTTCTCCGACCGATTTCATACTTGAACCAATCTGCCGGCTTACGCCCGAAAACTTTGTCAAATCCCAACGCGGGATCTTGGCAATGATATAATCTACCTCTGGCGCTTTATATGCAGAATTGGGAGACCCCAGTTCACCAATTTCATCCAACCCATATCCTAATGCTAATTTAGCTGCTACAAATGCCAATGGATAGCCGCTTGCTTTCGAGGCAAGCGCCGACGAGCGACTCAGCCGTGCATTTACTTCGATAATCCGGTAATCGCCTGTTTCGGAGTTATATGCATATTGGATATTACATTCGCCCACAATTCCCAAGTGACGGATTGTTTTCACGGAAAGTTCCTGAAGCATCGTTAGTTCGTCATTATTCAACGAACAAGTTGGCGCTACTACAATACTTTCACCTGTGTGCACACCAAGCGGATCGACATTTTCCATACTAACGACCGTGAAACAATGGTCGTTTTTATCGCGAATTACCTCAAACTCAATCTCTTTCCATCCTTTCAGCGATTCCTCGACCAATATTTGGGGAGCAAAGGCGAATGCGCTTTCGGCTAATGTTCGCAATTCGTTTTCGTCCTTGCAAATCCCGCTACCCAGCCCGCCTAATGCATAAGCTGATCGTATCATCACCGGAAAGCCGATATGGTTTGCCGCCACTATAGCATCGTCCATCGTTTCGACTGCCCTGCTAACAGGGATTTTCAAGTCTGCTTCCGTCAATTTCTTTACAAACAAATCCCTGTCTTCGGTGTACATAATAGCTTCGACTGATGTACCTAATACCTTGACGCCGTATTTTTCCAATATTCCGTTGGTATAAAGTTGTGTTCCGCAATTCAACGCAGTCTGTCCACCAAATGCCAACAGGATTCCGTCGGGACGTTCCTTCTTTATTACTTCTTCCACAAAGAAAGGGGTAATCGGCAGGAAATAAACTGTATCGGCAACACCTTCCGATGTTTGGATGGTGGCAATATTCGGGTTGATTAATACAGATGAGATACCCTCTTCGCGTAATGCTTTCAACGCTTGCGATCCGGAATAATCAAATTCGCCCGCCTGTCCGATTTTTAATGCACCCGAACCTAATACAATCACTTTCCTAATACCACTTTTCGACATACCGATTTTTTATCTTGTAAAACGGGTGTAAAAGTAGTCAAATTATCGCTGCTATCAAAAGATTCGGTTGATTATTTGGTTTATGAGAACACCAATGACATTTAAGGCCTACAATTCTTGTCATATCAAGCCCAGTCCTTTTTGTCATCCCGAGCGTAGTTGATGGATCTCATAATAATCAATGACAGAGATGATTGGGATTTGTTTTTTGACGGTTTTTTTACAATATCCCGACCTCCCCCTGCCCCCTCCAAAGGGGGATAGAAAGCACATATCCCCCT
>JGI24705J35276_12237635_pt1 | contig 12244 bp, 8 predicted proteins | sample TergutNt197P4_FD_35276 | JGI IMG/M metagenome (IMG submission 35276)
GCCAGACCCAGCAAGCCAATGTCCTTGACCTGATTCTTCGCGGTCAGCGACATCTGGGTCAGGAGGCTGCGGCGTAGGGACACCTTGGGCATCTCCTGCGGCGCCGCCTTGGTCAGCAGCTCCATATCGCCCTTCTTGCTGCCAAAATACATGCTGTTGGGACCGATCTGGACCGCTTTGGAGGTCAGGCCCACTGCGCCTTTCTTCACATACTGGGCCACATCCGACTTGGGATCGTCGAGATCGCCAAAAATACGGGCCCGGGCCAGGCAGGTCTGCACGCAGGCCGGCTCCAGCCCTTCGGCCACGCGCGGCATGCAATAGGTGCACTTGTCCACCTTGCCAAGGCTGCCATCGTCCTTGAGGGCTTCGTCGACATAACGGGCGCCGTAGGGGCAGGCGTCGCGGCAGGCGCCGCAGCCGATGCAGCGTTCCCGGTCGACCTGCACCGTGCCGTTGAACGGGTCCTTCCAGGTGGCCGCGATTTCCATGGTCACGGTCTTGCCGCTCTTCTTGTCCTTGAAGGTGGCGTTGACCTTGTCGGCCGGGCAAACCGGCACACAGGACGGGGTTTTGCAGTGGTTGCACAGACCGGGGTAATAGGTGGCGGCCATGCCGGTGGTGGTGATGTCCGGCCCCAGGCGATGCACCCAGTTGCGCTTGTATTGAGCGGGTACTTCCCACTCTGCCCTACAGGCTATGACGCAGGCATGGCAGCCCACGCACCGGTCGATATCTATAATCATGCCATATTGCATAAAAATTCTCCTTCAGGGGTAATCGTGTCTGGCCTATACGGGATGCGGCCCACCATCAACTGACCTTCACGAATTTGACAAAGTTGTTGCGCATGCCATAGGAACCGGTTTCCGGATCGACCGCCAGCTTGGTGATCAGGCTCTGATCGTCGACTCCCTTATTGTGGGCCACGGTCATCTCCGGGTTCATCGTGCCGAAGCCGTGATACATGTAGACGCAATCCTGACGAATGCCCGGTGTGACCTTGACCGTGGTAGTGGTACGCGACTTGACGCCGTCCTGGTTGACCAGGGATACGGTGTCGCCCTCTTTGAGGCCCAGCTTGGCGGCCTGTTTGTCGTTGAGCCATACCGGGTTGGTGTTGTTTTCCGCCGACAGCCAGGCATTGTTCTGGGAGCGGTTGAAGGTGTGGACCGGCGAGCGGCCGTACAGCAGGCGGAAGAAGCCCTCGGGCGGCCGCTCCACCGGGATATAGGTGGGGATGCCCGGGTAGCCGTGCTCTTCCAGTTCCTCATTATAGAACATCACGCTCAGTTCCAGATCGTGGTATGGATTTTCGCCGGACTGGATGTGGATACCGCCCTCGGCCTTGATCTGGTCGATGGACAGTTTGACCCCGGCCAGCTCCTTGTTCACCCCTTCTTCCTGGGTCTTAATCGGAATCTTGTCACCGTAGCCCATGCGTTTGGCCAACTCGTTGGTGATATAGACGCTGTCTTTGCGTTCAAATCCGGGCGCCACCAGGGGCATGCGCGGCGCGATGAACTGCTTGTGCTCTTCGGAAAAATCCCATTGGGTGCCGGTCCGTATCAGGTCGTAACGCTCCAGATACGAGCAGTCGGGCAGCAGGATGTCGGCGTACATGGTGATGTCGGTGGGCATGACGTCGACGCACATGACGAAGTCCATCTGCTCCAGCATCTTGATGGTCTTTTCCTGGTTGGGAATGGTCTGGATCGGGTTCTGGCCCCAGATGACACAGCCCTTGATCGGATACGGCTTACCGCTGATGGCGGTGTCGCGAAGCATATCGGGCGGGGTGCCGGGGGGAGAAAAATGATAGAGGCCCGCCTGCTCCTGGAGGGTCTTGTCGTGGTGTTCCCCTTTGGGCCAGGTATACTCGCCAAATCCGGTCGGGTTAACAGGCGGAACGAAACCACCCTTGACCCCGATGGCGCCGAGCAGGCCGGTGAGGCAGGCCATGGCCCGCGCCCGCTGGAAATCATTACCATACCAGGAACTGTGACGACCGGGATGGATGGCGACATTGGGCATGTTGGCCGCCAACAGGTCGGCTACTTCCTTGATCTGGGCGGCGGGCACGTCACATTCCTGGGCCGCCTTCTCAAGGGTCCATTGCTTGATGCCCTCGGCCATCTTATTCAAGCCTTCTCCGTACTCTTTGACGAACTCAAGGTTGTACTTCTTGTTCTGGATCAGATAGTTCATGATCGCCAGCAAGAAGGCGGTATCGGTGCCGGGGCGGATCTGGACCCAGATGTGCGACTTGGCCGCAGAGGCCGAATAGCGGGGGTCAATCACGACCAGCTTGGCGCCGTTCGCCAACCCCTTGAGGTACTGCTTGGTATGGGATACGTGGATGTTCTCGCCAAAATGGCAGCCGATAAAGAAAATGACCTTGGTGTTGGGCATATCGGCGTATTCTTCACTGGGCGGATACTCAATGGTGGCGAGATAGCCGGTGTCGCGCGCCCCGCGGCACTGGGCAAACGATGCCTCGGAGACGTTGGGGGTTCCTACGGTCTTCTCAAAAAAATCCATGGGATAGGTGGCGGTGGAACCATGCGGGAACATGGCGATGCCTTTGACGCCGTACTTCTCGGCAATGGCCTTCAGCTTGCTGCCGCAGGTATCCAAGGCCTCTTCCCAGGAGATTTTCTGCCATTTGGGCGCCCCACGTTTGCCCACGTTCTTCAGCGGGTATTTGAGGCGGTCCGGATCGTAGAGCAGTTTAACCCCGGCATTGCCGCGGGCGCAGATGGAGACGCCGTTGTCAATGGATTTCGGGTTGCCTTCGAGTTTGAGCAGACGGCCGTCGCGGATTTTGCCGACCAACTGGCACCGCCAGAAGCACATCTCACACACCCCGCCAACCGCGGTTTGGGTATCCTTGAAGCTCCCTGGAGCGACCAGGGGCGCCTTGACAACTCCTGACTCTGCTTTTGCCGCCACTTTGGACAGCGGCACGGACGCAGCGGCAATCGAGGCGGCCTTGAGAAAAGTCCGCCTGGTAAGGTTCATTGCCATTTACTGTTCCTCCTTGGTGAAAAAATCGATTAACTGTATCGACACCCGATAAAACGGATGTCGAGCTTCCTGCATGCTTTTTTTCTGAAATCGTACAAACCATGGCCGAAAGAGGGTCTGAAGAAAAAGCTCTTCGTCGTCAAATTTGGCTTCACCGGCCAATGCAGCCAAAAACTCGAGTTCAAATCGAATGTGATCCGCGGGTTCGGTCTCAGACAGCAGATCAAAGCCCTTTTCACGGTAAAAATCCCTGGTCCGTTCGGTGGTCCGGCCATACAGGGTGGAGTCGCCGTCAAGGTAGACCGAGGCATAGGGAGGAATGGTGGTTCCTGGGGCGGCGGTGATGAAGAGAGAAGTGTAGGCGGTGCGCAGATCATCGAGGGGATCAACAGTCTCTTCTCTCCAGCCCCGTATTTCTGTAAGCTCGGCCGGCCAATCGAGGGAGGCGAGTAGCGACTCAAGGGCATCGAAGAATTGCCCGTTGCAAAAGCTTTGCTCGGGATAGCGCATGGTGAGCGCTAAAAAGGAGTAGAGGGAGCTGAGGGTGGCTGCTTCGGTTGCCGAGGCGTCATCCTGCTCAGAAGGTAAGCTATGTGCGGCCATGGAGCAAAGTGTACTGGCGGATCGATGATGGATGATCTGTGAGATCTTCAGTTGGCGGTCGGGGGAATGTGTTGCGAGGCTTTAGCTACAGGAGCCAATCGCCAGCGATCATCCGTTTTCCTGCAGTTGACCCGCCGACCTCTGTCGTTATTCAAACCCGACTACTTTAGCATACAATCTTTTTTTGCACAAGATACCTGTACTTCCAGCTAAAGGTTTCGCTTCGACTGACCGAAAGGACGATAAGACAGAGGCGTCTACCCATGGATGAGTATGAGCGCCTTTTGGTTGTCACCGTCAATGAAACCAGGGAAGGTATCATGAAAATCGCAGAATCCTCCATCCTGCTCGCCAGTTCACGAACCGCGACCGAATATTCCGAACACCAGGAGTCGCTCACCGTGTGGCGGCCCGGCCAGGAGTCCGTCCGCACCGAATCCCAAAACAGCGCCAACCATACCCTTAAACAGCAGGCCGACAAGTTCGTTCAGGAGGCGGCCAAGGTGTCGCTGTCCGAAGCGGCCAGGCAGCAACGCACCGTGATCAATGCGACCGATGGCCCCAGGTTGCCGGATGAGGCCATGGTCGACCTGAACCTGCGCATCCTCCAGGCCCTGTTTGAAAAACTCACTGGTCGGAAGTGTGAGACGACCAATGTGCCGACCACGCAGCAGGTTGGCCAGAATCAGGCCTTGGCCCAAGGAAGAGGGCAGCTTCCCGAGGGCTGGGGGTTGCGCTACGAACGCCATGAAGTCTACCACGAATCAGAGAACACCAGCTTCATGGCCAAAGGTGTGGTGCTCACCGCCGACGGTCAGCAGGTCGAGATCGATATCCAATTGAATATGAGCCGGAGCTTCACCGCGAGGCTGGACGAGGTCCTGGAGGTCGGTCAGGTGGCGTTCAAGGACCCGCTGGTAATCAATTTTGGCGGCACTGGAGCCCAGTTGACCCAGAAGACCTTTCGTTTCGACATCGATGCCGATGGGACTTTCGAGCAGATCGCCTTTGTCGGCCCCGGCTCAGGCTTTCTGGCCCTGGATCGCAACAATGACGGCGTGATCAATGACGGCAGCGAGCTGTTCGGCGCCAAAAGCGGCGACGGTTTTGCCGACTTGGCCGCCTACGACAGCGACCGCAACGGCTGGATCGATGAGAATGACCCTATCTTTTCCCAGTTGCGGGTCTGGATAAAAACCGCCTCAGGCGAGGACAGATTGCTGAGCTTGAGCGATCTGGGGATCGGCGCCATCTATCTTGGGCGAGTCGATACCGCCTTCAGCATCAAGGATGATACAAACGCGATGCAGGGGCAGGTCCGCGCCACCGGCCTTTTCCTGTTCGAAGACGGCGGCACCGGCACCATGCAGCAATTGGACTTGGTTGCTTAAGGGGTCCTTGACATGCCGTCCCTGTGACCCTGACGAGCAGCAGGGACGACCAGGCTTGCGGCCTGTTTCGTTCTTATGCGTTGGCAACGATCAATATGACAATAAACCCTTGACCTGTGGTTCTGTTCTGAAGAACAGCCAGGTCCTATGGTTGTTACTTGAGTTTCTCACTTGACGGACCGTGTCTTTGCTGTTATAAGCCTAATTTATCGAATATTTTCATTTTTTTTTATTGGATATTGGCCATCGGGGCGCAGGGCCGGGCAGCGGCAAGGAGAACAGGCATGGAAATAGAGATTCCCACTGGGGTCAAAGGCAGGCAAGAGGTGATGGTTACTCCGGAGACGACCGCCGCCCGCTACGGCAGCGGTTTGGTTGAGGTGTATGCGACTCCAGCCATGGTCGCCTTGATGGAAAAGACTTGCCTGGCCTCGGTGCTTCCCTATCTGCCCGAAGGGTTTGGCACGGTGGGGGTCAAGGTGGACATCGCCCACACCAAGGCGACGCCGATTGGCATAAAGGTCACCTGCGAGTCAACCTTAGTCGAAGTGGACCGCCGCCGGTTGGTGTTCGAATTCACAGTCTGTGACGTGAAGGGCGAGATCGGCCGCGGCCGGCACGAGCGCTTTATCATCGATACCGGAAAATTCATGGACAAGTTATAAGCTTGGCGCGATGGGTTTTTCGTCTCTGTGCTCCGAGGGTGAAAAGCCTCGCTCCGCTCTACCCATCCCGGAGGCGGAATAAAAGAGAAAGGCGCTTGGCGTCAGGGCCCGGTTTTCCGGGCAGCCGTTAGAGAGTTTTTTGGGTATGGTAACGGCTCAGTACGCCATACAGCATGTCGGGCAGGTCGTTTTTTTGACGGGAACTGCGCTGGATCTGCCTGAGGCACTTGTCGAAGGTGAGCGCTTCTCTGAGAAAGATGTGCCGGAGCAAAAGCGAGATTAGCCGGGTGATGGTGGTCAGGTTGGCGATCCGGGCCTGCAGTTCGTGGTCGCGGTCAAAGGCGGTTGAGGCGAAAATCTCGACCGGTTTGCCATTGACTTCGCTCACCGAAAGATACCACTTGTTGCGATCGCGATCGATGGTCCGGTAACGCTTGCCATCGAGCACATCCGGCAGTTCGGCTTCGCCCTCAAGCGTCGTAGGGACTGGATTGGGGAGGATGGGCTCGTCCTGAAGACGCAGCCAGAGCCGTTTTACCACCTCTGGTTGTTCCTGCACGGTTCGGGCGAGGGCGGCACAGGAAGGGCAAAGTCCCAAGGGTGCGCCGGCTTGAGCTTTCTGAAGATTGCAGATCGTACAGAGAGAAGGGGTGGGCTCGGCAATCACGATGCAACTCCATGTGGTTGAAAATCGATTGACAAGGGCTTGCAAAAGGCGATCTCGCAAACCTTTAACATTACACCGGCGGCGAAAAAAGACAAGCAAGGATATCGGCCTCTTTTTTCTTTTGCCGCGCCCCTCTGTTCTCATCCTGATTCCGCATACTCGAGTGTCTTGCTCGCCGGACATTGACCAGGCCATTTTCTGGCATTTCGACGAGCACCATGAAGAGAAATCTTTCAAAACATTTCTCCTCTCGCTCAATCCATGGAGCTTTCTCCCTTGCACTCTCATGCGGGATTGGTAAAATCCCCCACTTTGCAATCAGTTTCATCACGATGCTTTTTTTATTTATTTTGCTCAATCAGGAACAATAATGGACTACAGGGAAACACTGAACCTGCCGCAGACTAAATTCAAGATGAAGGCCAATCTGACCCAACGCGAGCCCATGGTGCTCAAGCGTTGGGACCAGGATAATCTGTACGGAAAAATACAAGCAACCTCCGCCGGCCGCCCCCTGTTCGTGCTCCATGATGGCCCGCCCTATGCCAACGGCAACATCCATTTGGGCACGGCCTTTAACAAGGTGCTCAAGGATATCATCTTAAGGTCCAAGCGGATGGCCGGCTTCAACGCGCCCTACATTCCAGGCTGGGATTGCCACGGCCTGCCGATTGAGCACAATGTCGATCTGGAACTGGGGGGGAAAAAACAAACCATCTCCACCTTGGGTAAACGCTCGGCCTGCCGCAGTTACGCCGAAAAATGGATCAAGAAGCAGAAGGAGCAGTTCAAGCGCCTGGGCGTTATAGGCGACTGGGATCATCCCTACCTGACCATGAACCACCCCTACGAGGCGGCCATCGCCCGTGAGTTCAACAGATTTCTCCTCTCCGGCGCAGTGGTCCGCTCCAAGAAACCGGTCTACTGGTGCGCGACTTGCGGCACGGCCCTGGCCGAGGCAGAGGTCGACTATGCCGATCACACCTCGCCTTCGGTCTATGTCAAGTTTCCGGTGGCCGACGACCTCGGCCCATTGGTGCCGGAGCTGGCTGGCCGCAAGGCCGCGGTGCTGATCTGGACCACCACCCCCTGGACCTTGCCGGCCAACCTGGCCATCGCCTTCCATCCTGATTTTGAATACGCGGCGGTGGCGGTCGGCAACGAGGCCTGGATCCTGGCCAAGGAATTGGTGGCCTCCTGCATGGAACTGTTCGGCGTTGAACAGTATACGCTGCTTGCCACCTTTTCCGCCGCCAGCCTGGAAGGAAAGCGGTGCCGCCACCCTCTCATGGAGCGTGACTCCCTGATGGTGCTGGCCGACTACGTCACCGCTGATTCGGGTACCGGCTGCGTCCACACCGCGCCCGGCCACGGTGCCGACGACTACCTCACCGGCCTGCGCTACGGTCTGGATATCCTTTCGCCGGTGGATGACGCCGGCTGCTACACCGCCGAAGCCGGGCGCTATCAAAATCAAGAAATTCCCCAGGTCAACCGGCAGATCATCACCGACCTGGCCGCCGAAGGTTTTTTGATCAAGGAGGCCTCGCTCCGCCACAGCTATCCTCATTGCTGGCGCTGCAAGAAACCGGTGATGTACCGGGCCACGGCCCAGTGGTTCATCTCCATGGACAACCTTGATCTGCGCGCCAAGGCCCTGGCCGCGATCAACCAGGTCAAATGGACGCCAGCCTGGGGGCAGCAGCGGATCTTTGGCATGGTCGAGGCCCGGCCGGACTGGTGTCTGTCGCGGCAACGCACCTGGGGCGTACCAATCACGGTGTTGACCTGCGCCATGTGCGGCGAGATCCTCAAGCACCAGGCGGTCTGCGATCGGATCGACGAGTTGTTTATGAAGGAGGGTGCTGACGCCTGGTTCAAACACGATGCCGCTGATTTTATCCCCGAGGGCGTGGCCTGCGGCTGCGGCGGCCATGAATTTGCCAAGGAGTCGGATATCCTCGATGTCTGGTTCGATTCCGGGGTGAGTCACGCGGCGGTGGTCGAAGAGCGGCCAGAGCTGCGGGCCCCGGCGGACCTGTATCTGGAAGGCAGCGACCAACACCGGGGCTGGTTCCAGTCCGCTCTGCTCACTGCGGTGGGCACCAGGGGCCGTGCCCCCTACATGGGCGTGCTCACCCATGGCTACGTGGTCGATGGCCAGGGCAAGAAGATGTCCAAATCGGTGGGCAACGTGGTGGCGCCCCAGGAGGTGATCGACCAGTACGGGGCCGAGGTGCTGCGGTTGTGGGTGGCCAGCGAAAACTACCAGGATGACGTCAAGGTTTCGGATGAAATCCTCAAGCATGTCTCCGACGCCTACCGCAAGATGCGCAACACCTTGCGTTTTCTCTTGAGCAACCTCTATGATTTCGATCCGGCCAAGGACAGCGTCGCGCCTGAAGAACTGCACGAGATCGACCGCTGGGCCCTGGCCAGGTTTGCCGAACTCAACGAGCGTATCATCCGCGCCTACGAGCGCTACGAGTTTCACGCCGTCTACCACGGGCTGCATAATTTCTGCGGCACCACCATCTCCAGCCTCTATCTGGATGTGCTCAAGGACCGGCTCTACTGCTCGCTGCCGGGTGGCCCGGATCGGCGTGCCGCCCAGACCGCGCTCCACCGGATCCTCGACGGCCTGTTGCGGCTGATGGCGCCGATTCTCTGCTTCACCGCCGCCGAGGCCTGGGAGCATCTGTACCAACTGGAAGAGAAGGCCCCGCTTGAGCAAAGCATCTTTTTTGCCGATTTTGCCGAGGGCGGCGACAGTGGACAGGATGCGGCCTTTGACGAGCGCTGGAGTCGGCTGCTGGGCCTGCGCGGCGCCATCACCAAGGTGCTGGAGAGGGCGCGTCAGGACAAGGTGATCGGCTTGGCGCTCGATGCCGAGGTGGTTCTGCGGGCCAATGGCGAGTGGGCGGAGTTTCTTGTGACCGCTGGCTGCACGGCACAGTTGCAGGAGCTGTGCATCGTTTCCAGCCTGCGGCTGGCTGACGGCCAAGACAGTGGCCTGGCCTTTGCCGGGGTGGAAGGAATGGAAGGCATCGAGCTTGCGGTTGTTCCGGCCCCGGGCGCCAAGTGCGAGCGTTGCTGGACCATTTCGCCCACGGTCGGCGAGGATGCGGCTCACCCCAGCCTCTGTGGCCGCTGCGGAACCGTGGTCCGCCAACTGGCGGCCTGAAGGAATGGCGACGTTGGTCTTTTTTTTCATCATCCTGGCGGTGGTCTGCATCGACTGGGCGAGCAAGGCCTGGATCATCGCGCATTTTTCCCTGCACGAGAGCCTGGAGGTCATCCCCGGCCTGTTCAACCTGACCCATTTGACCAACAACGGCGCTGCCTTCGGCATGCTGGCCGGACAGCCGGCGCTTTGGCGGCAGGTTTTCTTCATTGGTGCCGCCGGCATCGCCTTGGTGTGTATCTGGATAGCCCAGCGCAGCTTCAGCCAGCGCAGCCAGGCGTACTCGGTGGCCTTGGCCCTGATCGCCGGCGGCGCCATCGGCAATCTGATCGACCGGATTCGCTGGGGATTCGTGGTCGATTTCCTGGATTTTTATCTGGGACAGTCGCACTGGCCCGCCTTTAATGTCGCCGATTCCGCGATCACCGTCGGGGTCACCCTGTTCATTGTGTACAATCTCCTGCTCGACCGGCAATGAGTCGGCGGGCGGGTCAATAGCGACTGTTTGCATGCGCATGAAAAAAACCGCCATTTTCTTCCCGGGACAGGGGTCCCAATATGTGGGCATGGGCCAGGCCTTGGTCGAACAGGATGCGGAAGCCGCTGCCCTGATGGATCTGGCCGAGCAGATCTCCGGCTTCCCGATCCATACCCTGTGTTTTCAGGGGCCGCTGGCGGATCTGACCCGGGTGCTCTACCTTCAGCCGGCCCTGACCGTGGTCAATCTGATCTGCTGGCAGCAGTTGCTCAAGGTCTTGCCCGGTTTCACCCCCTCTTTTTTAGCCGGCCACAGCTTAGGTGAATATTCCGCCCTCCACGGGGCCGGGGTGCTAACCCTGGAGGATACTCTGGCGCTGGTCACCAAGCGCGGCCAGTTGATGGAGCGCGAGGGCGCGGCGCATCCCGGCGGCATGCGGGCGGTGCTGGGGCTGGATATCGACCAGATCGAGGCGATTCTGGCCGATTTTATTGGTCCGGGCGTGGCGGTGGTGGCCAACCATAATACGGCTTCCCAAATTGTTCTCTCCGGGGACGCGGCCGGGCTCGATGCCGTTACCGCCGTTTGTGCCGCCCAGGGAGGCAGGATTTTCCCGCTCAATGTCAGCGTTGCCAACCATAGCCCATTGGTGGCCGGCGCGGTGGACGATTTCGCCGCGTTCATGGCCAATATCACCTTCCGCCCCCCCCAGGTGCCGGTGTTGTGCAACGTCACCGGCGGTTCGGAGCGGGACCCCGGCCAATTGAAAGGGATCATGGCCCGGCAGATCGCTACCCGGGTCCACTGGCTGCCGATTGTCGAGCGCATGATCGCAGAAGGGGTCGAGGTGATGGTCGAATTGGGGCCCAAGAACGTCCTCACCGGGATGGTCAAGAAGATCCTGCCGAAACAGTCCGACATCATCTGCCTCCAGGCCGACACCCCGGAGGGCCTGGCCAAGGTGGCCGAGATCGTGGCCGGATGATAACCTCCCGGCCCAACATGGTTTTCTTCTTGCTTGACAAGCAAAGTCATGTCGGGTATGTATCCCAATTTTCCGTGCAGAAAACCGCAAGCGGCATCCATAGCGGCTATTGTGCGATGAATCCCTCATGACCTTGCCACGTTATGTATCATGTTTGAGAATTTAACCGATCGTCTTGAGAGTGCGTTTAAGAAGCTGCGCGGCCATGGCCGGCTGACTGAAGAGAATATTCAGGAGGCCATGGGCGAGGTGCGCACCGCGCTGCTCGAGGCGGATGTCAATTTTGGCGTGGTCAAGGAGTTCATCGCCTCGGTCACCGCCAAGGCCATCGGCAAGGAAGTGCTGGCCAGTCTTTCGCCCGGCCAGCAGGTGGTCAGGGTGGTGCACGACCACCTGGTCGAATTGCTCGGCAACCAGGCCCAGCCGCTCAAGCTTGACGGCCGGCAGCCGGTGACCATCATGCTTGCCGGTCTCCAGGGGTCGGGTAAGACCACCACCGCTGCCAAGCTGGCTCGCCAGCTCAAGGAAAAGGGTCGTTCACCCTTGCTGGTGCCGGCCGACGTCTACCGGCCCGCCGCCATTGAGCAGTTGCATGTCCTGGGTGGGCAGGTTGAGGTGCCGGTCTTCGCTTCGACCACTGAGCAAAAACCCGTGGACATCGCTCGCCAGGCATTTGTCGAGGCAAGCGCCGGCCCCTATGACACGGTGATCATCGATACCGCCGGCCGGCTGCATGTCGATGATGCCCTCATGGCCGAGCTGCGCGAAATCAGCCGGGCAGTGCCGCTGACCGAGGTGCTGTTTGTCGCCGATGCCATGACCGGCCAGGATGCGGTCACCGTAGCCGACAAGTTCAACAGTGAACTCGAGATCACCGGCGTCATCCTGACCAAGATGGAAGGCGACGCCCGCGGTGGCGCGGCCTTGTCGGTCAAGAAGGTGACCGGCAAGCCGATCAAGTTCGTCGGGGTCGGCGAATCGGTCGAGGCCTTGGAGGTCTTCCATCCCGACCGGGCCGCCTCCCGCATTCTGGGCATGGGCGACGTTTTGTCGCTGATCGAGAAGGCGGAAGCGGTCGTTGACCAGAAAAACGCCGACCTCCTGGCCCGCAAGATTCAGAAAAACGCCTTCACCCTGGAAGATTTCCTCGATCAGATCCAGCAGATCAAAAAAATGGGCAGCCTGGAGCAGATCATGGGCATGATCCCCGGGATCAATAAGCTCAAGCAGATCAAGGACGCTCC
>JGI24705J35276_12237634_pt1 | contig 12243 bp, 10 predicted proteins | sample TergutNt197P4_FD_35276 | JGI IMG/M metagenome (IMG submission 35276)
CCGATCAAGATGCTGGGGCTCTCGAGCGCGCAGATAGCGGCGACCTATGAGAAGCCGGGTTCTGCCAAGATCGGCAATTACATCCCGGGTACGCGTATTCCGATACGTTCGGACGACGAGTTTCGGGGCGACGATACGGGCGATCGGCCCGTATTGAATCTGGCATGGCACATTGCCGATGAGATCAAACAATACCTACGGCAGCGCGGGTATCGCGGGCCCGTGATTGACATCATATCGCCTGAGGATTTTGGCTGACAGGTTCTGATATGCAGCAATGAACGGCGATGGGAGAACCATATTGCTTGCAGGAGGCGGCCGCTGGGGCCGAGTCCATGCGTCGAACCTTTCCGCCTTGTTGACGTCTGATGACTTGGTCTTATGGGTTACCCAGCACAACCACGGCGCCGCATCAGATCTCGTGAGTGGCTTTCCGGGCGGTCCGCGCTTCAGGCTGTTGAACCGTCTGGAGGAAGCACTGACTCTTCGCCCCGATGGAGCACTTATTGTTACCGCTGCGGACAGCCACGTCGCCGTGGCCGACCGCTGTCTGCGTCGGGGAATTCCGTGTCTGGTCGAGAAGCCGCTGGCCTTCAGACGTGCCGAAGCCATGTCCCTCGCGGAACTCGCCACGAACAATGGACTGGTCCTCGCGGTAGGGCTTCATTTGCTCAGAGCGACCTATCTTCGTCGGTTCAAGAGCCAGGTATCCGGGCGAAAGCTGTCACAAATCGAAATTAGATGGTTTGACGCGGCGCATGAGGTTCGCCACGGCGAGCGCAAAGCGGCCTACAATCGAACTCCGATTGTCCACGACGTCTACCCGCATATTTGGTCCATCGTGCGCGTGCTTACGGGCTGCGATCAGCAGGTGATCGAGGATGGATCGCGGATACAACAACACAATCTTTCATTTCGATCCTGGGCGCTCGGCGTCAGGGTTTTGGCCTATTGCGGCAGGCTGGCCGGAGCGCGCGAAAGGAAGATAAAACTGGATTTTTGCGACGGCGGTACAGCCAGTCTGGATTTTACGGAAGAACCGGGGCGGGGCAGTCTGGACAACGCGCCGCTCCCTTCGGATCAGCGCTGGGGCATCGAGCCGAGACCGGTCATGGCTGAAGTGCGAGATTTCCTCGAGCAGGTTTCCTCGCCGTTGCCTGACAGGACGTGGCCGCATCTGGCGGAGAACTGCATCGATAGCGTCATCGGCGCGGAAGCGCTGGATCTGTTGTCACACTAGGGTAGACAGGACACCCAAATTAGTGACGGGTGGGCAGCATGCTACGTGCATCAATGACCGGAGCCGGGTTCTCAGTCGAGTTGATGTGATCGTTGCCAATACTGTACGGTTTGAACACAACCTTCCCGGACGTGATAAACCAAGGTCCTTTTAACGCGGAAGCGGACACACTAATGGTGTACTCGCAAAGTACATCCGGGAGCGCACCGTACGCAGTGAATATACCTGTGGCGGATCCGTCTGCATTCTCCTCAATCACCGAAGGATCAATTTTATTAGCGGCTACATGAGCGAACTCTGCACCCGAAACGGTTTCCGGCAGCGGCACGTCAAAAGTTACCGTTGTTCCTGATTGGGCAATGGGCGTAACGATATTGGCGGCTTGATCGCCCGACCTATAGACCAAGTAGGGCTCATTCAAACGAAGTGACCCGATGCTCGTTGTTCCCGTGTTCTCCCCTTTCGCGCCTGTTAACGTCCCGACCTGTGTTGTATATGGCGAAGCCATCAGGGTTGCGGCATTGAATGGACCGTTCGGTGAGGTCGCCTCCGCATAAGCGACGTGAGCTTGCGCAAGTGACGCGTTGTAAGTGTTGAGAGCGACAACCCAGTTCCCGTTTCGTCGCCTGAATACTGAGCTGGGTGCGATGCCTCCGGCTTGCCAACTATCGTCACCTCGCGAAAACACGGTGCCGTGCACAGTCCAAGTTGAGCAATCGGAGCTCGTCGCAAGCGTTAAAGCAGTCGGAATGCCATTGGAACTGCGAGTTCCGAAGATCATCTTACATGGCTCTGCGTCGCCGGGAGCAACGTACACGGCAGGATAGGCTAGTCCGAATCTCGCGCCCAAAGATTCCGCTGTTATGACGGCAGTCGGCGCTCCGAATGTCATTCCTCCATCAAAACTGTCCCAGTATGCGATGTCAGACCAAATCGACCCACTGTACCTCTGCGCAAAGACGCGAACGCGGTCGTTAAGCTGTATTGGCGATGGGTGAGCGACGTTGATAATACCTTCGCCAGCGTTACCGGCGAGCGGCCCGATTACTGCGTTTGAAGGGGTGGCGAGACCAGACTTGTCAAAGCGATATAGATTGTAATTCCTGTTCATCCCGTATCCATTCAAGAAATAGAACGTAGATGACAGGGCGGGCTCTTGATTTATTGGTATTTGTGTTGCTGAAGGCGCTTGTTCCATTTCTGCTTGCGCAAGCGCTCCAGTTGCCGCGACCAGGACCATGAGGCAAAACGTACCTGCATGGAGAAGGGAAGAGGGACGCAACGTCATAGGTCCAACACCGTTTTGCTACTGCGCTCTGCTGGTAATCGCAGGTACCTCTATATCTCTGCCACATCGGACTTCTCGGCCGCAAGAGTCCTTTCGATCAGGCGGAGTCGGTCATTTCGGTACCTAGCCGTGCTTTCAAAGATGTCACGTGGTGGAGAATCTAATTCGAAAAAGGGAGGGGATTGCCGAACGTCGCCGTTCGCTTGGCAAACGACGTGAGTTCGTGCAGCGAACCCGTTGCTCCGCGTAGATCAGAGGACCTGGAGATAAGAAATTTTACTCCCACGGCGGCATTGGCTTCCCTCTGGGCGGCTTGACGTTCATTGCGTGAACGCGGTAGAAGCCCAAGCGAGTGCTAGGTATTGGCGGGTTTTTTCGCGCCGAGTTCGCGCTCAGCTAGTTGCCGATGGGATTGCCGGCACTGTCGGCGTCCCCATCCAGAGCTTCTGGATACACTGAGTGTCCGTGTGGCGATTTTCACCCGGACTGCGGTAGCGTGCCTGAAGGGGGCTGAAGATAGATGATCACCTACGCGTTGATTGGGGCGGCTGGATACATTGCGCCGCGGCATATGCGGGCGATGGCGGACACGGGGGGCAAGTTGGTGGTGGCCTATGACCCCAACGATTCGGTCGGTGTTTTGGATAGTCATTTTCCCGACGCTCACTTTTTCACTGAGTTCGAACGGTTTGACCGCCATATCGATAAACTTCGACGTCGTGGTGAAAAGATTGACTACGTTTCGATCTGCTCTCCCAATCATCTGCACGACGCGCATTGCCGCTTCGCCCTGCGGTCCGGAGCTGGTGCGATCTGCGAGAAGCCGCTGGTCCTCAATCCATGGAACATCGATGGGCTTGCGGAGATCGAACGGGACACCGGCCAACGCATTTCTACGATTCTACAACTGCGACTTCATCCTGCCATCATCGCTTTGAGGGAAAGGTTCGGGGCGAGCGGCAAGCGCCACAAGGTGGACCTCACCTACGTCGCCTCGCGCGGTCGCTGGTACTATGCTTCCTGGAAAGGCGAAGATGCGAAATCGGGCGGTGTGGCCACCAACATTGGCGTGCATTTCTTCGACATGCTGAGCTTTGTCTTCGGTCCTGCCAAGCGCAAGGAGGCGCACCTGCGCGAGCCCGAGCGTGCGGCCGGGTTTCTTGAATGCGCGCGCGCCGACGTCAGCTGGTTCTTGTCGGTAGACCGCAACGATCTGCCGGCTGAAGTGCAAGGCAAGAAAACGACGTACCGTTCGATCACGGTGGATGGTGAAGAGGTCGAGTTCTCGGAAGGCTTCACCGACCTACACACGCGCAGCTACGAGGAGATCATCGCGGGGCGGGGCTTCGGACTAGAGGATGTGCGGGCATCGATCGATATTGTGTCCGCCTTTCGCCAGGCGCCGCTAAGCAACGGGCGTGAATGGCAGCATCCTTCCGTACGCAGGGCGTCATCCAGATGAGTGAGATGAGGGAGGATCTGCGGTTTCCGGGGGTACTGATCCACGCGTCAAGCTATGTAGATGATGGCGCCGTGGTCGGCCGTGGTACAAAAATTTGGCATTTCAGCCACGTTTTGCCACGCACGGTGATCGGTGAGAACTGCTCGATCGGGCAGAATGTGATGATTGGTCCCAATGTAAAGATTGGGAATGGCTGCAAGATCCAGAACAACGTCTCGATCTATGATGGGGTCGAACTCGGCGATGACGTCTTCTGCGGTCCGAGTTGCGTCTTCACCAACGTGAACAATCCGCGCGCCGACGTTTCGCGCAAGGATGAATTTCGCAGGACGCCGATTGGGCGGGGTGCAAGCATTGGTGCTAATGCGACTGTCGTTTGCGGGCATTCGCTCGGTGAGTACTGCTTCATCGGAGCCGGCTCGGTTGTTACCAAGGACGTTCCCGCATTTGCGCTGATGGCTGGGAATCCGGCGCGCAGGATCGGCTGGATGAGCAGAGCGGGCGAGCGGCTTGGGGTTGACCTTGTGTGTGGACGGTCGGGCGAGCGGTACCGCGAAACGGCGCCAGGCCGTCTGTCCCTGGACCAGTGACGGCCAAAAGGCTCCGGTTCGAAATCACCCCATAAGGCATCAGCCGAACGACGATAGCGTTCGTGCTCTTGAGGATATAAGGCAGTTTGATGTCCTGGTTGCGGTTGTATGGCCCCCGACTTTTCAATGCTGTCAGGCACGACGTCAAACAACGGTACGCGGGGTCCGTCCTCGGTAGCTTTTGGGCAGTCCTTTATCCGCTATTCATGGTGTCGTTCTATGCCACCATTTATGTTGTGATCTTTCGCGTCCGGGTACCCAACCTTTCGCCTGAGGTCTACACCGTTCTGGTAATGAGCGGGTTGTCCGCCGTTCTGATGTTCTCCGAAAGCTTTTCTGCCGGGCTCGGTGCGATCGTCAATCAACGTTCCCTGCTGTTGAATACGGTCTTTCCTGCGGAACTGCTGCCACCGAGGTCTGTTCTGGCGAGCCAGGTACCGTCGTTGGTGGCGCTTACGCTTGCCAGCATCGCCGCTGTTTTTCTTCGTTCGGCGTCTCCTGTCGCCATTCTGGTGGTGCCTGTCACTTGGGTGCTTCTGATCATGTTTCTGGTAGGGCTGGTCTGGATATTTTCTCTGATAGCGCTCGTTCTTCGCGACATTCAGCAGGGGGTCAATCTCGTCAACATGTCTATGATGGTTCTGAGCCCAATGGCGTATACGCCGGACATGGTGCCGAGCGCGTTGAAGTTCATCATTTGGCTCAATCCGATCAGCTACTTCATTCTATGCCTCCAGGCGCCGCTAGCACTTGGCACTTGGCCTTCCCCAACGGCAATGATTGGAGCTGCTTGTCTCGGCGTCGGCACTTTCTTTCTTGGGCTGATCTTCTTCCGGCGCGCGCGTTTCGCCTTGGTGGATTATGCCTGATATGAGTGTTGACGAACAACCAGCCATTGTGTTCGAGGCTGTAACCAAGCGCTATCGTCTTGGCGGCGGTGCTCGGGAGAAGTTGCTCGATGCGTTTGGCCTTTCGCACTTCGTCTCCGGGAAGAAGGAAGTAAAGGAGTTCCTCGCGCTTGATGACGTCTCGTTTCGGTTGGAACGCGGTCGGCGCATGGGCTTGATCGGGCGAAACGGAGCAGGCAAGACGACCCTGCTCAAGCTGATCTCCGGCAACTTCCGGCCATCCGAGGGACGCGTGGATGTGAGCGGCACGGTGCAGGCGCTCATGACGATGGGGCAGGGCTTTCATCCCGACTACACCGGCCGTGAAAATATTCAAGCGTCGCTGCACTACAATGGTCTCTCCAGTTACGAGGCCAATCACGCCATCGAGGACGTGGTCGAGTTCTGCGAACTCGGACCATTTCTGGATCAGCCCTTTAAGACGTACTCCAGCGGAATGCAGTCGCGCCTGATGTTTGCGACAGCCACCGCAATTCGCCCCGATATTCTGATTATCGACGAAGTGTTAGGCGCGGGAGATGCCTATTTCCTCGCAAAGTCCAAGCAACGCGTTGACCAGATTATCGCGAATGGCTGCACCTTGTTGCTTGTCTCGCATTCCATGCAACAGGTTTTGGAACTGTGCGACGAGGCGATCTGGCTGGATGGTGGGCGTATCAATCTTGCCGGTGAGGCCTTCAATGTCGTCAAGGCCTATGAGGAAGCGCTCTATGGAGCAATGCCGGGCAGCGGCGATCCGCTCGTAACACGCCGAGGAGCGGGCTCGAAGATCGTGGCTGCCCCACGGCCCAAGAGTTCGGTACCCGATATTAAGAAGTCTGTTTTCAAGTCTCAGGCTGTGCGACCGTCTTGCGAGGCGACCGAGGAGCCAAAAGCCTCTCCCGGGGTCGTCCGACCGCAGTTGCAGATCCCAACCTTTCTTCCGCACGAAAGGAGTGCCGATATCCCGGCTGTTCCCGATCACGACGGGCGGACCTTTCATAATACGACTCGCGACGGCGTTTCTCGCTGGGACGGATCAAAGGGAGTCAAGGTTGTAGGTTTCGGGATCAGTGGCCCGACGGGTCTGACGGAGCGGCTTACATCGCTGCAGCCAGCGCAGATGACCATTTTTCTCGAGTCCGAAAGCGAAGGCGAGGTGGCGTACACTTACGGAGTTGCCATCTACGATCTGCAGGGGCGGCCGATGTGCCGTTTCTTCAGCCCACCGGATCGTTTTCACGCAAAAATGGGCGATGGCAGACGCGTTGATCTGATACTCAACCCGAACCAGCTTGGTCCGGGCATTTACGTGATCAGCTTGTCGATCCACGAGGCAACGACGATCGAGGATGCCGGCGTCGCACCACGGTGCGATCTTCTCAATCGTAGTTTTGAGTTTACGGTCGAGCTACCCGACAGCTTGGCTGCTGCGAGCGCCCAGTTCTTTCATTCGTGCGAATGGAATTTCGCGGGCGCTGAGCTGCCACGCACAGATCGGTAGAGAGTCGCATATGCGTGCGAAGCGTATTTTGGTAGCCTATTCGGCCTCGTCGACTCACATTTCAACTTCACTTCATTATCTGATGTCGCTGAAAGACTTCACTGGTTGCGACGTAAGATATGTGCATGTGACGCATCAGGCACAGATGCACTTCGACTTCAATAAATTCGACGTCCTGTTCCATAGTGACAGCGCTAGGCTCAGCTTTGATGGCTATTTGAGTGCTGACTACGAGCGGGCTGTCGCTGCTTTCCGAGGCTTGAAGATTGCCGTCGTTCAGGATGACTATGATCGGACGATTGCGCTTCATCGGGCCATTCGCCGATTAGGTTTCCACGTCGTCTTGACTAGTATTCAAAAGGACTTCTGGCCGCTCGTGTATCCAAAGTGCCAGGTGCCCGGCGTTCGGCTGGTTCAAGTCCTTACGGGCTATGTCCCGGCGAGCATTCCAGTAAAGGACGACGAAATTCTGCCGCTTCGCGAGCGTCCAGTTTGGGTTGCCTACCGCGGAAGAGATATTGGAGCAAAGTACGGTCGCTTGGGCTTTGAGAAGTACGAGATTGGCCGGCGCATGATCGAGATTTGCGAGGCGCAAAATATCCCCCACGACATCGCAATGGATGATACCAGCCGAATCTACGGCGACGATTGGTTCAGGTTTTTGGGCCGTAGCCGAACCATGCTCGGGAGCGAGAGCGGATCCAACGCATTTGATTTTGATGGCTCTATTGAAGAAAGATGCAATGAATTTGTAGCGACTCAAGGTCGACGGCCGACTTACCCTGAGCTTGCTGAATTCCTTCAGCCGTTTGAGCGTCCATTTGATGTCGGTCAAATATCGCCACGGATATTTGAGTGCGCGATGATGAGAACCCCGATGATCCTATTTCGGGGTCGATATTCTGACATCATCGAGCCAGGCATTCACTACATTCCCCTTGAGAAGGATTTTTCGAACGCCGCCGGCATTCTGTCACGCCTCGGTGATGTCGACTTTCTCCAGGGATTTTCGGATCAGGCTTATAGTCGTCTGATCGCGTCGGGAAATTACAGCTACAAGGCGCTTGCGAAGCTAATCTCGGACGTGATCGAAGAGCAGCATTCTCTCTTCGAGAACGATCCTTTTGTCAGACATCGCAATAGGACTGCTGAGCCGTGGAAGCCGCCCCCGGTTGTCGAGGCCGTCAAGCGGCCGGAGGATGCCGTTCAGATTGCGCTGGCGGAGAACGCGACTGAATATCCGCAAAGTGTGGCTGAGTTCACTGCGAAGCAGGAAGCCTTCGTCGAGTTGTTGCGTAAACTGAGTATGCCGGCCCCGGCAGCAGAAGAAAATAGCATTCTGACCTTGAAACGGCTGCCTCGACGTTTGGCGAGTGCTGCCAGGGCGCGAGCGGGCGCGATTGGTGCTCGTCTTCCGTTTGTTAGGGATAGCTGAAAGAACGCCTATCCGGCTTGCATAGCAGCGGATGAACCGAGCGCTGGGGAAAGAGTTTTCTCGCATTAGAAGGGAAAGGCAACGTGGTGGAACATAAACCGTTAGCTCTGACAGTGGTCTATATGGGCGACTCGATTACCGAGGGGCAATACGTAAAGGCGGAGCTGCGTTGGACGGATATCGTTTCGGATAGCTTGCAGCGGAAATTCCTGCCGTCGCCGATCAACCTTATGCTGCTCAATCAGGGCGTGTCGGGAGAAACCACGCGTCAAGGCTTAGAGCGGTTCGCGAGATCTGTGCAGACGCACCAGCCCGAGATCATGACCCTACAATTTGGCCTGAACGACTGTAACTGCTGGGTTACCGATCGTGGGTTGCCGAGGGTTTCACTGGCCGCCTATCGGGAAAACCTCAAGGAAATGATCGACCGGGCTCGAGTTTTTGGCGCACGCGAGATCATTCTATCAACCAATCACCCAACGTTACGCCGGAAAGTCCTCTTGTCCGGAGAGAGCTTGGAAGATGGTCGGTGCAGGTACAACGATGCCGTCCGGAGGATTGCTGAGGAGAAGAATGTAACGTTGTGCGATATTGATGCCGGATTTGGGAATCTTGGAGACGATGAACTGGAAGCGCTCCTCTTGCCTTATCCAGATCACCTCCACCTCAGTCCTGCAGGACATCTGAAATACGCTACGACCATCCAGCCGCATATTGAACAAGCTATCGACCGAATTGTTGCGGAGAAGCAATCATGAGTGAGAAGACAACGACTGATTTGCACTGGGACTACCGCGCACGCTCTGAAGCGGATGCTGCAAAGGTAAATATCGCTGACACCGTTCAGCGTGATCTCGAACTGCAATTCATCCTTAGACAGCTTGGCCGGAGTAACCGGGTGCTGGAGGTGGGGTGCGGCAATGGCTATGTGACCAGGCAGTTGCGGGAGCACGTCGCTCACGTGGATGCATTTGATTTTTCTGAGAACATGATTGCGCGTGCCCGAGAACTGTATGGGGAGCGTAATAATCGTTTTTTCCATGACAGCGTTCTCGACCCCAAGATCGAAAGTGCGTCCTATGATGCCGCGATTTGTGTTCGTGTCCTGATCAACCTCCAGAACTTGCACGAGCAGGTGCGGGCGTTGCGCAACATTGCCAAGGCGCTCAAGAAGGGAGGCAAGCTTATTCTTGTGGAAGGATACAGAGAGGGGTTTGAAGAGTTGTCCTCGCTTCGGATAAAATCTGGCCTTGAGCCGCTGAAGCCCGCGGCGATCAACTATTACTCTAGCCTTTCGGAGTTCCTGCCTGCCATCCATGAGGAGTTCGTCGTAGCCGATACGTTTCACACAGGGATGTTTGATTTTCTCACGCGGGTTGTCTTTCCGAGTCTCGTGGGAGAGGAAAAATCTTCCGGGCCAGGCGAATTCCATCAGAAGATTGAGCGAATTGTCCGCAGCGACGCGGGCGCCGAGTTCGCGCGCTTCGCCAGACTCCACGGATTCGTGCTCATTAAGCGGTAGCTTTGGTCGACCTTCCGCTGACCCATCTACGACTTATCCAACCTCTCTTACTCTGTGAGTCGTCCAAAACGCGAGCGTGAGCGACAAGTCTGCAGCGATCTTGGGAAGAAGATAGACGGAAGAACCATGTTGGCGTCAAATAAGATCAAAATCGGCGTCATAGCGCTTTCGCGCTTCCTTGATGATCCCAGAGTGCGTCGTCAGTGTGAGTTGCTCCAGGCGAACGGTTTCGACGTGTATGCCATTGGAGAGGACGACGAGCGCAAAGAAGATGTTAGCTGGACGGTTGTCTCGAAATTTGCGCCCGGTATGGTGGGCCCTACCAGTTTGGCGATTTCGAGCCATGTCGAGAGCGGCCAAAATCGCAAGGCTCCCGCCTCGTTTAGAGCTTGGCTGAAGAAGATGCCTTCCGTGTGGTGCTGGCTTACCGCAGGCCGGCGCGGCGTGAAGCGAATGATGGCGGCAACGGATTCGGTCGCGACGAAGATTTTAGGTCGGTCACCGGCCCGATTTGCCCACAGGTTGCTCATCACTGCTCGTGCGCAGCTTTGCAGGCTACAGCCTGCCCATGCGGACAAGATTTTCTGGTCCTGGAATAGCGAGATCAATGATCTCTATGATAAGGCAAGAACACTGAAGTGCGACATATGGCTCGCAAATGACTGGATCACGCTTCCAATCGCGGCCCGCCTCGCAGCGGAGAATGGCGGGGTCTATGTCTACGATACCCATGAATTCGCGATTGAGGAGTACCAGGAGCGATGGGTCTGGCGAGTGGCGCAAAAACCAATTGTCGCCGCCTTGGAAAAGAGCTTCATCAAGGAGGCTCGGCTGGTTAGTGCCGTGTCGTCCGGCATCGCCGATCGGATCACGCAGATTTACCAGCTTCCGCGTCCTGCAATAACGATAAGAAATACGCCGAGCTACATTGAGGTACCGTTCCGTTCTACGCCGGAGGTCGTTCGCGTGCTCTATCACGGGATCGTCTCACCGGGCCGTGGACTTGAGGCCGCTATTGACAGCGTCCCGAGTTGGGCGCCCGATCGTCAGTTCTACATTCGTGGACCTGGTTCGGAAGGCTACATTACCTCGCTTCGTGAGCGGATCGAGAGGGCTGGCCTGCAGTCACGCGTGTTCCTGCTTCCGCCGGTTCCGATGACTGAACTTGTTCGCAGCGCGGCCGAGTTCGATGTTGGTTTCTTCGCGCTGCCCAGCCATTCGTTACACAACGAATTCGCCCTTCCGAACAAGTTCTTCGAATACACGATGGCGGGACTCGCTTTGTGTGTGAGCCGGCTGACAGAGATGGATTTTCTTGTCTCAAAGTATCAAATCGGTTCGACGTTCGCCGAGGTCGTGCCCCAACCCATTGCCGAGGCAATCAATGAACTGTCTCGAGAGCGCATTGATCAGTACAAACGCAATTCATTGATTGCGGCGCGGGAACTGTGTTGGGAGCGGGAGAGCGCTAAACTCGTCACCGCATTGATGTCGCTGGTTGGAAAGGCCTAGGATCGTGTGCGGAATTTTCGCGTCTCTTGGCTTTCCACCTGACAAGGCCAACATCGATATCGTCAGCCATCGCGGGCCGGACGGCGAGGGATGGAACGTCTTCGATACCAAGCGAGGCCCACTGGCGCTCGGGCATCGTCGACTGGCCATCATTGATCTGAGCGACGCCGGCCACCAGCCAATGGCCTACTCCGGCGAGCGCTACTGGTTGATCTTCAACGGTGAGATTTACAATTACGTCGAGCTAAAGAGTGAACTGGAGGCTCTAGGACGTATCTTCACGACCCACAGTGACAGCGAGGTGCTTGTTGCTGCCTATGCGCAGTGGGGCGAGGATGCGTTGCGTCGTCTCATGGGGATGTTCGCCTTTGTCATATGGGATGCGCGTGAGCAACGGTTGTTCGCGGCTCGTGATCGGTTCGGTATCAAGCCCCTGTACCTGGCGGCGGGGCCGCAAGGAATTGCGTTTGCCTCAGAGATCAAGCAATTGCTGAGTTTGCCGGGTGTCAGTCGCCGGATGAACGTCGCTCGCATCCGGGATTTCCTAGCATCCGGTATTAGTGAGCATACGTCCCAGACAATGTTTGCAGATGTGCAGCAGTTGCGCGGCGGCGAATGCATCACGCTGGATCTTGCAACGTGGGTTCCGGGGCAGACGCTGCCTGTTCGACGTTGGTATGAGATATTGAAGTCTGGCGAGATCAAACTGTCCGAGCAGGAGGCCGGCGCGAGATTTCGCGATCTTCTGACGAAAAGTGTGCAGATGCATCTCCGGTCGGATGTGCCGGTTGGCTCTTGTCTTT
>JGI24705J35276_12237632_pt1 | contig 12230 bp, 12 predicted proteins | sample TergutNt197P4_FD_35276 | JGI IMG/M metagenome (IMG submission 35276)
CGGTTCATGCTCCGCCAGCTTGATCAGGCGCTGTCGATCGCCAGGAAGGAAGTCACCGATCTGCAGGGCATGGTTTCTCTCGGGCTGCCGGCGACCACGCAACGCGCCATCGGTCTGCCGCTGATGAAGCGAATTCGCAGCAAGTTTCCTGGCGTTCTTCTCAACGTCGTCGAGGGAATGAGTGGGCATATCGCACACATGATGCGTCTTGGTCAGCTGGATATTGCGATACTGTTCTCGAATGACGTCTCCTCAAAACTGAGTTTCGAACCGCTGCTGGAAGAAGAGCTGTTTGTAATATTTTCCGGATCAAGCGGCTATCTGCCCAGCCATCGCCAAACCATATCCATTGCTGAGCTGGTGCAGATTCCTCTGATTCTCCCGACCGCCTCTCATGGTTTGCGGCGCCGCGTCGTCGCGGAGTTCGAACAACGCAAGATGAAACCGAACGTGACGGCAGAAATCGACTCCCTGAAGCTGGTGATGCAGTGTGTGAGCGAAGGCATGGGAGCCACCATCAAACCAATGTCCGCGCTCAATGAAGTCGATGAAACGCAGGGCAAATGGCGGGCACTTTCGATCAGCGACGCCCCACTAACCCGGACCAACTACCTTTATTCGCTGTCACCAGAATTGATGTCCGAGGCCGCAACGGCGGTATTGAGCGAAACGCGCGAGGTCGCGCACCAATTGGTTGAAGATGGCCAGTGGAAGGGAGTGCAACTGCTTGCACCAACCACACTCTCGCAGACAGACGATGCAGCCCCTCAATAAGTTTCGACGAAATCTTATGTCTCTGTCCGCCTGGCGATTGCAGTTCTAGTGCCGTTCAAACCTCGGTCGAGGAGTGCCGAGGACAGCAATCGCTCCAACCACCAGCAGCCAGAATGGAAGTACGCCCAAGCCCGGAATGGCCTCCAGAGCAAGTCCCGGCAACAGCAACCACTGCCGGCCCAGCACCAAGAACAGCAGCAACGCCGTCGCAATATCTGCTACCCACCCGATTGGCGGCAGCGGAGTTACGAAAGCACCGATGGCATCGGAGATGCCTGCGATGGCAAAGGCAAGGGCGAGGCGCTTCTTGGAGAATTTGAGAGTGTTTGAAGATGGCGTCTCCGCGCTGGTTGGCTGTTTGCTTGGTTCCGGAAGCGGTAGGGTCATTGTCGTGGGCCTTTAGTTTAAGAGGCGATCGTGTAGGTCCTTCGCAAGCAGTTTTGTGAGCCTGAGCGCGAGGGCATCGGGCTTAGAAACCCACCAGATAGAGGACATAGATGAGCGCAATGAGGGAATCGCCTACGGCCGCCGACGCTGCCGCAGGATGCGAGCGCAAGGAGGTGCCGAATATGCCGAGGGCCAGCGCCACTTTCTCGATCACCGCGGCAACCATCACGGGGCCGCGAACCGAAGGATGAAATGCTGCATAGATGAGCAGCGCCCCAATCAAAAAAGTGAGCAGGCCCCAATGACGTGCTACAGCCAAGCCGACGTCGTCGGTGGGTGCCTCACCGTAAATCGTACGAAGCACCGGCGCCGGGGCGATAAACTGAAGAAGTGCAATCGCTGTGACGGCGCCGGTGACGATCAGAATGAGTTCAATGTATGCACCGATCATTGTGCCTTGTCCGCCGTCAGAGCGCAGTCTCAGGTTATCTCCGCCTCCTCGACACCATGGCGATGATAGACCGCAATGCCACAGACGCTTGGTTCAGTTATCAACAAGGGGAATAGGATCTAGCGTTTCTTCCTTGGTACCATCCCAATGTTCTTCCCGTTGTTCTTTTAGCGCGCCCTCGTTGAAATCGAGGAAATAGAATGCGACTGACTTGTCGGGATCAGACGCGATGAACTCCCCCTGCTTGTCGTACTTTCCAAGCCAGGTCTGTCCAATATAAATAGGTCCGTATTTGCCTTTTACCGCCACCTGGACATCGTAACCCTGAATCTTGGTGGCAACCAATTCCGCCCAATATGGCCTCGTTTGCGGGTCCGTATAACTCAGAACCACGAGGTTCGACGTTGCGCCTTTCGCTAGAGGATGGCTGTCGAGCAGCATGGTGTCGAATTTCGCCTGGGGTATGATGGGGGAGTTAGGAACGAGCAAACTTTCCTTGATTCGGTTTCTGCCTTTCGAAACTTTCTTGTTGTTAGACGGGAAGAATATCTTTCCTCGCCACCACTTTCCGACGAAGTATTCTGTGGCATCGGCAACGAGCTGGTTGCTGTCGACATTGAGATACTTGCCCTTGATGGTCAGAAAGTTCAGTAGTTGCGAAACATACTTGCCCCCGACGTCTGGCTTCGCAAGGCCCGCGCCTGCTGAATAGCCCACAGGTAGCGAGTCCATGTTCAGTCCATTCTTGAACATGTTGTCCAGTTCGTCGAACCGGTTTTCTCGAGCCATCTCCTGAAGAGTCCAAACGGTGAGGCCGCCGTCTCCGGTTTTAAGACTCGGATCGTCGTGGCTGTATACCATGGTTGCATCTCCCTCATTCGAAGTTTGAGCGGGAAGCGACAGCGCAGCGGCAGCCGCCTCCAACACCTACATGCTGCCGCATCAAAGAACGCTGGACCCTATGCCCGATCGAAGGCACTGCATCCGAGGATCCCCACACTGCTGACACCAAAACGCGGCCAAAAGGCAGCTTGACTGAGATCATGCGTCTAGTCCGTTGCGACGGCGTCCCGCTGAACGTCAATGATCAGTCATACTTCCGCGGCGGTCCAACCAGCGGCGTGCGCACCGGTTTCGCCATGCCGTAAAATACCACGACGCCTTGACCGGCACCGAGCGTTGACAGTGCCTCTGGGTATCCGGGGAAGACTGCTTTCCAGTCCTGCCAGTTGTTGGTGATCCAAACATCCCCGGCTGGACCAATACCTACATCGACTTGGTACTGCATTCCTCCGCCCACGTAGCCGCCCGGCGGTGAGATCGCTTCACCCGTCTTCACTCCAGGCGGACAGTTTTCCGTATGGAAGCCACATAGCTCCACGATTCCCGCCGCTGGCGAGGAAAAATTTGTAATCCAGACGTTGTCATTACCGTCGATTGATATGGCCCACGGCGTGGCAATGCCCTTGCCATACACGGGCGAAAAGGATGCCTCACTGCCGTCCGGGCGCAACACTGAGATACTGCCACCGGTGTCGTATCCCGGCTGCTGACTGGTGATGGCCGGCACTAACACATGAGCCATCCTTTCCACCGGGTCCGCTTGTCCGTTGTAGTCGATCGCACCGGCGGCCAATATCTCCAACAGCTTGAGGTGACCTCGCTCCGAGCTTCCCAGTTTATTGGTGATCCAGATGTTACCCAAACTGTCGACCGCGAGTCCGCTTCCTGAATAGCCTACTTTGAAATTCTCCGCTTTGCTCGGGTCGGAGCCGTCAATGCGGGTGACTCTGTCAGCGCCAAGATTGCTGATCCAGATGCGGTTCTGCTGGTCGACCGCCATCGCAAAGGGGGCAAGCAGCTTGCACGGGTTCTCCAAAGGATCTCTCGTTTTGTTCTGACAGAGGAACTCGACGTGGGAAGGATCGCCATTGGGCAAGCGAAGGACCTGACTGTTACCAAGGTCGTTGGTCCAAATATCTCCATTCGGAGTAGCGATGATTCCTTGCATCGTGTTCAGCTTGCCGCCGAAATTCCAGCCTCCGGGTGGCGAAAGAGGTTTGCCGGTTTTGTCGAACAGCGAGAGGGTGCGCCCGGTCCAGCTAGTCACCCATACATGCTCATGCGCATCCAGCGTTAATCCAAAGCCGGGACCACCGATCCCGCCGCCTCTGAAACCAAGCGGGCTCGGCGAAAGTGGTCTGCCATTGGGGGCAAACTTGGATAAGCCGCCAGTCCATGCGGCATCCTGATTTTGTGCGCCGACAGTCCAGTTGTCGGCGACCCAGGAGTTACCCTCGCTGTCAAACATCAGCTTGCCTGGGGCACTCAATCCACCGCCCGTAAACTTGAGCGGGAATACCCATGCACTTGGAGCGAACGACAGATAGGGGAGAAACGGAGTTGGCCGGAGGAGCTTGCCAGGTTCGACTTTCGGCAGTGGATAGAGATCGGTGAAGATGGCAAAGACCTTCTCAGGCTGATGCCAGGGGTAGCGCACGATGAATTCAGCAGCCGCCAGCGTGTCCGTTGGCAGTGTCCCAGTCGGAGACACCGCCGCACGGAACAGGCTGTCGCAGGCATCGGATTTCAAGCGTGTGGCGCAGGCCGCGAGAACATTGGCAAGCGTGGCGAAGTTCGCCATCGTTGGCGTTTGGGCACTGTTGAGAGGATCCAGAATCGTTGCGCCGTAGTCGCCAGTGTTCAAATCGACGAAGTTGGGCACGTTTCCGGCGGCGATTCGAAGGCTGAGTGCTGGCCCTTTAATAGAGGTCCCATCAATGAACTGCGTGTGCGTAATGACTGATGCGAGGGTCGTCATCTCGTTGACGACCACCTTGGACGGAGGCGAATTGCCCACAACAGCCAGCAGGGCAACCGCCGGGTTGTCGCCACTGCCCTTGTTGACGGTGGCTTCGCCGCCCTTGGCGATTACGTACAAGCTCACGTCCGCGCCGAGGGTTTCCTGACTATCAAGCTCGAAGTGGCCATCGCTGTTTGTTCTTGCTTGCGACAGTTGTCGAGGCTCGCCGCTACTTGCGCTCCAAAGCGTAATCGTAGAATTAGCCAGCGGACCACCACCGGCTTGCACTTGCCCCTCGATCCGAACGGCGGCCGCAGTCTGGCCCGATGCGCAGCCCGTACCGAGGATCAGCAACAATGCGGTTATTTGCGCTCTGTTGTGCTTAAGCATGTACGTTCCTCGCGGTGCGTATCTGCTCAATTTCACGGTCTGCTCTAAGAGCACACTTATCGGAAGGCAGGTTGCGTCTGGCTAACCCCATCGGCGCGGAGTTTTAGATGACCTCTACCCAAACAGTCCCTGGTAGGCGGTTAGCTGTCAATGCAGCAGCGGATTGATCCCGACCTTTGACAGTTGGCGCGGGATCCGAACACTGCATTTGACATAGATCAAGGCTCTGGCCGCTATATGCGCGGGGAACCCAACTGGCTGCCCCAAGGCTAGAGCACCGAACCGGTGATGTCCGGCTTGGGTCATCTGCGGACGTTTGCGGGCCGGTCAGGCCGTGTCTGAAAATCATCCGTCGCTACGTCGGCCGGAACGCGGCGATCAAGGCGCGGATACGGAAGCTTAGAGGGGGAGAGAGTGAACAAACTCTGCAAAACTCTTAGCAAAACTGTCTGGTCAATTCCTGCTAAGTATTGGAGCGGGCGAAGGGAATCGAACCCTCGTATGCAGCTTGGGAAGCTGCCGTTCTGCCATTGAACTACGCCCGCCTGATTTGTCAGCCAAATCAGTCGATTATCGTCGGCTCTGCGCCAATCCTGCATCAATCTTGACGCAATCGAATGGCGGCTCGACGGCTCCCACCATACAGGCTCGGACGCCTGGATCAAGGCTGACAGGAGCGAAAACGCAAACAGCTTTGCCGAGACAATCCGCCACGACGCGTTCCTACGTTCTTAACCACGACGCAACATTCTGCCCGACCCCCGCTTTCTGCTCCGCCGCAATCGCCCGCCTGAAGCCGTCGCGGCTCTGCAGGCGCGCCCAATAGGCCGCGACGTTGGGTCCGAAATCGCGGGCCAGGCCAATGATTTCGGCGAGCCGCAGCGCATAGCCGATTGCGATATCAGCTGCCGTAAAGCGCTGGGCACACAAGGTTTCAGCACCACCGGTTGCCGCCTCGACTGCGCGCAGACGGCCCAGAAACCATTTTGTGTAATCGGTGGCGACCTGCGGGCTGCGCCTGTCTTCCGGCTCGAGCCGGGCGTAACGAAGCACCAGCGTCTGCGGAAAGGTCAGCGTGGCGTCGCTGAAATACATCCAATTCAGGAACGCGCCATAGGCGGGCTCGTTTGGCTCGACCATCAGCGGCGTCGGTCCGTATTTGACGCCGAGGTAGTGACAGATGCCGGAAGACTCCGTCATCCTCGTCTCGCCATCGATCAGATAAGGAACTGTGCCGAGCAAATTGATCGACAGATAATCCCTGGCAAAGACCCTTGGCGGAAACGGCAGCATCTTCAATTCGTAACGAAGCCCCATCTCCTCCAGCATCCAGATCGGACGGAAGGAGCGCGCAGCTTCGCAATGATAAAGTGTGATCATCAGGCCTTTCCTGCTCCAGGTCTTCTCGCAAATGCTCTAACGCGGCGCGCGATGGTGCTTGCCTGCCCTAAGAAAAGCGCAGCCGTCAGAGCCGCGCCCGCCATATGGAATTCCACCCGCCTCATCATTCGTCGTTCAAGCCGTCGCGTCACGCGCCCAGGCTCTGGCGGCTTCAATATCTGCCATCGGGAAGGTTCGGATCTCCACACGCGTGAAGGCTGCAAAAAAGCGCGCCAGCGGGCCAATCCAGCCCATCTCAGTGACCACCGCACAGCGCCCGAACCTATCAAGGTGCGACAGGCTGTACTTGACGTCCCGCCACCAAAGACCAGGGGGCATCGTCCCGAGTCGCCGGATCACCTCGACCACGTTGACACGATCATGTTTGGCGATCACTGCCTCAATCGCCTGAACGGCCGCTTCAAAATCGGCGACGCCAATATCACCGTCGACCGTGATCTCGATCATGCCGGTCGCCACATCCGTCGTGATTTCAAGCATAGGACACTCCGATCGAATCCAGGTTCAGATCAAACATTACGTTTTCCTGCCGCCAAAGGACCACACAACGACCTACACCGGCAGCAGCACCGCAAATGGCTCGTCCAGCGTGCGGCACAGATGCTCGCGGTATAATGTATAGTTCGCATCTTCCGATACGATCCGTCCGAGAGTTGGGGCTTTGACGTTTCCCACCGGAATAAAGGCAATGGGCGCGGCAATCGGCGTCAGTTGCGAGCCGGGACCGGCGCGGAGCGTGGAAATGATACCGTACATCTCGCCGGTCATGGTCGGCCGGGACACCGTGATCACCCGATGCTGCCCATGCCGATTGATGACGAGGTAGATGAAACCGGATTGATGGGGCACGGCCACGTGCCCCGTATGCTCATAGGCGGTGTCGATCCGTTCACCTTCGCGGAAGACGAGCGATGGCACTTGCGGGTCCCAGACGATCTCGGTGCGATAGGCAAAGATCGCGTCCTTGTCGCTGCCTGACGAGTTCGGATTCCACTCGCGACCTGTCAAACCGAACGATGGGCGGAGTGTGACGTAGGTGTCTTCCAGCGAGGTTACCGCGCGATGCGAATAGGAGCCGAGACTGTCCGGCGCGACATCGCTGTTATCAGGAGGTGACGCCGCGCCGTTCTTGCGCAAGGACACGCCCAGCGCCTGCTCCAACCGCACCGTGGTTGCGAGCGTAAACGGGCGGCGACCACCGAGCACCTTCTCCAACGTTGACAGGCTGAGCTTGGCCTGCTCGGCCAATGCCTGCCGGGAGATACGGCGTCTCGCGATCTCCTCTCGTATCTTTTCCGCAACCTCACGGCTTTGCTCCTCCGAGAGCTGCTTGTCCGGCGTCTTCATCGTCACCCCTGCTCCAATCCAGCCACTGTAGCAGAACGGACAAATCAGTACAAAACCGTACAATGCGACCTCCACAGCCTCGCTTTTTTCGGCAAAAAGGTGCCGAATGACGGCACGGCGTCCCCTGCACCTGTGCCATCCGCACCCCCGTGAACACAGTTCAAGACCGGGCCATGTCAGACTTGCCGCTTGCACCCGCCGTGCCGTTGTCCTTCCCCGAAGAGCTCCCCGAGCACCTTTGGCGGCATCCGACACGTGCCGCGATCGATGCCCTGGCGACTCGCTTCGGACTTCCCAACGGTCCCAATATGCAGGACTGGGAATGGGAGGTGGCAGATTCCAAACGTTTGGACGATTTCATCGGCGCATATGAGAGCGGCGAATTGAATGACGACGAGCGTTTCACGCTCATGGAAACCATCATTCAGTCGTTCGAAGAACTCGGACCACTGCATGAGTACGACCCTCGCTGGCAGCGCATTCTCGAAATTCTCGACCAGAACATAGAGCTTCATATTTGTACGGTTTGGTATTGGTCCAGACTCGATGGTGAGACTCCTGACGAGCAATTCCTGGTAACGCCATCCATCCGCCGTGTCCTGGCCAACCACCGAGCTTGGCTTGAGCGCGAGAAAAGCAAAGAGCAATGTCACCGGCAAACGCACCAATGACACATTGGTCACATCCCGCTGTTCTTGATCCAACTCTTGTCGGCGGCTGGCGACTTCACCAAAGTAGAGGACGGCGCGAAAGCCGTTCCTTTGGACCTTAATGCTGGATCGATGACGGTTCGTCCGGGCTGACGCGATAAGCCTGTTTGAGCCACGTCGCGATTTCATCAATGAGCGCATCCGCCTCGGCATTATCGGGCGGCGGAAGAGTACCGCGCATCACGTTCAACAGGATTGCGCTCGCGACAGAGATAGCGACACCGGCATCATGCCCGGTCAGCAGCCGATTGATTTCCAGCATGATCTGGCCAATCGTCGCTATCGTCTTGTTGTCCGTCATCTGTCGCTCGCCAATAGGCAGGTTGAATCTATCCTTGCCGGATGAGAGAACGATGAAGTCGATCGCGAAAAGGTGGTGCCGTCTTGTAGGACAATAGAAAGGCTGCCAAGAGCGTATAACTCGGACAGCCCTTGCCTCGTTGACCACATCAATCCGTCAAGCTTGATTGGTCGAGGCGCACGAACGTCGGTGCTGTGCCGGTTGCTTGTACAAACTCGCACAAGCATCGAGAATTTGGCTGGAGCAACGGCTATATACACCGGCCGCGTGAGCAAACGATTAAATGGATCGTGAAAGACGGTAAACGGGCCCGAGCGCCATCTCCAAGCTACACCCCCGCCGGCCCCAGAGGCAGCTTAACACCGCCCAGAGCCAGCCTGGGGCGCGCCAACACCTGGAAAGAACAGCGCGGCCACGGCGGCTGGCCCCGACCGGTAACATCACGCTTGGCAAAGAAAATGCAAAATACAAAATCAACAAGCTGGCTGATACACCAAAACATAGGCCGACAAAGAACCAAACAAATACTGCCTTCATGCCACACAGTCTCTTTACAACGTTTTCACCCCAAAAACGGGCTGCCGGGGCTTGGAGGCGCAGCGGCAGCCCTTTTCGCCCGCCACATTCGGGAAGCAACCGGGCGATTCGCGTGGGCTACGCGAAGTGCGACACAAGCAGGCGCAATGCGGCAAAAAATGGGCTCCGGTCCTCGCGATGGATTGTGGACCTTCAATCGTTTTTGAGCCCACAGGCAGGCAAGCTGAGAGGTTTGTTATTATCGAGCACGCCGGAAATTACGAAGCGAGTACCACCCCCAGAGTGATTGAGGATTAATAGTTGGTGTACTGGTTTCGATGGCAATAGGGCTTCATGGTTCGCCTCAGTGCAGATCGCGGAAAGGCGAAGGTGTCCGGTAGCATATCAGAAAGGGCCGCCGTGGTTGGCAGATACGGCGGCCCTACCCCGGCAAAGACGTCTTGGGCCAGCGTAGAAACCCGAGATGGTCAGGACGCACCAAGGCAGTACTGGTATAGACTCGGGGCAATGCAGGAACCTTGAATTCAAAGTATAAAATTGAACGGGCCACCGTGTTTCAAGGCAGCTACGGCCGATCGCCGGGCACCCTCCCCGTCGATCAGATTGGTTTATACGTGGCTGATGGCAACTGTGAGAAGTGATAGATATTAAATAGTGGCCGACTCGTCTCATGAACCATATCGCTTCTACGCTCTCAGGATTGCTCCTCATCAGCGCGCCAACCGCCGCCCCTCAAGACTTCGTCGGCACCTATCGCGGCTCTGCTTTGAGCGGCGGCCGGGACTCTCCCACCACCACCAAGCTGAAGATAAACGACAACCTGACATTAAGTGGAGAATACAGCTTTGAAGAAGAGGATGGCCAGGTAGAGACTGGCTCATTGGATATGTGCCGCATCGACGCACGGGTTGTGACATGTCGATGGCAGGATTCCTATGGTTCTGGACCGGTTCAAATGGAGTTTGATTCGAGCTTCTGCGCCTTTAGGGGACGATGGGCCACCACCATTGTATCGAAAGCCTGGTTCTATTGGAATGGCAGCAAAGGCTGCACGCCAGAGGCCAAAGCCGACCTCGTTCAGAAGCAGAGGTCTTGAAGTCGATGGAGGCAGACACGGCGTTGATACGTTGCCACTTTACGGAAACTGGTGCCTCACCCTCGCCTCAAACCGCAACTAAATGCGGGCCAAAGCCGCACTGGAAGACTTAGCAGACGCACCATGGTCAGAAACGCAGACGCGGCAAGACGCGTTTTATGTGTAGTTGCCGCTGTCACACTGTTATGGATGCCATCGGCATATGGAAAGACGTGCACGCAACGCGATGCCATGGCAGCGGATGCCATGACCGATCACCTGGACAGTTGGGCCAAGATCGGTGAGACGTTCACAAAATACGGGCACTGCGATGATGGTTCTATTGCAGAAGGCAATTCGGAGGGCGTTGCACGACTTCTGGTGGATCATTGGAGCCAGCTGCCGCAACTCGGGACCATGATCGAACACAATCAGCCGCTAAGGGCGTTTGTGCTGCGTCATGTCGACGCCACCCTCAATTCCACCGACCTCGACAAGATCATTGCGCTTGCCACGTCGTCTTGCCCTTCTGGCATGGATTCGCTGTGCCAGGAGTTGAAAGGCGCCGGGTCACAGGCCGCCGCTGAACTGGCCGAGGAGTCTAAGCGTCAAGTCCCATCGTTGAATGATCGCGCGAGGTGACCGGCAAGGCGGATCGATTCCTGTCGAGGCCCGGTTCGGATACGATGCTGCGCTGAACATGGCCGCCGAAAGAAACGGCAGGCCGAACATCTCGCCTTGTGGATGAGCGAGAAAGAGCCGGAAGACTGGTCGGCATGGGCGGACCGTCAATGCCCGGAGCGGACGGCCGCAGCCACGTCTGAGAGTCGCCGTGGTGGGCGGAGCCTGCATGACGCGTTCGGCTTCTGTCCCACTTGATCTCCTCATGCCCCGTCGTGATGTTCATGGCCGCTGGCAGCTTTGGCGGCATCGTGTTCTGGCTCTGTGCGTGGCATTTCGCAGCACTGGCGGGCCGGCTTCTGGTTCACCAGCGAATGCTCCCCGCGCTGCGCGGATGCCAAGGACCCGGATGCCAAGGACCCGGATGCCAAGCCCCGCGCGCTCGCGCCCGCCGTGAGCGCGTTCAGGGAAGCCGGAATCGAAATAAGTCTGCCTCCTCCCAAGGAATGACGTTGCGGCCTCGTCATATCTCCCGAGCAATCATGCTCTTGAGCGAGACCGTGATTTGTCTAGGGAAGCCGGATTCGAAAAAAAGTCTGCCGCCACCCAAGGAATGGCCCTGTGGCCTCGTCTTATCTCCCGAGCAATCATGCTCTGGAGCAAGATTATGAGCGGCATTCCCGGTTCGAAACGCGTAAATCGCGGACGCTGCGCCGGCCGAACGCCTCGCGTTGCGCTGAATGACGGACAGATCAGCACAAAACCGCACAAGACCGCTCCGCGGCTGCGCGCAGAGGTGCGAGGCGGCCGAAAATTGCTGACCATTCCGCTCGCAAGGTTTAGCCGCTTCAGACATAACGAATTCCACAACGACGACCACACCGGATTGGAAAAACCAATAAGGCAGAGACTTGTGCATGGCATTGCCACGACCCCAGTCGGCTCCGCCACGCTCCTTGTGAGCTTTGGGCCTGACTCTAAAGAAATTGAGTGGGCCGGAGTACTGCACGCAGGAGATGAAGAGCAGGCAAACCTGCTGGGGCCCACCGATACCCGATCTGGCACCCTGCAGGAAATGATGCCGGATGACGCCGACAAGGCCATTCGGGCGCTTACGCTGGAACACAAGTTGGTCACGCTGACCAGTGTCGACAAGGCACCGAGCCGCCCGGACCGCGAGCCGCAGCACTTGCCGGCGCAGTTGAGGAGCTCCGTGCGGACACAAGTGGTCAGTCAGCAGCCGAGCCCGATTCAATCCAGCTTCCGCGGACAGCCACCTCCGCCGATCTCAAGATGATCGCGGGCTTGATCATGCTGGCCCTGTTTTATTCAACCGGCGTCAACTCCCTGCTTGTTGATGCCCGACGAGAGAGGAGGCCTCTTCCCCCACCTCCTCTTTCTCAGCGCGCGCGGCCGGGCTCCAACGGCCGCGC
>JGI24705J35276_12237631_pt1 | contig 12214 bp, 8 predicted proteins | sample TergutNt197P4_FD_35276 | JGI IMG/M metagenome (IMG submission 35276)
GCGATGGTGGTGAAGGAGTTCATCCAGCTCAGGCGGGATCGCGTGTCGTTCGCGATGATCATCATGATTCCGCTGATGCAGCTTCTGCTCTTCGGCTTTGCCATCAACACGACGCCGCGCCATCTGCCGACCGCCGTGCTGGTGCAGGAGGACAGCGATCTTGCCCGTTCGATCCTCAAAGCCCTGGAGAATACCTCCTATTTCAAGTTCACCCGCCAAGTGCGTGATGTCGAGGAGTTCGACAATCTGCTGAAGTCCGGCCAGGTGCTGTTCGGCGTCGAAATCCCGCGCGGCTTTGAGCGGTCGGTGCGCCGCGGGGACCGTCCGGCACTGCTGGTCGCGGCGGATGCGACCGATCCGGTTGCCGCGGGCTCAGCCCTCGGCTCGCTTAGTACACTCTTGCAGACAGCGTTGCAGCACGATCTCTATGTGGGCGATCCGCCGGCGCTGCCGTTTGAGATCCGGGCGCATGCCCGCTACAATCCTGCGGCGGAGTCGCGGCTCAACATTGTGCCGGGTATCGTTGGCACCATCTTGACCATGACCATGCTGATTTTCACCGCGCTATCCGTGACGCGTGAGATCGAGCGCGGCACCATGGAAAGCCTGCTGTCAATGCCGATCAGGCCGGTCGAAGTGATGTTCGGCAAGATCATCCCCTATGTGTTCGTGGGCTTTCTCCAGGCTGCCCTGATCATCAGCGTCGGTGTGCTGTTGTTCGGTGTGCCCGTGCTCGGCAGCTTTACAACGTTGGCGCTGCTCTCCGTGCTATTCATCACCACCAACCTTTCGATCGGCTACACCTTCTCGACCATCGCGCAGAACCAGTTGCAGGCCATGCAGATGTCGATGATGTTCTTCCTGCCCAGCATTCTCTTGTCCGGCTTCATGTTCCCATTCGCGGGCATGCCGGCCTGGGCGCAATATATCGGCGAAGCCCTGCCGCTGACGCATTATGTGCGCATCATCCGCGCTATTATGCTGAAGGGCGCAACAATAGAGAATTTGCGTTATGACGCCCTGGCGCTTACCGCTTTGATGCTGGTGGCGATGATGATTGCAGTCACGCGATTCCGCCGCACGCTCGACTAGGGCATGGACGTCACGCCTGCGGCGCGGTCAGATGCTTCACCGTCACGCCGTCGCGTTCCTCGATGATCTCGGCGATCATTTGCCGGTGACAATGCGTGTGGTCGCGCTCGTAGCAGAGCAGGCAAACAGGGCCAGCCTTCATCACCAGCGCCGAGAGTTCGTCGAGTCCTTCCTTGGCTTGCAGCGTTTTCAGGTGCTTGTTGTAAATCTTCTCCAGCGCATCGTACCGACCGCTGCGTGCGGCGAGGCGGCCCTCCTTCGGCGTGCCGAGCGCTGCCAGGTGCACATAGGCGATGCCGCGCTCGTCGAGCCCGGCAGCAAGTTGTTTTTTGGAAAAACCCGGCCGCCGAGACGATGTCACGGCGCGCACGTCGACCAGAAGCTTCACTGCCGCCCGCTCCAGTTCGTCCAGCACCGCCCTGGTTAGCGTCTGTTCGTAGCCGATGGTGAACAAGTCAGTCGCTCTGCTCATCGCATAGATCCCGCTCACTGCAGGCGTGCAATCAATTCCATGGCGCCGGCGGGCGCACGCACCTTGCCCTCATGGATCACATAGGCGAAGACGTCGCGCGGCACCTTCTTGGGGGTCGCCTTGCCGACCCGCGGCAGGTCGTCAGGCTCGCCGCCGTCGGCCCATTCCTGGAGACGCCCGGCCCAGGCATCGAGTTGCTTCGGTGGGTAGCAGGTCTTGATCTCGTCGTTGCCTTTCTGCAGACGCGCATACACGAAATCGCCAACGACATCGGCGATCGCCGGATACTTGCCGTGCTCCGCGAACACCACGGGCGTTTCGAACTGACGCAGCAGCTCGACAAACTCCGGTACACAGAAGCTGTCGTGCCTAACCTCCACGACATGCCGCAACGCCTTTCCATCGAGCTTGCGCGGCAGGAGTTCGAGAAACTTGCCAAAATCGGCGCCGTCGAATTTCTTGGTCGGTGCGAACTGCCAGAGCACCGGCCCCAAACGGTCACGCAGCTCCAGCACGCCCGAATCGTAGAAGCGCTTGATGGAATCGCCGGCTTCCGCGAGCACCCGGCGGTTGGTGGCAAAGCGCGGTCCCTTGACGGAGAATACGAATCCGTCGGGCACCTCGGCCGCCCATTTGCGGAAGCTCTCCGGCTTCTGCGAGCCGTAATAGGTACCGTTGATCTCGATCGAAGTGAGCTTCGAAGCGGCGTAGGCGAGCTCCTTCGATTGCGCGAGCTTTTCTGGATAAAACACCCCGCGCCACGGCTCAAACGTCCAGCCGCCCACGCCGATGTAAATATTGCTGAACTTTTTCGAGGCAATCTTTGATGCGACCACGGGATTCTCTCAACAGGAGGGAGGGAGCCCAATCCTAGTCAAACCGGAATCTGCTGGCCAGTTGCCGCTACGTGCTTACGGGTGTCGCCTTTGCGGGGATCACAGCCCCTTTCGGGCCAGCCTAGTTCCATGATATTGATTACGGCAACTTGGGGAGCGGTACTTGGGGAAAGGAACGTTTTCCTATGTCGTCTGAATCGGTCGGGGGTATCCTCGGCGCAATTGTCGCGGTGATCGTACTCGCGCTAGCCGTGGTGTTTGGTCCAATTGGACAGTTCGGGAAGCCGCCGAAGCCGGCCAACGTGGAGCAGCCAGCAACTACGCAGGCGCCTGCTACGCCGGCCCTGCGCGGACCGGTCATCCGGGATGTCCCGAATTAGCCTGGTCAGAAAGCTCGGGTGATCGCTCGAACAATCCCTGCAGCTGGACCCTTGAAGATGGTCCGGATAGTTCCCGTCATATCTGCAACGCGACGTTGTGGCGTAAGCTCGGCCGCTACGGCTTCGGAATAGGTCTGACGACGCCGGATGTTAGCGCCTCGCTTGTTCCGGAGCGTTTATCATTTATCCCCGCTTAGGGATCTTTCGTGTTTAAGGGCGTGCTTTTGAATCAGTAGCTTGGCATCGAAGATGGCGGCAGATATACGCTGCCTTATGAACGAGGCCGTCCGACTGAGTCGTGAAAGCTCGCCGCAAGCGCTTGAGCCCCCGGTTGTGGGGGGCCCTGAGCTTTCCGTTGTCGTTCCCACTTTCAATGAACGCGAAAACGTCACGGTGCTCTACCGGCGGCTAGTGGCGGTGCTTGAGGGCATTTCCTGGGAAGCCATCTTCGTCGATGACAATTCGTCCGATGGAACCTGGGAAGTGGTGCGCGGTCTGGCACGACAGGACAGCCGTGTGCGCTGCATCCGGCGGATTGGACGCCGCGGGCTGTCGGGAGCCTGCATCGAAGGCATGCTGGCCTCGAGCGCAACCTATGCGGCGGTGATCGACGCCGACCTGCAGCATGACGAAACCCAGTTGCCAAAGATGTTCTCGCTCTTGAGCAGCGGGGAAGCGGAACTCGTCGTCGGCAGCCGCTATATCGAGGGCTACAACGCCGAAGGCTTCGACAAGCAGCGCGCCGGCGTGAGCGCTCTGGCAACCGAAGTTGCCAAGAAGTTCCTGAGGATCAAGATCGCTGACCCAATGAGCGGCTTCTTCATGATCCGCCGCGACCGCTTTGAGCAAGTGGCGCCGAAGCTCTCCGTGTACGGCTTTAAGATCCTGCTCGACATCGTCGCGAGCGCCCGCGGCGACCTTCGCGCGAAAGAGATTCCCTATACCTTCGGCTCGCGCCAGCACGGCGAGAGCAAGCTCGACTCCATGGTGGCGTTGGACTTCCTGGGGCTGGTGCTGGCGAAGCTGACCAATGATGTGGTGTCGCTGCGCTTTCTGCTGTTCGCGATGGTTGGGTCGACCGGCCTCGTCGTTCATCTCGCCACGCTGTTCATCGCGCACGAACTGCTCAATGTCCCCTTTGCGGAGGCGCAGGCAGCGGGCGCCCTCGTCGCGATGACCACCAATTTCATCCTTAACAATTTTCTTACCTACCGCGATCAGCGGTTGAAGGGTTTTGCGATTCTGGGCGGCCTGATCATCTTCTACATAGTCTGTAGCGTCGGGCTGTTCGCCAATGTCGGCGTCGCATTCTCGGTCTACGAACACGAGCAGATCTGGTGGCTCGCGGGTGCTGCAGGCGCACTGATGGGCGTGGTGTGGAACTACGCGATGTCTGGGTTGATCGTCTGGCGCAAGCGATAAAGCGCCATGACTCCGACTGATGTGCGGATGGTCCGCAATACCGCGCTTACGGTTTTAGCGCTTGTCGCGATGCGGCTGATCGCGGCCGCGTTCACGCCGATCACCTTCGACGAAGCCTATTACTGGATGTGGTCGAAGCATCTGGCGGGCGGTTACTATGACCATCCGCCGATGGTTGCGGTCCTGATCCGTGCTGGCACGATGATTGCGGGCGACACCGAGTTCGGCGTTCGGCTCGTCTCCATATTGCTCGCGTTGCCGATGAGCTGGGTTGTCTATCGTTCGGCCGAGATCCTGTTCGGCGGTGTGCGCGTGGCCGCGACAGCCGCGATCCTGCTCAACGTCACGCTGCTGGCGGCCGTCGGTACGATGATCGTTACGCCCGATGCGCCACTGCTGGTCGCCTCGAGCTTCGTGCTGTTTTGTCTCGCCAAGGTGCTGGAGACCGGCCGCGGTGTCTGGTGGCTTGGGGTTGGTGTCGCCGTCGGCGCGGCGCTGTTGTCCAAATACACTGCCTTGCTTTTCGGGCTTGCGATCCTGATCTGGCTGCTGGCTGTGCCGAAGTTACGCGTCTGGCTGCTTTCGCCCTGGCCCTATCTTGGCGGCATCGTCGCGCTGCTGCTCTTTGCACCTGTCATCCTCTGGAATGACGAACATCAATGGGTCTCGTTCCTGAAGCAGTTCGGTCGTGCCCGTATCGAGGGTTTTCGTCCTGCCTTCGTTGCCGAGTTGATCCCGACCCAGATCGCCTTCGCGACGCCGCTTGTGTTCATCCTGGGTGTCATGGGGTTGCTTGCCCTGGTCCGGTTCAAGGCCGGTGCGTCGGCCTCCCGTGCGCTGGTCAATGCGATGTTCTGGACCATCGTCGCCTACTTCGTCTGGCATTCGCTGCATGCCCGCGTTGAGGCGAACTGGTTCGCTCCGGTCTATCCGGCCTTTGCTGTCGCCGCCGCATTTGCCGCCAATATCGTGCAATGGAATGCGCGTCAGCAGCGGCTGGCCGACTTCTGCCTTCGCTGGGCTGCGACGGTCGGGATATTGATGTTCGCGGCGCTCATCGTGCAGGCCAATACCGGTGTGCTATCGGGGTATCGCCGTGACGCCACAGTTCGCACTGTAGGTGTCGGCTGGCCGGAGCTCGCGAGGCAGATCGAAGAGGAGCGTGTGCGCCAGGGTGCCAGCTGCGTGCTCGTGTCCGACTACGGCACGACTGCGTGGCTCGCGTTCTATCTGCCGCCCACGACCTGCGTGGTCCAGCAATCGCAGCGCATCCGCTGGGCGAACATGCCCGAACCCGATCCAGCGCAGCTTGCGGGCAAGCTGCTCTATGTCGACGAAATGCGGGCTGGCGGCCATCCGTTCCTGAACGACATCTTCGCGCGTGTGACGCGCGTCGCCGAATTGCAGCGCAAACGTGGCCCGCTCGTGATCGAGACTTATGGCGTCGATCTGCTCGAAGACGCTCGTGGCGATGTGCTCGACCGCTCGCCTCCACCGGAATTACGGTAGCTGCTCCCTGTACTTACAGAAAATTACAGAGCTTTCTCAAAATGAGACAGCGTTAATGGGTGGTCACAGTTTTGCCCGAACTTAATCCGTGTTTAACGAAAAATCGCCTTAATGACGCTTTGTGTCTCTGCGAGATGTTGTTCTGGAACCTGACCAGTCACGGCACTTGAAGGGGGACTAAAGTGGAACCGTCCTGGACGCGAGGCGAATGAGTACGAGTAGAACTGCGCCGAATATCGCCGCGCGGAAGCCAAGAGGCACTTCCCGGAAATCCGTCTCACGCAATTTGGCCGGGGCCGCCGCGATTGGCGGCGCGGTGCTGGGTTGCGGCTGGATGGTCTACGCCAATATTTTTGCCGCAAGTGTCTATCCGACGATCGAAAACGGCGGTTATGACGAGCCCGTCGCCAGCGGTGCGCAGACACCCCGAAGCGCCGCCCGGGCTATACGTGACGCGTTCGCCTTGCTGCCCCAGCAAGCGCAGACGATGGCAGCGCGCTCGCAAGCCGCTACACCGATGACGCGGGAAGGGTTCAACGATCGCTTCGCTGCTTCGGCGCCGACAGGCGTCGCCTCGAACGCGGCGAGCGCGGCGCCGCCTGCGACCAAGGTTGCGCTCAACGAGCCGTCGAAGGCGGCGGCTGCAAAATCCGGTTTGTCTGCTCGCGACATGGCCGAGCGCGCCAAGGCCGCGGTCATGTCGATCGCGTCCCACGAGAAGCAGTCGATAGTCGAAAAGCTCTGGGGCAAGCCGCAGTCGTCGAGCTCGCTGCTGGCCTATGCGTCGGCGGATGCCAGCCTTACCGGGAGCATCGCGCCGAAAGAGCAAAATCCCATGCTCGGTGGCTCGCCGCCCTATGACCGTTCGACGGCCGTCTATGACATCACCGCCAGGGCAGTCTATCTACCCGATGGCACCAAGTTGGAGGCCCATTCCGGCCTCGGCTCCAATCTCGACAATCCGCGCTCGGCGAACATTCGCATGCGTGGCGTCACGCCCCCGCATATCTACACGTTGAAGCCGCGCGAGGCGCTGTTTCATGGAGTGCCTGCGTTGCGGCTGACGCCGATCGGCGGTGAGAATGCGATCCATGGCCGGGACGGCTTGCTGGCGCACACCTTCATGCTTGGGGCGAGTGGCGCTTCCAACGGCTGCGTATCGTTCCGAGACTATTACGCCTTCCTCAATGCCTATCGTAACAAGGGTATCCGGAAGATCGCGGTTGTTGCTCACATCACATAAGTTGCCCGCTGCGGGCCACTCGTGCGCGCCACGAGAGTGCGGCCTTCGTGGATTTCGGGCTTGCAGCTTCGTCGTGCTCATGTAGTGCAATTGCGCAACGACGAACGACGGGAAGCAAAATCTCACAGAAGCCACTTGCAATTGTTGTACGCTTGCCTTATGAGCGCGGTCCTTCGCGTTGGCCATGTGTTCGGGCTCTATGAGACCCGACTGGCGCGGGCCGGTTTTGCGGTTTCGTGTTCCGCCGACGAGGAGACCACGCAGGTGTAGCTCATGGAGAGCGTCGGGCATTCAGCCCGAAGGTATTGGTTCGATTCCGATCTCATGCATCACGAAGGATAGCTCAGTTTGGTAGAGCAGGTGACTCTTAATCATCGTGTCGCAGGTTCGATTCCTGTTCCAGCGCTCCGTTTCAGCCTCAAACGCTGAATACCTCTGAAGGGGACCGGACGCGCTTCAGTCGCAGTCCGGTCGCATCGCCGAAAGGCTTTTCGTCCGAACGAGACACTGTGAGACCGGCTTTGTGCTGCGGTGGATACCGCTTGCGCGATGCCGGGTAGCTCCGCGTGAACGCTCGACGCCGTCGAGCGAACGCGCGCGTGCGCCCGTCATCACGCAAGCTCAAGCCACGGCCCGCCGATTTTTCAGGAAGCGTCGTCCGCGTCCTCACATCCTTTGCAAACGAAACCTGCTGTCCGACCGCAATCGGCCGGAGAGCGTAGAAGTGAAGGAGGCGTGCCATGAGCTGGCATTTGCTGATGTTGAACGTGACGGTGAAGGATGGCGAGCGCGCGCTGCTGACGCGCAACGGCAGGCTGATCAACGTGCTCGCACCCGGGCAGCATCGTTTGTTCGATCCCGCGCACGCGCTGAAGGCGGAAGTGTTCGAAGTTGTTCGCGCAGAATTCCCAACGGCTCGCTACGCGGTGCTGAAGGCTGCGCGCCCCGATCTCGCCGCGGAGCTGTTCGAGGCGGTCGAGACCAAGGCGGACGAGGTTGCCATCGTCAGCCTCGACGGCCGGCCTCTGTACTTGCTGGCGCCCTGGCAGACGCGCGTGTACTGGAAGGTCGCGACCCGCATCGATGTTGAGCGCATCGATGTGTCGCGCGATGCCCGCATCGACGCGCGACACCTGAGCAGGATCGAGCGCAACCCCCGATCGACCATCGTGACGGAAACGGTGGTCGAGAACCACGAGGCAGGGTTGCTCTTTGTTGATGGCCGGCTTGCCGAGCGACTCGCGCCTGGTCGGCACGCCTTCTGGATCGCCAGCCGCAAGATCGAGGTGAAGCATATCGACCTGCGGCCCCAGGCGGTTGAGATCACCGCGCAGGAGATGCTGACCAAGGATCGCATCGCGCTGCGGGTGACGTTGACGGCGTTCCGCCGGGTGGTCGATCCCGAGCGGACGGTCGCGACCGTACCTGACGTGGATGCGTGGCTGTACCGCCTGGTGCAGTTTGCGATCCGCGAGGCAGTAGCCGGCCGCACGCTGGATGAGGTGCTGTCTGCGAGGGCGGCGCTGGATACGGAGCTGCGCGACTATGTGCGTGCACGCGTCGCGGACTCCGGCGTGGAGGTGACGGAGCTCGGCGTCAAGGACGTGATCCTGCCCGGCGAGATCCGTGAGCTGGTGAACAAGGTGGTCGAGGCAGAGCGGGTTGCGAAGGCGAACCTGATCCGCCGGCAGGAAGAGACCGCGGCGACGCGATCGCTTCTGAACACGGCCCGCCTGATGGAGGAGAACCCTCTGCTGCTGCGGCTCAAGGAGCTGGAGTCGCTGGAGCGGCTGGTCGAGAAGGTCGGTCGCATCGATCTCCATGCCGGTGACGGCCAGGGTCTCGACGCGCTGCTTACGCGGCTGGTGCGGATCAAGCCTGAAGAGGTCGCTTAAAACGGAGGGTCGCCCACGGGCGGCCCTTTTTCGATGGTTCAGCACGTCATCGTCTCGCAAGGATGACTCGCTACGTCACGGCCCAACGTGCGACTGGTGGGCCTATGCAGCTTCTGGTAACTGGAAGGGCCGCCGTACCTTAGGGCGCGAGGAGGTGTTTGGAATGTCTGATCTGTTGTCGCGTGCCGAGGTGCGGCGAGTATCTCCTTTCATCTCCATCTGGTGGAAGCCGCGACAGACCATTGAAGCTATCGTCATGGATCAGCCTGATCGGCTGGCGGTGCTGTTATTGGCTGCGCTTGGCAGCACGACTTCCATCGCAGGCACGCTGCTAGAAGCTGGACTCAACCTGACAGATTGGCCGATGCCGGCGATTTATGCCGTAGGTGGTCCGGTACTCGGTGTCATCAGTCTCTATATTAATGGCTGGATCGTCGGGTGGTTCGGTCGAATCATGGGAGGGCGGGCATCGAACGCCGAGGTACGTGCTGTATTTGCGTGGGGGGCGTTGCCGCTCATTCTTGGATTCGTGCTTACGCTCATGTTTGGCGCCGCCCTGCGCTTCATCGGCTCTACCTCAGCCTGGCGTCTGCCTGAGGTCAACTATCTGAGCTTTATCTTCGGTCTATGGTCGATCATCATCATCTTGCTCATGCTCTCCAGGGTCGAGCGGCTTGGTTTCTGGCGTACGATCACGGTGTATTGCACAGTTGCGTTGGCGCTGCCGGTGCTGCTGGCACTGTTCATCCGAACATTTCTTTTTCAATCGTTCAGCCTTCCGTCCAACTCGATGACTCCGACTTTGCTTGCCGGCGATTACATGTTCGCGACCAAATATGCCTATGGTTACAGCCGTTATTCGTTTCCGTTCTCACCGCCACTTTTTTCGGGGCGCGTGTTGAGTGCGATGCCCGCGCGCGGTGACGTTATTGTGTTTCGTTTGCCGAAAGACACCAGTGTCGATTACATTAAGCGCGTAGTAGGGTTGCCCGGCGATCGCATCCAGATGAAAGAGGGACTCCTCTACATCAATGACGCCCCGGTTCAGCGCGAGCGGCTGAGCGACTTTATCGGCGAGGACCCCTGCGGCCCGGAAGCGACGGCCCGGGTGAAGCGCTGGAAGGAGACACTTCCGAACGGCGTGTCCTATGAGACGCTGGATTGCGTTGACAACGGCTTCTACGACAACACTAACATCTATGCGGTTCCACCCGGTCATATCTTTGTGCTTGGCGACAACCGCGATAATTCGAGCGACAGCCGCGTTCTGTCCGCGGTGGGGTATGTTCCGCTTGAGAATGTCGTCGGCCGGGCAGGGTTGGTCTATTTTTCGGTCAAGCCGAGCGGTGAGGCGCGCACCGGGAGGATTGGAACGGTCATTCGTTGAGGTAAACCGCTCAGACTTTTCCGAACCACAAGAAAGTTTGGGTTGCTCCATCACGACCCAAAAATTGTATGGACGCATCTTGGTGCACAACAACTCGGCGTCATTCCGGGGCTGGCTCCGACGCGCTTGGCGCGTCGAAGCCAGAGCCCGGAATCCATAACCACAGGCGGATGAAATATCAGCAATGGCCTCGCCAGCTTTCCTTTCCAACTGGCGGTCGTGGTTATGGATTCCGGGCTCGGCGCTTTGCGACGCCCCGGAATGACGCTCGTGGTGAGAGTGGGCTCAGCGGATGCTTTCGCGTCAAATTTGCTGCACGTGACGAGCCATATCCTCGCAAGCACATTTCCTCGAAAGGCACATAGCAAAAACCCCGGCATCGCTGCCGGGGTTTTGCATTTCTTGGGATCGCGTGAGAGCGGCCGGATCAGAAGTCCATGCCGCCCATGCCGCCCGGAGGCATCGCGGGGCCGGGGGCGTTCTTCTTCGGCAGTTCGGCGACCATGGCCTCGGTGGTGATCAGCAGCGCCGCGACGGAAGCCGCGTTCTGGATCGCCGTGCGCACGACCTTGGTCGGGTCGATGATGCCCTTGGAGACCAGATTGCCGTACTCGCTGTTCTGCGAATCGAAGCCGTAGTTGTACTGATCCTTCTCCAGGATCTTGCCTACGATGACCGAGCCGTCCTCACCGGCGTTGATCGCAATCTGGCGGGCCGGCCAGGACAGCGCTTTGCGCACGATCTCGACACCGTGCTTCTGATCCTCGTTCTGGGTGCGCACGCCTTTCAGCTTCTCGGAGGCGCGGAGCAGGGCGACGCCGCCGCCCGGTACGATGCCTTCCTCGACGGCTGCGCGGGTCGCATGCATCGCGTCATCAACGCGATCCTTGCGCTCCTTCACCTCGACCTCGGTCGCACCACCGACGCGGATCACCGCGACGCCGCCGGCGAGCTTGGCCAGACGCTCCTGCAGCTTCTCACGGTCGTAGTCCGAGGTGGTCTCCTCGATCTGCGCCTTGATCTGCGCCACGCGCGCTTCGATGTCGGCCTTCTTGCCGGCGCCGTTGACGATTGTGGTGTTCTCCTTGTCGATCATCACCTTCTTGGCGCGACCGAGCATGGCGAGCGTGACGTTTTCGAGCTTGATGCCGAGGTCTTCCGAAATGGCCTGACCGCCGGTCAGGATCGCGATATCCTGCAGCATGGCCTTGCGGCGATCGCCGAAGCCCGGAGCCTTGACGGCCGCAACCTTGAGGCCGCCGCGCAGGCGGTTCACCACCAGGGTGGCGAGCGCTTCGCCTTCCACGTCCTCGGCGACGATGACGAGCGGCTTGCCCGTCTGCACCACGGCTTCGAGCAGCGGCAGCAGCTCGTTCAGCGAGGAGAGCTTCTTCTCGTTGATGAGGATATAGGCGTCCTCCATCTCAACGCGCATCTTGTCGGCGTTGGTGACGAAGTAGGGCGAGATGTAGCCGCGGTCGAACTGCATACCCTCGACGACGTCGAGTTCGGTCTCCAGCGACTTGGCTTCCTCAACGGTGATGACGCCCTCGTTGCCGACCTTCTTCATCGCGTCGGCGAGGAACTTGCCGATCTCCGCGTCGCCATTGGCCGAGATGGTGCCGACCTGGGAGATTTCCTCGTTCGAGGTAATCTTCTTGGAGTTCTTCTCGAGGTCCGAAACGACAGCGTCGACGGCGAGGTCGATACCGCGCTTCAGATCCATCGGGTTCATGCCGGCGGCAACCGCCTTGGAGCCTTCGCGGACGATCGCGGCCGCGAGCACGGTCGCCGTGGTGGTGCCGTCGCCGGCAGCGTCTGCAGACTTGGAGGCGACTTCGCGCACCATCTGCGCGCCCATGTTCTCGAACTTGTCGTCGAGTTCGATGTCCTTGGCGACAGTGACGCCGTCCTTGGTGATGCGGGGAGCGCCGAACGACTTGTCGAGAACGACGTTGCGGCCCTTCGGACCCAGCGT
>JGI24705J35276_12237629_pt1 | contig 12194 bp, 13 predicted proteins | sample TergutNt197P4_FD_35276 | JGI IMG/M metagenome (IMG submission 35276)
GTCTTGAACGTTTGGCGATGCTCAAAACCGCAGAAGAATCCATGCCATGCACCTTGTCCACCAAATCTAGACCGGACAGCAGTGGGTCAGGCCCGGCAATGACGGATGAGGAACGCCAAATCGATTCACCTATTGCTGGACGAATCCTTAAGGGCATCCGCGCATGGCCGATCTCAAGCTGACATTGGTGGTGGCCTGCGCCCTGATCGACACGGACAAACGCGTGTTGATCGCGCAGCGGCCGGAAGGCAAGACGCTCGCAGGACTCTGGGAATTTCCCGGCGGCAAGGTCGAGCCCGGTGAGCGACCCGAGCAGACCCTGATCCGCGAACTGCATGAGGAGCTCGGCATCAGCGTCGCCGAACCATGCCTGGCGCCGCTCACTTTCGCCAGCCACGCCTATGAGACATTTCACCTGCTGATGCCGCTCTACGTCTGCCGCCGCTGGGAAGGGATGGTGACGGCGCGCGAAGGCCAAAACCTCGCCTGGGTCCGCGCCAACAAGCTGCGCGACTACCCGATGCCGCCGGCCGACGTTCCGCTGATCCCGCATTTGATCGATTTGTTGATGTGAGCCCAATCGGGCCGGCAGGCATGTAGTCGGCGCCGATGACCGGCAGCCGCCATTCACAATGGTCTTCCACGACCACGAACGTGGACGCAATGAGCGCAGCGCGCCGATCCCGAAGCCGATGTCGCATTGTTTGCATCCAATGCCCAAACAGCGACAGGATGATCGCGCGCTTATCGCGCATGGCGGCGACTTCGAAAAACGAATGGCGCGCAAGCAATACAAAAAGGGGTGGGCTGCCGTCGCATGGGAGGGGCGGCAGCCCTGGCGTGGCGCGCGGACCGAGGGCTCGGGATTGGCGCGTTACGCCATTCCAAGGTAGAGGCACAAGGGGGCGCACGACAAGAAAAAGCAGCGCAGAACCGAGGACGATCGATCAGCGTGGTTGACCGACCATTGCACGGAAACGAGACTCTCTAACGAGCCTCGAGCGTGCTGCGGACGGCCTTTGTCTTATCGCAACGGAAAAGGCGGCCGCTAAAGGCCGCCCGTCGTTCCGTTCGTTTGCTCGCGTTATTTCAGCATGTCGGTGATGTTCATCACCTTCGCGAATGTACTCAGGAATTCACGCGCATGCGCCGGTTCCTCGAACAGCGCCTCCAAAGCAAATCCTATCACGGCTGAAGACTCTGTTTTGTTCAGGTTGCGGCTCTCCAGGTAATTGAGCAGCTCGACGGTTTCGTTGGCAAGATCGATCATTAGTATTGTTTCCTTATCAATAGCGCGGCGTGAGCAAACGCTTCTTCGTTTTCAATGATCCGGCTGGCCGATGGCGGCAGCCTTGGCATAGACGGCCAAGCTATATTCTGCCTTGAAGTGCGAGTCACGTTCCAGCGCGCCCGCTCCGACGGCATCGGAAGTGCCAGAACGTGTTACGACTCAAATTCCAACGACGGCAGCGCCTTCAGATAGGCATCGCCCGTCATCCCGAACGAAGCGGCCACCGCGTTCAGCGCCGTGAGCGGCTGCGCTTCACCGAAGCCACCATGATCTGACAGGATCGGCCTGCACTCCGGATGCACCGCCAGCACGTAGCGGCGGAACGATCCATCCGGTTCAGGACTGCGGTTGATTACCTCCAGCCAGAGCGCATCACCACGGCGCTTCAGCGTGCCCCAGCGTTCATCGTGATCCAGCGTCTCGGCGCCACCTTCGCGACCGTAGCGCTCCCAGCCGAACCGCTCGATCATCACACGGCGCACTTCCTCGTTGCGCTCGGCGTCAATCGTCCGAAGGGTCAGACGATCCGGTTGCCCGATCAGCCACGCAGGTACGCGCACGCCATGTACGGAGTAGAGCGCCGTGCCATCGCGCCACCGGCAGAACGGACCATCGTCACAATGCGGCCGGTTGCGCTCATCAACCTTGAGCACCTCCGGACGGTCCGAAATGATGCAGAACTCATCATGGACGATGCGCGGCCCGCTGCGCTCGGCCAGTACGCGCCAATGCTGGTATGCTTGGTGTTCTGGAAGACGAAGGCCAACGATGTCCTGAAAGAAGGACAGGTAGGCCTCATTCGCGGACGACTGATTGCCGCCTTGGCGTAACTTATACATCCCTGAGGCGCAGAGCGGACCGAAGTCGCCAACACCCATGTCGTGTGCGAGTTGCCGCATATCGCCGGGGACGAAATACCAGTTTTGGAGCGCGTCCTCCGTCGTCGCCGCTGTCGCGTCCTTCCTCACGGCCTCCATCGCTTCCCGCAGCGCGGCCACCGTTTCTTCCGCCGTCATCGCCCCTGTCGCGATCAAGGCGCTTACTCTGTCCGCGCCATCCATCAAGGCCCGTGTTGTGAACCCCGTCACAGTCGCCGTCGCGTCCGTCGTTACGGCCTCCGTCGCGTCCCACATCGCTCGCCACGTCGCTGCCCAGGTCGCGGTCGCCGTCGCGTCCATCGTCGTAGCCTCCGTCACACTCCTCGTCACGGCCCCTGTCACGGCCTCCGTCGCGGTCCTCGTCGCGGTCTCCGTCGCGGCTACGATCGCCTCACTTGTCGCGTCATCCGCCGCTTCCCACATCGCAGCCGCCATCGCGTCATACGTCGCTTCCGACATCGCAGCCGCCTTCACGGCCTCCGTCGTGGCATCCATCAAGGCCCTCGTCACAGCCTTTGTCGCGTCCCACGTCGCCTTCTCCGTCGCGATCTCCGTCGCATCCTTTGTGACGACTGCGATCGCGGCTCCACCTTTGCACCTGTGCCAAATCGCAGCAGCAAAACCGCCCGCAAAACACATCACAAAGGGCGACGGCACGAAGACGATGCGCTCCCGCGGCGGCGGCGCGAGCCCGGCGGCGCGATACAATCCCTCCACAGCAGCGCGGCAAGCCTCACGGTCTTCCTCGGTCATGGCAACGGTGGACATCGCGTTCGCGATCCAGCGATCCCGCCACGGCTCAAGCTGCGCCTGATGCTCGGGTGTCAGTTCGTAAGGCTTCGTGCGTGTCAAGGGGCTAGTCCTCCACGCGCCGCGCCATGCCGGCGGACCAGACGCGCTGGCGGATGACCTGATAGGTGCCGGGCGGCACGGACAGGGCGGCATGTTCCTGATGTTCGAGGACTGCCGGAGCACCGTCGGAGACGGTCAGGAACAGCCCGCCACTACCGTCCTCACGAAACAGCGCAACGCGGTCGGACAGCGCAAAGCTATGGTGATGGCCGGTGACCTCACCACGGGCCAGCACGACGCGGCCGTGCTCTGGAGTGACCGGCGTGCAGTTTGGCGGCAGCGCGTCGACCCGCACCACCAACACGTCACCTTGTCGTATCATTGGTCCGTCATCCTTGATGGGGCACGACTGGAGGGCCAAAAGCCGTTCCTCGGCCTGTCTGCGCTTAGTCGATCCGTGGCGGCCGTGGGTTCACAGCGCCGGTCCCTCGCGTCACAACTGGGTCGCGCTTTGCACGAACCGAACGGCGCCTCACGTTGCCCAAGTACGCAACGGGGAATGACCGATGTCGGATTGAAGCGTGCTTGTCGGGCAAATCGGCCGAAGGGCTGTCAAGCTCGTCGCACGAAATATTCCACTTTACCGAAATTCGGAATTACAGTATTGAAAATGTATCCTGCCCGATGAGAGGGGCGAATCGCGAACCGTCTGATATCGTAGGGCAGGATGCGGTGGACGCGGACAGCGCCGGCGCGACTGTGACATGCAACAACGGGTGGAGGATTGAGCCGAAGCCTGGAGCCTGTCGCATCGCGCACGAGACAACCGGCGCTGTAAAACGTTTCCTTAGGCAGCCTCGAAGGTGAGCACACGTCTCTAGCGGGTGTCTGACTTAAGGAGCGGTCGCGGCAGCTTATGTCGTGTAGTCTGATGCCTGCGAAGCTGGCATCAGACTTGGTGGTGACGCATCGATTCAACCGGGCTTTCGATGCCCCAGCAATCCGCAAGGTGACGGCGGCAACAGCGCATCGCTCACCAGGCAGAGCACGTTAAGCTGTTCAAACCATCGCGCGGGAGGGCCGGGTTGATCCGGCTGCCTCGTGATCCACCCCGTGTGCATTTCTTTGCCCACGGATCGCGGGTGCCAGCCGGCGCCCGGCCTTTCCGCGCCCTCTTCGATTAGAGAGGGGCAAGGAGACAAGCAGGACTCGGGCAAGACATGCCGCGAGAACGTGAGGTCGTGTTCGTGACTGAAGGTCGAATCAGAAAGGATCGCCTTACGGGTATTGCGATCGCGAAGAAGAACCTACTCTTCCTTTTTCGCCAACTCTTCCTTTTTCGCCATACGATCGAGTCGGTCCTGCATATCCTGCATCTGGCGACGGAGCTCGTCCATTTTGGCTTCGGCCACCGGCTCCGGCTTCTTTTCCGACTCGGCCACTGGCGTCGTGCTGCGCGGCGAGAACGGCTTGAACATCGAGAAGGTCTGTTGGAACAGTTCCATGTTGCGGCGCACCTGCTCCTCCAGCGGAGCGAATGGCGTGCCGCTCAAGGTGTTCGCAAGCTGCTTGCGGAATTTCTCCTGCTCGCGCGTCAGCGTCTCGAGGGACTGCTCGAGATATTTCGGCACCACCATCTGCATGCTGTCGCCGTAGAAGCGAATCAGTTGGCGCAGGAAGGTGGTCGGCAGAAGGTTTTGCCCGGCCTTGTTCTCCTGCTCGAAGATGATTTGGGCGAGCACCGAGCGGGTGATGTCATCGCCGGTCTTGGCGTCATAGACGAGGAAATCCTCCCCCTCCTTCACCATCGTCGCGAGATCTTCCAGAGTAACGTAAGTACTCGTTCCGGTATTATAGAGCCGCCGGTTCGCGTATTTCTTGATGGTGGTCGGTTGGTCTGATTTCGCCATGGACTCTCACTTACAGCGCGGAGAACGGGAACCCGACGGCCATCGCCGGAGGGCGGGACGAGCTATGCAACGCAGCAAAACAGAATGTAAGCCTTTTCAACATGCTCACGCTACCATTTTGTGCACCACGATCAAGCCGGAGGGCAAATTTGCTGCGCAGCAGCCAAAGCTCACCGTCAAGAACACTATTTTGAATGTGCCGAGACGTAAATTCGGCTTCTGGCTGATATTGACATGTCTCAACGACGTTAACAGGATGGCAAAGTTAACCGGATAGCCGATGAGAGCGGCCGCCGCATCCGGTGCCCGCCGATCGCTCTATTCCCCGAAAATTCTTAAGCCCCGGATTCTCAAGCCTCAGGAGAGATGCCCATGTCAGACGATGTCGTCATCGTCAGCGCCGCCCGCACCCCGGTCGGAAGCTTCAACGGATCGTTCGCGACCCTCCCCGCTCACGACCTCGGCGCCGTTGCCATCAAGGCCGTGCTGGAACGCGCCGGCATCGAGCCGGGCCGTGTTTCCGAAGTCATTATGGGGCAGATTCTGACCGCTGGTCAGGGCCAGAACCCGGCGCGCCAGGCCTCGATCAAGGCCGGCATCCCAGTGGAGAGCCCGGCCTGGGGCGTCAATCAGCTGTGTGGTTCCGGTTTACGGTCGGTCGCCCTCGGCTACCAGGCGCTCCTGAACGGCGATTCCGAGATCGTGGTTGCCGGCGGCCAGGAATCCATGAGCATGGCCCCCCACGCCCAGCATCTGCGCGGTGGCGCCAAGATGGGCTCGGTCGAACTCGTCGACACCATGATCAAGGACGGGCTCTGGGACGCCTTCAACGGCTACCACATGGGCAACACCGCCGAGAACGTGGCCCGGCAGTGGCAGATCACGCGCGCGCAGCAGGACGAGTTCGCGGTCAATTCGCAGCAGAAGGCCGAGGCGGCGCAGAAGGCCGGCAGATTCAAGGACGAGATCATTCCGGTCACCATCAAGACCCGCAAGGGTGATGTGATCGTCGACACTGACGAATACCCCCGTCACGGCGCAACGCTTGAAGCGATGGCGAAGCTCAAGCCCGCCTTCGAGAAGGATGGCACGGTGACCGCGGGCTCAGCCTCGGGCATCAATGACGGTGCTGCGGCGGTGGTGCTGATGACAGCCAAGCAGGCCGCCAAGGAAGGCAAGAAGCCTCTCGCCCGGATCGTCTCCTGGGCCCAGGCCGGCGTCGATCCCAAGATCATGGGCTCGGGCCCGATCCCGGCGTCGCGCGCGGCGTTGAAGAAAGCCGGCTGGAGCGTCGGGGATCTCGATCTCATCGAAGCCAACGAGGCGTTCGCGGCCCAGGCCTGCGCCGTCAACAAGGACCTCGGCTGGGATATCTCGAAGGTCAACGTCAACGGTGGCGCGATCGCGATCGGCCATCCGATCGGCGCTTCGGGAGCGCGCGTGCTGGTCACGCTGTTGCACGAGATGCAGAAGCGCGATGCCAAGAAGGGCCTCGCCACGTTGTGCATCGGTGGCGGCATGGGTATCGCCATGTGCCTGGCACGCGATTAGCGCGTGCACCGCACACAACTGAGAAAGTAGACAAGCGCCTGGCTCACAACCAGGCGTTTTGTTCTTGATGTCCGCCAAACATCCCGCATAATTCGTTCTCGGAATCATGGGAAGCTACCAAGGAGAGGAATGCAATATGGCGCGCGTCGCGTTGGTGACGGGGGGGACGAGAGGAATCGGTGCTGCGATCAGCAAAGCGCTGAAGGCAGCCGGCTACAAGGTCGCCGCAAGCTATGCCGGCAACGATGCCGCGGCGGAGAAGTTCAGGAGCGAGACTGACATCGCCGTATTCAAATGGGACGTGAGCTCGTTCGATGCTTGCGCCGAGGGGGTCAAGAAGGTCGAGGCTGAGCTCGGTCCGATCGATGTGCTCGTCAACAACGCCGGCATCACACGCGACACCGCCTTCCATAAGATGTCGCTCGAGCAGTGGAACGCTGTGATCAGCACCAATCTCGGTTCGCTGTTCAATATGTCGCGCCAGGTGATCGAAGGCATGCGCGGACGCAAGTTCGGCCGCATCATCAACATTTCCTCGATCAACGGTCAGAAGGGACAGTTCGGCCAGGTGAACTACTCGGCCGCCAAGGCCGGCGACATCGGCTTCACCAAGGCGCTCGCGCTTGAGAACGCGAAGGCCGGCATAACCGTGAATGCGATTTGCCCGGGCTACATCAACACCGAGATGGTGCAGGCGGTGCCGAAGGATGTGCTGGAAAAGGCCATTCTGCCGCAGATCCCGATCGGCCGGCTCGGCGAACCCGAGGAGATCGCGCGCGCGGTGGTGTTCCTCGCCGCCGACGAAGCCGGTGCCATCACCGGCTCCACGCTGACGGTCAACGGCGGCCAATACCTGGTGTAGAACTCGGCGTCATTCCCCGTTGCGCAAGTGCGCAGCGGGGAATCTCGAGATTTCCGTGTTCGGTTCCCTCGCGTCCCAATGCGCAAACTTCGCACATTGGGGAATGACGAAGAAGATGACTACCCGCACGGCGACCCTGATCGGTTTGACTGCCATCCTCATGTGGTCGCTGCTTGCAGTGATGACTGTCGCAACCGGCAGAATCCCCGCCTTCCAGCTCGCCGCCATGACCTTTGCGATCGGCGGGCTGGTCGGGCTGTCGACCTGGATCGGGCGAAGCGGGACTGCCGCCAGTTTGCGCCAGCCGCCGGTGGTCTGGATAGTCGGCATCGGCGGATTATTCGGCTACCACGCGCTGTATTTCCTGGCGCTACGCTTCGCTCCACCGGCCGAAGCGGGACTATTGAACTATCTCTGGCCGCTATTGATCGTGCTGTTCTCCTCGCTTCTGCCAGGCGAGCGATTGGCGCCGCACCACGTCATCGGCGCCATGCTCGGCCTTCTCGGCACCGTGCTGTTGTTTGTCGGCAATACCGGCAACTTCGAGCCCGGCCAGTTGCCCGGGTTGGCCGCGGCCTTCGTCGCAGCCTTTGTCTGGGCGACCTATTCGGTGCTGTCGCGCCGGCTCAAGGCCGTACCGACTGACGCGGTCGCGGGCTTCTGCCTCGCTACGGCGCTGCTGGCAGCGTCGGTTCATGCCGTGGCGGAAACCTCCGTCTGGCCGCAGACGACGCTGCAATGGCTCTCCGTGATCGCGCTTGGCGTCTTTCCGTTGGGCGCTGCATTCTACGCCTGGGACATTGGCATGAAGCGAGGCGACATCCGCGTCCTTGGTGCGGCATCCTATGCCACACCGCTGTTGTCGACAGCGTTCCTGATCGCGGCGGGCTTTGCCAAGGCAAGCACAAACATTGCGATCGCCGCGATCCTGATTGCTGGCGGCGGCCTTATCGCGGCAAAGGACATGGTGCGGCGGAAGAGATGACGCCTGTGTCGCTTTAAGGTGAAATCGTCACGGCTCCCAGCCAGTCGGCGCGAGTTCGAAACTCGCAAACTCGAACGCGGGCGCAACGGTGCAACCGACGAGCGTCCAGTCGCCGGTGGTCTCTGCGATCTGCCAGGCATGAGCCGGCACGATCGCCTGCGGTCGCTCGCCATTCACCAGATCGGAGCCAAGATGGACCGTATGCTGCAGGCCACCGTCATGGGCAATGCGCAGGATCAGCGGGCTACCGGAATAGTAATGCCAGACCTCCGCAGCATCGATGCGATGCCAGCGCGAGCGCTCGCCTCGCGCGAGCAGGAAATAGATCGAGGTCGAGCGTGATCGCCCACCGGCGTCGATGCCGGCGTCGCGGAAGGTTTCGCGGTAGTGCCCGCCTTCCGGGTGCGGCCGCAGTTCCAGACGTGCAATGATATCGGCGGCGGTGGGCATCGGGATGTCAGGACTTGTTCTTGCGTTCACGCAATTCGCCGAACACGATCGCGCCGTCCGCACCCTTCATATGCAGCTTGGCGGCAACCGCCGGCTCGTCGGCACGCAGGAAGACGTTGGCTTTTTTCTCCTCGCCGAGCAGCACGGGAATGGTCGGCCTGTTCTCTCCGCACAACTTCGTCACTTCCGCCGCACGCGCCAGCAGCGCCGGATTGTCGGGTTCGACGGTGAGAGCGAACTTGATGTTAGAGGCGGTATATTCGTGACCGCAGTAGAGCCTGAAGTCGTCGGGCAAGGCACGCAGCCTCAGAAGCGAATCCCACATCATCGGATAGTTGCCCTCGAACACGCGACCGCAGCCGATCGAGAACAGCGTGTCGGCGGCAAACACCGCTTTCTCCATGTCAAACACGTAGCAGACATGGTCCAGTGTATGACCGGGCGTCTCCACCACGCGGGCAAGCAGATTGCCTACCTTCACGATGTCGGCGTTGACCACACGCAGATCCACATTGGCGATCTTCGCTGCCTTGTCGTGGGGAGCAACGACCCGGCAATTGTATTTCTCCTTAAGCTCGCGGACCCCGCCGACATGGTCGCCGTGGTGATGAGTGATCAGGACATCGGTCAGCGTCCAGCCCTCCTGCTCCAGCGCCTTGATGATCGGGGCGGCCTCCGGCGCATCGATCGAGGCTGTTGCCTTGGTGGCCGGATCGTGGATCAAATAGCCGAAATTGTCGGTCAAGCAGGGGAAGGTGCGGATTTCGGCGGCCATAACATCTCCATCGCGCTCAGTCCCACGAGAGATATGGCGTTAACGCTGCGCAAGCAACGCAATATTCAGCGACCGTCTACGCCTTTCGCGTGTTAGATTGGCGCATGAGCATTGATGTCATCGATCTGCGCGACTTCTACTCGCAGCGCCTTGGGATTGTGGCGCGGCGGTTGATCAATCGCGGGATCAGGGCACGCTGGCCCGACGCGCAGGGGCAGCGGGTACTCGGCATCGGCTACCCGACGCCCTATCTCGGTCTGTTCCGGGAGGATGCGGAGCGCTGCATCGCGTTCATGCCGGCTGCGCAGGGGGTATTAAAATGGCCGACCGGCCGGCCGGCGCTGGCGGCGCTGGTCGACCAATTCTCGCTACCGCTTTCAGATGCGGCGGTCGACCGCATACTGTTGATTCACGCACTGGAAATGTCCGACGATCCCGCCAGCCTGCTCCGCGAGGTATGGCGCGTGCTGGCACCGTCGGGCCGCGTCATCGTCGTGATTCCGAACCGGCGGGGGGTGTGGACCCGCACCGACAACACACCTTTCGGGCACGGCCGACCCTATTCGCGCTCGCAAATAACGCAGCTGTTGCGCCAGACTTGGTTCACGCCGACCGGTTGGGGCGAAGCGTTGTTCCTGCCACCGGTCGCCGCCGGATGGTTCCTACGCTCGGCCATGGTGTGGGAACGGGCTGGTGCCGCGCTCTCGCTGCCGTTTGCCGGCGTCCACATCGTGGAAGCGACCAAGCAGATCTACCGCATGATCCCGGCGCATCGCGAACGGGCGCGTCTCATTCCCGCGCTCGAGCCAGTGCTGGTGCCATCGTCGACGCGGGGCTGAAACGCAATCGTCCCGGCAAGACCGGGACGATGCATCAACGGCAGTTGGTTTACTTACTCGCCAGGCGAGAAATCGTCGCCCTGCGCGGCCGGCGTTGCCTCGCGCTCGGTCCGCGGACCATGCGGACGGCGACGCCGTCGCGGATAACGCTCGCGCGGCTCGCGCTCGCCGCCGCCTTCAAATCCGGACGGAGCGCCGTTTGCCTGCGGCTGTGCGCCGGTAATGAAGGAGGGCAAGCGATCAACGCTGCCAGTCTCGGGGATCACTGGCTGAGGCTGAGGCTGATATTGCGGCTGCGGACGGTGTTCGCGTGGCTGATCGCGCTGCGAATTGTCGCGCAGATAGGGCTGCGACTGTTGCACCGGCACGAAACCGGGCTCCTGACCGAAGCTAGAGAAGCCCTCGGCATCCTCGTCACTGTCGTCGCCCACCATCGCTTCGTCGCTGCGCGGCTGCTGCTGCGGCTGGTTCTGGCGGAATTGCTCCTGCGCCGCAGCGATCAGACGGAAATAGTGTTCGGCGTGCTGGTAATAGTTCTCGGCAGCGACCGGATCGCCGGAAGTGCGCGCATCGCGCGCAAGCTGAAGATATTTCTCTGCTATGTGCGATGCAGTGCCACGTATCTTGATGTCGGGCCCGTTCGACTCATAGACCCGGGTCATCGGATTTTGGCCGCGCCGGTTCTGATTGTTCCGGTTGCGCATCCGCTGCTTGTTCTGACCGTTTCTCATTGTCTTGCCTTTATTCCAGCCCTGTTACAGACGTTGGATTTTTGGTTTGAGCGACGAATCCCGATTGTGCGCGAGCGACCGTATGCACCGCATGCCGATGCAGCCAGCCTCCATGCCGATGTCGTCAACCGTCGCGTTCAACAAAAGACGCGTTCCCCCACCGCCAGCGCCCGTCGCTAGCGAACCCATCAATCAGCCTGCCCAAACAAGCCCTGCTTTCTTGCGTAAACCGTCGCGTGCAATACCAGGCTTTCGTTCACGTTGCGGTCGCAAAGCAGCACAGCCCTACTGGCTATTGCGCTTAACTGGACCTGCGTCTTGGAACCTTTCACTCGGTGCGGCTCTCACCTAAGGTTCCGCTTTCACCTGCGGGGCCCTGCACCGATGTTATGCTTGGAACGTAGTCGTTCCCAAGGGATATTCCAAGTAGTTTTTGCAACCGAATTGAGCTTTATGAGGGCATTTTTCGGGCCGCCACGGCCCTCAGGATACCCGCCAGATCGGCCTTGACCGGTCTGTCCACTATCAACGCCGCTGCCGTCATTAAGGTTGCAATTTCTTCGGCTTGTCCCTGCCCGGCCTCCACAATGAGCATCCCGCCTGGTCCGAGCAGCCCTGCCGCCTGGGGAATAAGGGCGCGGTAGGCCTGAAGACCGTCGCTGCCGCCGTCCAGCGCGAGATGCGGATCGTGGTCGCGAACCTCGGTAGCGAGACCCTTGATGTCCGCCGAACGGATATAGGGCGGGTTCGATACGATCAGGTCAAACGGGCCTGAGAGCGCCGCCGCATAGTTACAGGCGACGAAGGCGGACCGATCGGCGAGCCCAAGCGTCACTGCATTGCTCCTTGCTGTCCGCAGTGCCTCCAGGCTGAGGTCGGTGCCGACACCGAATGCGCTGGGAATCTCGTGCAGCAATGCAAGCAGGATGGCGCCGGAGCCAATGCCGATGTCGGCGATACACCATCTCCGGTCAGAGGCGTGGAGCTCGCGGAAAGTCTCCAACGCCAGCTCAACGACGGTTTCGGTGTCAGGCCGCGGCACCAGCGTGGCCGCCGAAAGCCGCAACGGCAGGCCCCAAAACTCCCTTGTGCCCAGGATGCGCGCGACCGGCTCGCCCGCCGTCCGCCTC
>JGI24705J35276_12237630_pt1 | contig 12194 bp, 14 predicted proteins | sample TergutNt197P4_FD_35276 | JGI IMG/M metagenome (IMG submission 35276)
GGATAAAAGTTGATCCAGCGCGCGACGATTTCAGAACCCGCCTCGTCGCGCAGACGGGCCAGCAACTGGCGGCGTGGCCGGGTCACTTCACATGAAAGCACTTCGGCTTCGATCTGCACGCTCGCGCCAACCTGCGCTTGCCCGATGGGGGTGAGGCGCGTTTCGTCCTCGTAGCGCAGGGGCAGGTGAAGAATGAGGTCTTCAGGCCGATGGATGTCGAGCCGGGCCAGCAGGCTTGCCTGTCGGCTCCCCTTGGCTGGCCATCGAACGGCCCCGGTTTCGGACATGCCGGGATCAGCCGAGAAAGAGAATGGCGTCGGCCTCGATCAACGCGCCTCGCGGCAGTTCCTTTACGCCTACGGCGGCACGGGCCGGGTAAGGCTCGGTGAAATAGCGCGCCATAATTTCATTGACCTTGCCGAAATGCCCGAGGTCGGTCAAATAAAGGGTCACGCGCGCGACCTGCGCGAGCGAGCCGTCTGCGGCTTCGGCAACCGCTTTCAGGTTTTCAAATACCTGGACGGCCTGCGCCTCGAATCCCTCGGCCAGTAGCCCAGATTCCGGCACGAGGCCAATCTGGCCGGAAAAATAAACGGTATCGCCAACCCTTACCGCTTGCGAATAAACGCCAATGGCAGCGGGAGCGTTGGAAGTGGAAATGATTTTGCGGCTCATGCCCGGACTCCGGAGAAAGACGACATCAAATTAAAAGGGGCGCGGGTTTTCCGCGCCCCTTGGAATGATAGCCGACTGCGCTTTAACCGCGCACACGCAAAATGATGTCGCAACTGCCCTTGTCGATCACTTTTTGCAGACCGCGCTGCTGCCGGATGTTGATGATGACCGGCGCCATGAAATTGGCGCGCAGACCGGCGCTGGTTGGCGCCTCGTCGCCCTTGCGGATGATAACGGCGACCACGGCATCCTCCGGGCGGGACAGGCGCAATGCCTTCTCCTCTTCATCCGAGAGCGGAAACTCGTAGGTAATACCGAGTTGTTCCGGCCCGGCGAGCGAGAACATCACGCTGGCATCGTCTACGCTTTGAAGCAGGAAAACCTTGCCTTCGCCGCCTTCTTCATGCAGGAGCGCAAATCGGCGCAAATTTCCGAATCCCGGCAGCCCCGCCGGAAATTCGATGACTTTGTCGTCGGAAACTTCAACGGCGCCCAATACCGGATTTTCAATCTTCATACAGACTCCCCCAACAGATTGAACGATCCGCGCGGGGACGGATCATCTCGCGCGCCGCCGTGGTTTTGATTTTGCTTTGGGTTTCCCGTTTGCCTTCGCGGTTTTCTCCGGCGGCAACACGATTCCTTCCGCAATACCCCTCAGGCGATTACGCGCCGCCTCGGCCTCGCGCTTGTTACGAAAAGGCCCGACCACGACCCGCGATTGAATGTGGGCGGGCAGGCCGAGTGCCGTAGTATTGTCAAATACCTTGCCGACATTATCTGTGTCATTGAACACGCCCAATTGAACAAAATACCCATTCGACAAAGAAACAGGTTTCACGGGCGCTGTGGCCGCCTTCTTCGGGGGATACTGTGGCGCGGCGGTCTGCGGCTCGGTTGCCTTCGGGATCTTCGTGTTTTGAGCCGTTCCGCCACTCACTAGGGGGATTGTGCTTGGCACAGGCTTGTTTTCTTTGGCTACGGGAGCGGGAACAGGGGTAGAAGTGGGAAGCTCTACAGGAGTGGGAACCTCTATGGAATCGGGAGCAGGAACTTCGACAGGTTCACTGGCCGTTTGCGCGGTTGTTTCTTTGGACAGAGCAGGGGGTTCGGCCTGCGGCGCGGGTACATCGGGCTGCACCAGGTCGGCATTTTCGGGTTCGGATGGCGGCGGGTCGCCATCTCCAAACCACAACACGACCAGCAACAGGATCAGTGCCGCCGTTACGGCCCACCCCGCCCGCTTCAAGGCCGTCCGGCGAGGATCGACAGAAAACGAAACCCTGCGCCGCCTCATGTTGCCCCCCGTTGCCGACCCCGCGATGCCAGAGAAGCGACCAGGTCGGCTTCTGCACGGGTAATGCCGCAACGTGAGGCAATGACATCGGCCATGATTCCACGGCGCGCCAGCGCCAATGCTTCATCGTATTCGGGCGACATGTCCGGTTCTTGCGTCGTGAGAGGAGACGCGGTTTCGGCCTGAGCCGCTGGCGGACATTCCTCATTTGTACGCAAGGATCCGGTTTTTTTTTGCTGCGCTTCGACCATTTCCCGCAGAGTGCTGATTTCAAGCCGCAGGCGCTGTAACTCCAGTTCGATGGCAAAAGAATCGAGCGGTGCCGGATTGATCGGAAGCTCTCTCTCTTTTTCGGGGGCAGAAATATCCGGCTGTTTATGCGAATAGACAGCGACGGTTATGTTGGATTTCGGCTCTTTTGCCGATACAGGTTCGTAATTGAAAAGACCGTCGTCAAGATTTTTCGCCGTTTGTTTTTTCGTTGCAACCAAAACTGTCTGCCGACGAAACCCGGTACGCAGGGCACAAAGAAACTGCCAGCCGCCGTAGATCAACAGCAGCGCAATCAACCCATAGACCAATTGCCGCATGACCCGCTACTCCCTAACAAGAGAACAGGATATTTACAATGAGATGATACCTTACTTTTACCAGGCATTTACGTGATGAACACATTAATAATACTGCCCTTTTTCTGCAAAAAACCGCTTCCCGCTTACTTTTTTCCCCTCTTTTTTGCTATCTGGCGCGACAGGAGAAAGGCGCTCATATATGAAACTTTTGAGCTGCATTGTCTCGCATTGAGGTTATCCATGCCTAAACTATGCAGCACAACAACGGGCGTGGTTGCGAGGCCGAATAATTTATCGTTTCGCAGGAAATCGGGCTTTTACGAGAGGCGGCATTGTTTGATTCAAGGGATGTTGCGGCAGGTCTCCTGGCTCTCGGGTCTGCGCGCCCTGCTTGCCTTCCCGGACCACAGTTGAGCTTTGCTACGCTCAACCCGACTTTGCGGGCTACGCTTACTGCCGCCGTTCTTCAATGATGTGCATCGTAATCTCCGCGATGGTTCGCTCGGCTTGGGCGAGTGCCCGAGCGCGATGATCGGCTGAAATGTCGACACCCTCAGCACGGACGACGTCGACCTCGGTGATGCCGAGCATGCGGAAAACCGCGCGCAGATAGGGCTCGACGAAATCCGCCTCAGGCTCATTATGGAATCCGCCACTCGCATAGGCAGCCACTACCCGACGACCGCCAGCAAGACCCTGCGGTCGCCCATCGGATGCGTAACAAAAGGTTTTCCCTGGTACGACGATGGCATCGATCCAGGACTTGAGACGTGACGGTACGCCAAGATTGTACATAGGCGCACCGATAACGATGGTATCGGAAGTGAGGAATTGATCTACGCAAGCGCCAATCGTTTCAGGTGTCTCGATCGAAAGGTCATGATAGATCACTGGCTCGTTACCTTGCGCCGTGAGCGTAGCGACGATGGCGGCGGTTAACTTCCGGGAGATCGACTTCTCGCCCTGAATGCTGGAATCGATATGCAAGATGGTCATCGTCATACTCCTTTCGCTGTGGCGGTCGTTCGCCTGTGGTGATGGAACGATACTAGCCAGAAGCCGAACGGTATATTATCGGTAATATGCCAAAAAATACGGAGTTCAGGCTAGATGAGATGATCGCATTCACCAATACCACCCGCATCGAAACGCACGAGTTGCATATTGCATCGCCGCACGCCCATGAGGAGGGTCAGTTCACCTTCGTAGAGCAGGGCGCTTTCAGCCTTGAGGTTGGCGGGCGTGTCTGGGCAGTCCCTGCAGGCAAGCTATATTGGATACCGGCTGGTGTTGTTCACGCCTCAACGTCACATGGTCGGGTTTGCGGCTGGCTGATGTTGGTTCCTCAAGAGTTGGCGCGGAATCTACCTGACGATGTTTGCGTGCTGAAAGCATCCCCGTTATTGCTAGCCGCTCTCGATCGCATGCGTTCGATTGCGCCGGAGGATGTCATGGCCGCGCCTCTCATGGAGATCATCGCTCTGGAGATTGCCTCCATCGGACGGGAAGCACCGGGGCTGACCCTTCCACGCTCACCAAGGATGCGCGATTGGGGGATGCGCTTTCTTGCCAATCCCGATGCCAAGATTGGAACAGATCAGGCAGCAGCAGCCGTCGCAATGTCGCGCCGCTCCTTCACCAGACACTTCGTGCATGAAGTCGGCATGTCTTTCGCGCTCTGGAAGCGAGCGGTCATTGTGCATGTGGCCATCGCAAGGTTAGCGGACGGGATAAGCGTCAGCGACATAGCCTATGACACCGGCTATGAAAACGTCAGCGCTTTCATAGCCATGTTCAAGGCTTCGTGCGGCAGTCCACCGCGCGCTTTCCAGAAGAACCTGCGACTCCATCCACGCTGAACTGTTGGTTGCATCGGTGTTTGTCGATGCTCGCGGCTGAGGGAGTGGATGTAAGACTATGGTTCCAAGTGCATAAAAAAGGTATTTCGGACTACTGACGCACCAGCATCAACATCGAACTTTGGCTGCCCCGGCCGTAACAGCGTGTCCATATCCCGGCGAAAAGCCGAATTACCCAGTCGCACATCAAGCAGTTCATTGGCCTCGTTCCTCCCCAAGCGCGTCCCCTCTTTCTCCAGATACCATGTAAAGGCTTCCATTGCTTTGGCGCTGTCTACTGGGTAAGGTGTAAGGTCAGCTTCGCTGAGTTGCACGGCATGGAAAAGATCGAAGAGGTCACGTCCCTGAGTGCGCTGCATCAGTGCCCGCATCTTGGTTCCCAGCATTTCGTTGATGTCGTAGGAGCAGACCTCCGCTCGAAGGCTTTCGCCTTCGTCGTCCAAGGTATCTATCTTGACGCTGACCAATGGGTAGAGCGACTTGCTTTCGTTGAGGTTGACCTCGACTTTGATGGTTTCCTCGCGCTGCAAACCTAATGGGATAAAGCGGTAGGCAGTTCGCAGAATCTTCGATGGCTGCAACACGTTACGGATCGCCAGCCAGGCATCCGCAATCAGCGAATCAGTTGGCCGCCCTAGCACAGGCGTCAACACGCGGCGTAGATGCTGATCCAGCGCGTCAGCCTCCATCGCCTTGACGAGCACCAGGTCGATGTCTTCCGAATAACGCATGGCTGGCGCCAGATGCGCTTTGTGCAGGATCGTGCCGCCACGCATCGCCAAGTGCTCTCCCAACACAGGATCGGAAAAAATGGCGGCGACGCCGCGCGACAATCTCAAGTCTTGCTCGATCTGGCTGCGCTTGGGCCATGGCGCATGTGCTTGCCAAGCCGTCAGGTGGGTTTGCAGGATCACGTGTTGGCACTCTCCAAATAGGCAGGCAAAGTCACTTTGAAGGCAGCATCGATGTCATGTGGCGTGGCTCGCGTTTGCCCGCGCTCCAGTGGGACAAGACGTTGCGGCTTGTCGTGCAACCATGCGGCAATTTGCGAGGCCAAGGCGTTTTGGCCATCCAATGCCAACAGGGCTCCGAGGCGCTGAGCGGTTGGGATTCCCAGCATCGCATTCATTGCCTCGACCATGCCTTCTGGCGTGCAAGACGCCCATAACTCCCGCAGTACCTCACGGACACGGGCTATGCCGCCAACAAGGGCAGCCCGCTCCACCAGTTCAAGCGCCGTTAGTTCCGGGGAACCGACCTTGAAGCGCCCATCCGATGTTTCATGCCAGCGCGTCGGCATGCTTTCGGTCTTGATGCGGGTTAGGAACACCACATCATGGCGACCGACCGTAATTGAGAGTCGACGCTTGGGTACCATGATCTGCGTCTGCATCACAGCGTAGGGTGATGCGCCGTAGGCTTCGGCAGCACTGAGCAGCGAGACGTAGTAGGGAATGCCCAGCGTCTTGCTCATGTAGCGATCCAGCCAGACCTCCAGAGGTGGGGCACCCGCAATGGCGTACTGTAACGGCACGATGAGCCAGTGGTCAGAACCACGGGACAGGCGAACCAACCGACCTCGCCGTTGCTGGCGATGCAAGGCTTGGCGCAGGGCTTCCGTGCTTGAGCCAGGCAGTGCTGCACGAATGTCTTGGGTGCTCAGGTTCAGCTTTCCAAAGCGCTCGGCTTCGTCGAGAACAGTGGATAAGGAGTTGGAGGTGGCCATGGGTTTGTATCAAATATTTCGCGCAATATAGCATTATTTGCGATACAACGCGAAACGATTGCTACTCAGTCGTGGTAGCAAGTGATGTGGTTCCATGAAGTTGGACAGTTAGATGGGTGCAACCTCAAGGTCGGCAAATCGGATGGTTCAACTAACTTTCATGAAATATTCCATGTAACGCAAGTTATTGATTTTACATAAATTAAATGCTGTAAATGAATTCGAGTCGCTTGTCGGCTTGCTCCCAGGAATATCCGCCGTTACCGTTCCGTGAGCAACGCTGGTAACGTCGGTAGTGCTGAACATCGTCATCCTTGTCATGGCAAATAAAACTTGGCGCAGCTTTCTATTCGCAAGAGAGACGGTGGTTTATGATGCAACCACGCTAAAAAAACGGCCCGTGGTCTATCGCAACTCTTCTGTCAACACTTGTCTTGCTCTTCGCTTTTTAGGATGGGGCAATCATCAAGCAGCTATTTTGAATGCTTGATCTGCGAGTAGGCCGTGGACATAAAAATGGACTAAAAAGTTACGGCTGCGTGCAGAAACCGGCTGAAACAACAAACTTGGTAAGCGCAGGAAAGGTGTAAAAACCTTTTACTATCAGCAGGCTGCGAGATGAGCCCATTTGTCATTTAGAATAAATGACAAATGAATGGAGCGGGAAACGAGTCTCGAAGTCGTCCCTTAAACCATTGATTTATAAAAGGTACAACAATACTACTAATGTTCAATGTACCTGTCAATGTACCTTTTTTTCGTCCCTCAGCAAAATCAAGGCTTTCAGGGCAATTTTTTGGCTTTTGCCGCGTAAAAAGTAGGAAAAATATACCATTTGAGTTTTAATGTAAAAAACTGATTCTTCATCGCCAAGGGTATGTCCCTATGTGCGCAGTTCCCAGAGTAAGTAGCGACTCTGCTTTGTTCGCATGAAAATGCTGGATCGACTCCATGAATTCGGCAAGAAATGTGTGTTGTGCCGTCGAACTGGTTGGAAGGCGCTGGCACATGCATCGAGAGCTTTTATCGCCGATGTACACCACGTACTGCTCGGATTTGAGGGCTGTCGCCTGAACGGAATGAATTCGTTCTTACTCAGACTGAAAAGTCACAATTCATTGATTTTTATTGTCATCTAAAATTGCGAAATGCCAGAGACAACCCTAATCAATTCTATTCCAACGAGTCGGCTATTGAGTTGATGAATAGTACTTCCAATTTCACCCGTTCTTGGAATCGTGAAACCGAGAGATCATGCGGCCTTTATGAAATAGTATCTTTTTTTACACTAGTATGAAAAAAGATACTATTCCTGCTCCAGATGCAAGAAAGGGTTGTTGTTTGGCACAACAGAAAAGATTTCTGTGGGATCGGTCAAGAGATAGCCGCTTAACGGTGCGCCCTTGCGTTGGGGGCCGTACACCTTACACGTCCAGATGTGCAACCCGTCGTGCTTTCTGCGATGAAGGCCGAGCTTCATGAACTGGCGCTGCACCCATTGCCATCCAGGAATTTGATCTTTCTTAGCGTAACTCTCGACCTGGTGATGCTCGTAGGCATATTTCATGAACGCGACCGGCGTGACGATGAAAGCCGTGCCGTCGACAAAATGTACAAATGCCTCAGCGGCGTTGTAGGGAAACTTGTATTGGTTAATCCCTCCCCGCAGCCAAGCCACAAAATCCTCCCCGACCTGGCCGGACTCGTCGGGTTCATCTTCCGGTTCGCCTTCCTCAATTTCTGCTGCGAGGGGGTTAAACGCAAGTAGCATTTCAGGGATGTCGGCATCGTCCACGTCCCCGGTCTCTTCATTTAACTCCACGGTTTCCTTTTCCGGGGCGATTGGCGCATCCTTCTTCTTGGGTTGAACATTGCCCTTCGGCGCAACCGGCGCTGCCGCCTCCTGGCCGGTCAAGATGCTTACCTCCCCAGTAAACGATTCCGGTCGCTGGTCGGGTTCCCAGATCAAGGCCGGGGAGACTCGGAGGAAGGTAAAGGGTTGAGACCACCCGGTTGCGCTTGTCACCGTCGCGCGCCAGATCGCCTTGTTGTCGGGCGTAGCCAAGGTGATACTGTGTTCCTGCAAGACATCGAATACCACTGGGTTTTTGGACGGAATGCCCTCGATACCTTGTGACAGCAAATGTGCACGCAGCTTGTCTGCAACAGTTTTACTGACCAGCCATAAGGCATCCTGCGTCAGCCACCCGTCGGAGGCCTGGGGCTGGTTCAGCTTGAACTCTTCCCGTACCAGATAACGCAGACCATCGAGGAGTTTCTTTTGGAGTGCATGCTTTGGTGCGGCCATCGCTTTGGCCGGATTGCCGCCGAGAGCCTGTGCGACGGAAGCCTGGTCGGCTTGTGTGACGATCTCGCCCAAAACGCCCGCATGCTCGTACTGACCGGCCAACACGTAGAGAAGCGCGTGCCACATCTCTTGAAAGCCACTGAGCCAGTCGAGAATTCCTGCATCGAGCACACGCATATAGACGATTCCCGTGGCCGCGCCGTGCAGGCGGTACTCACGGCCCTTCATGTATCGGAATCGGTATGGATGCTTCAAAAGCCCGTGCCAGGGATGCCAGACTGCACCATCCCCGTACTCGACATGGAGATCCACAGCAACCTTGCCGATGTCGTGCAGGAGCGCCGCGTAGGCGATAGCCGCTGTCCACGCTTCGCCCTGCGCAGCCTGCGTTTCGGGGACGGCTCCAACGGGCAGTAGACGTGACTGGCGCATTTTCAGGGCGAAAGCAACGACCTCCAAGGCATGATCCAGCATGCCCCCCGGCCAAGCGTGATGGTGCGCCTCGGATGCAGGGAGAAGCTGCACCAGTTCGGCGAAGCGGTGGATTGGCGCAAGGTAGAGCGCATCGAACTGTGCGCGAGAGAGCGAGGTACGTTGCCAGATATGTTCCAGCAGTCTTTGTCGCCGGGAAGTTGCAAGCAGCGCCGTCGATGATTGGGGCTGCGTCAACCCTTCAGGAATGGGCGGCGACGGCGAGGCGGCAGGCGGCGGCGCGTCGTCGTGAAGATGGAACAGGCGACGGTAAAGCCTTTTCAGAGCCGTTTCAGCCCTTTCGGATAGAGCCTTTCCCCTTACACCCATTCCCTTCTTTGCCCTTTTCCTTTCCCGTTTGTGGATGTAGCCTTTTGGGTATCCATTTCGCCGATTGAGGGGCGAAGGTTTGACATGGTTGGAATAACTCAATAGCATTGAATCATCATGGCAACCACGACAAAACATCTCCCTGTCGCAAAACTTACCCGCCTCGTCCGATGGTTCGGAGAGACGTGGGCGCGCGCCGAGCACAAGGCGACCTGCGTGCTGGTTGCGCGCGGGGCGACGCCCCAGGCGGCAAAGGCGGTTGCCTGGGCCGTGAAACTCGTCCTCATCGGTGTGCTCCTCTTCGTGGCGTTCTGGCTGGCGTTGGCGGTTGGAATCCTGTTCATCGCCAGCCCAGGCGGAGAGAAAAGGGTTTTTGATGACTCCGACGATGCCGACGATGCCCTGCGTGCCTTTCCACATTGGAAGCATGGCTGTGAAGGCTACGGCATGTATGACGCATTCGGCTGGCGTCGCATAGATAAGGACGAGTTCGAGGATTAGCTTTACTTGCCTGATTTGCTGACGGCCTGAGTAATTTTGCTGGCTATCTGACCCGCTGCCGCCCACCCACTTGCACCGGCTGCTCTTGCGCCAGCAGTCCCGTTGGAAAGTCCTTGCAACAAACCACCAGCTTGTAGCCCCACCCATCCCAATGCGGACACCCACAGCAGTGGCAGGACGATGAACATCGCGGACATCACAAAGTTCAGCAAAAAGTCGGCGAAATGATTGTTCAGCCCCATGAGTGGGTTCAGGTTGCTGTGAGGGCTGTTCCAGCCATAGAGCGCATCCATGATCGTGCTGTCGACCCACCTGGCGAGCTGAAACCAGAAATCCACGAAGAAGAGCGCGAACTGGATGCAACTCACGGTCATTAGCGCCTTCAGGTCATAGAGGCCAATCAGGAGCACGAGCGGGATACAGATCACCAGCGCCATCTTCAGGAAAGACAAGACCATCGGAAGCCCTTGCCGCACCAAATCCATCCCCGGAAAGTGCGTGGGAGACTGCGCGATGATCCCCAAATCTGCCAGGCCCCTTGTGGCCATGTGGGGGATGCTCCAGTCCTGCCGACCGCCGTAGTCGGTAAAGCTCTCGCCCCGGTTAACGATCTGTTGCCGGGGCGAAGCAATCGCACGGATGACCGAATCCGCTACCTCGTCCGCTGACAAAAATCCGGCCCATCCCGCAAATCGTGTGAGCAAGTCCGGGTCAACCTGAGCCAGCAGCCGGGCACGCAAACCTCTTCCCCCATCCAGCCACCATTGATTGCAGGTTGGATACCCGCCACCGCCTGTTACTTCCGCCAAGCCTGCGTCGCGGGTCGGGTTGTAGGGCCACAAGTCAAGTGCGGTGCTGGCGTGGTACGTGTCGTAAAACCCCGGCGTATTCAGGAAATACCTTGAACCAATCCAGCTCACGTCGTTCATCTGCGCTTCAGTGAGTGTGGGACGGTTTGCAAAAAGCCTTGCACGGGATTGGCCGTAGCAGTCGCGCGTAAAGTCCGACACCTCTTGCACCAGCAAAGGATCATTGATGCGTGTGGCGTCGATGTCCATCCGCATCTGTCGCAGGTCGACCCCGCAAGGGATCGCGGCTACCGCCGCGCCCGTGACGGCTTTTGACAAGGAATGCACCAGGAACCACCAGGCCGGCACCATCGCGTTCTGGCTGTTGAGCGTCGTGTAGGCGTTTGCCCATCCGGTGCTGTCCGGCAGCGGGACATTGACATGACATTGCACCGATCTGCTCCTGTCGAACTGGATCGTGGCAAGGCTAACCGGCATGAACGGGATGCACCCGAAGAGGATCACCATCACCGCCGTCCAGACGCGGTTCTCAATCCGGACTGAGGACAGTGCCCCCTTATTGCCTTCGTCCACGCCTTCCGTGCGTGCTTTCAGCCACTCCTGGATCACGATGAAGGCGAACGGGATGGCAAAAAGACCGCTCGCCAGCAGTACGTTCCAGATGCCGTTGCTGACAATCCAGCCGACGAGCGTCAGGTAATACTCAAGGTAGTCGGTTGTCGTGAATGTCATAACGCACCTTTCATGATCTGGGCGGATTCAAGCAGGACGACGACCAGGATGCAGGCAAGTTCCACCCGCGCCAACCGCCATTGGGTGTCATTACCCGGCTCACGCTTCAAAACCCGGCGGCGCATCCAGACCCATCCGGCTCCGATGTTGGCGTACAGGATCAGCCGCCAGACCAAAAACAGGTCTGTGTGAGAGTCCATCCATACCTGCCAGCGTTCGACGTTTCCGGCCAGCGCAATGCCAACCACATTGATCGCCACCAGCACGCCAAGCACCCCCAGGCACCAGAGTGCCGCAATGCCTGTCTTGCGCAACCATCCGGCCCGAATCCACTTATGGCCTTTCAATTTCGCGTACCCGGTCACGTACTGCGTCGCCCTCGAACACACCTCTCGCAGCCTCGGCACGCGATGCCTTCCTCTGAACGATGGTGAGCGCCGCATTGCCTGTGAGGGAACGGCGCAGTTCCAATTCGGCTTTCAGGCTTGCGATTTCCTGCGTGAGCGTTTGAATCTCCTGGTCGACCGCCTGCATCGCCATCTCATTGGCAGACACATTGGCCTCCTTTTTCCCGGCGCGGAGCATCCTCTCCAGCAGGAGCGCTTTTTCAAGCGTGCTGGACAAGGCGACTTCCGAGGCGAGGCGCTTACCCAACGCATCCTGATCCGGCTCGTCTCTCAGGGCCTCGATGACCGAGCGGGTCACGGGGAGGTAATTGCTCCCGGCTTGCGCCAGATTGGCGGCATTGATGGTGCTTGACCCACTCACCAGGTTTGCAAGGGACTGGAGCTTTGCCTCGTATTCTTCCTGGATCACCGCCATCAGCCCCTCGCCGGGGGTCGTCTCCGTCTTGGTACAGCTATCGCATGTCCTCTGGATGCGCTCGCCCAATACCCGCGTGGCGAACTGCGCGG